>Ga0208863_1000894_pt1 | contig 22876 bp, 23 predicted proteins | sample RifOxyD3_FD_184040 | JGI IMG/M metagenome (GOLD analysis project Ga0208863, IMG submission 184040) | Soil microbial communities from Rifle, Colorado - Rifle Oxygen_injection D3 (SPAdes) | ecosystem: Environmental > Terrestrial > Deep subsurface > Rock core/Sediment | place: Rifle, Colorado...
GTCTCAGTCTCGGAGTTCAGACATTGAACGACGAATCGCTCCGAATGGTTGGACGAGCTGATTCGAACGAAAGCATTTTTCGGGCATTGGATACTCTCGCAAAAAGCCCGATCGAGAATATCTCCATCGACCTTATCGCTGGACTTCCCGGTACGGTTCCATGACAGATAGTCTCGGATTTGAACGAGATATTTTCCCGAATCACTCCGAAGCATGTGAGCATCTATATGCTTGAGGATGACGTGTATCCAAAAGAATGGAAATTGCATTTGCCAAGCGAAGAAACAATCCGAGACGAGTATCTCTCCTGAATGGAGTGGTTGCAATCCCGAGGATTTCATCGATATGAGCTTTCCAATTTTGCTTTGCCGAATTTCGAATCGAAACATAATCAGTCATACTGGAACCATTTCAATTACCGTGGTTTTGGACTCGCTGCCACGAGTTTCGTCGATACCAAGAGGTTTACTAATAGTTCCTCTTTTACTGGCTACTATTGAGGAGAAAGACAGGAAGAGGAAGTATTATCACCTGAATCGAGACGTATCGAACGGATTATGTTTGGATTCAGAACTTCCGGTGTAGCTTTGAATGAACTAGATAATATGAATACGGTTGAGAAATTCCAAAGGGAAGGATTGCTCGAAATACGGGAAAACAAAGTTTTTCTTACTTCGACTTGAATTTTTCTGATTGACCATATAATAGGCGAGTTGATTTAATATATCGGCCGGCGTAGCTCAGTTGGTAGAGCGCATCCTTGGTAAGGATGAGGTCGTGGGTTCGTGTCCCATCGTTGGCTCCAGTGAAAATAAAGAAATCCTTGTTCGTTAGAATGGGGATTTTTTATATTTTATGATGTTAGAGAGAAAACATCCAGGTTTTTCATTTCTTTTTGCAAAATATTGTATTTTAATATAATATAAGGATTTAGCAAGTAGCAATCTACTTATGGGTCTTCAATTATGAGATATCGAAAAGTATTCTCGGGGACAATATCTCGAGGCTTTTGACAGGGTTAAAGATGGAACACTTTATTCCAAGGAGGAAAAGGTACGCCAAGAGATTCGTGAGATTGCTCTCGGTATACGGTTTTTCCGCAGAAAATACTCTATGCAAACCCAGAATATTCTAGATATGCAACAAATGGTCGATTACGTAACCGAGACATCCACGGATATTACGGACGTTAAGATTATGTCATGGATGCAGAAACAACTTTCCTACTGTGGTGAAGAATTAAAAATTTTAAAGGCATTGAATAATGCTGCAGTTGTTCAAAGTGTCAATAGAGAAGGGGTTATCCTCCATATAAACGATATCTATCAAAAAGTTTCGTGAGATACCCGGAATCTTCTCGGGAAAAATATAAAAGGACTCGGTGGAGGCAAATATCATCCTCCTGAATTCTGGAAAAATATGTGGGATACGATTCTCTCTGGACAGGTTTGGCAAGGGGTTATAAAAAATCCTCGAATGGATGTTGATGGGTTTTATTATGTTCACACGACTATTACTCCGATTCTTGGGAAAAATGGCGAATACGATACGTTCATAGCAGTAAAATTCGATGTTACAGAGCTCAAAGAACTGGAAAAAGATATGGCAGATTCGAGAAACAGACTCCATGAGATTCTTAATTCCACATCGCAATGATTCTGGGTAATCAATGAGAAACTTGAGATTCAGGATATCAACGATTCCTTCTGTACCATGGTTGGCTATGATAAAGATGAAATCATAGGAAAATCCATCTACGATTTTTTCGATGCGGAAAGTAGAAAGGTAATGGAAAAACAAGCAGGTATGATTAAAACTACGGAACACAGGACATATGATGTAAATCTAAAAAGAAAAGACGGAACTTTTCTCCCTATCAAGCTTCAGGCGACAACTATATGGAATGATCATGGCGAGATCACGGATATTATCGCCTTTATGGTGGATGTTTCCGATTTGATTGAAGCGTCCAAAAAAGATGCGCTGACCGGAATCTATAACAGAAGATGTTTTAATGATGAACTTAAAGAGTGTTATACCCTCATAAATCAAGGAAATTTAAAAGAAATATCTTTGGCAGTGGTCGATATAGATCATTTCAAAAATATCAATGATACACATGGACATGCTACAGGAGATAGTGTTCTTGAAAAAATATGATCCATACTTAATGCTATTTCAAATGAAAAACTGTCCGTATTTCGGTATGGATGAGAAGAATTTGTTTTGATTTGACGTGATATCGACATTTCTTCTATGAAAGACATTTTGGAAGAATTCCGTATAAAAGTCAGAGAAACAGAGATTACTTCTTGGAAAGAGGAAAATATACGATTTACTATCAGTGGGGGAATAGCAAATTATAAAGTTTGAAAAACCGATGACAGTACTCCTGAATTAATATTTAACTCAGCTGACATTTGTCTTTATAAGGCAAAGAAAAGCGGAAGAGATCGTATCGTGGTATGTTAATTTGGCATAATGAATCTCATTTTGATATGACACCAAAAAATCCGCTTTAAGCGGATTTTTTGGTGTCATAAAGATAAATCTATTTCATCTCTACTTTTCCTATTTTCGTATAGTCCTGTTCTATGTCATTTGCCTGGACGGCATTATTACTGACGGTAACAAGAGTATTATCGAGATAGAGATTCCGAACGATGAAATCATTCGAAAAATTCCAGAGTTGGTTGGCAAAATATTCTCCGATTGGCGAATTTGCATAACAGTAAGATGGAACATATATTTGAGTAGGATTCGTACAATATTCTCAGCCACCGATAATCTTTTGACAAACCGGCTTGCTGTAATCTTTCGCATATTGTTTACATTCTTCCGTTCGCTTTGTTTCCATTCCGCTTGAATCTATATGGGTAATACGTGCTTCTTCTCGTACACCGCTTCCTGTAGTGATACTTAGAGCAACAGTTCATTGCCAAGCATTTTTGTTACGATATGGTTCGTTTGCATCGTTTGCATTCGTCATAAGAGTTGCTGGCATAAAAAGGAGATTCTTTTTCGCGTACCAAGTAAAGAGTCTTGGATTCTGGAGTACTTCCGAACTGGATCCAGCATCTCCGAGCGTGAGAGTGGAAAGTTGTTTCGGATTGGCAACGTCCGCTACATCATAGAGATCGACTTTGACTCCGGCATTTTGAGTTCCGCCCCATTGATTCGTTTTGGTATCGTACCCGATTCCTATGAGGTGAGTAGCATCATACGGATGAAGATATGTGGAATATCCTGGGATTTTCAATTCCCCGAGAATTTTCGGATTTTTTGCATCGCTCAAATCTATCGTGAAGAGTGGATCAATCTGTTTGAATGTTACGAGATAGAGCCGGTTTCCGATAAATCGGGAACTCTGGAAATTCTCACCCGTTCCGATATCCGAGAGTTTTCCAAGGATTTGAAGTTTCGGATCGAGTACGAAAAGTTCGCTCGACTGATTCGGATAACTATGACTGGTAACGATTCGGAAGTTGAGAGTCGTACTGTCTTCATCCATGGAATATTGATTGAGCGGAGAACCCGGTACGATCGTAGACGCTGTGTAGGAAGTCGTATCGTTTTTTATGGCGAGTTTATGAATGAGTGTATTTTGTCCCTGATAATAATACGGCATAATACAGTACATCCCCGGAGCACATCGGAAATCGTAACTAGTATAGAGGTTCGAAGTGATATATAAACTCGAAAGACTCATATGAACCTGATTTACATCTCCGAAAAGAACTTTTGTTTTCGTTTCTTTTGTTGCATCGCTCGTGTCGATAATAGAAAGTGTTACAAGGCTTGGAGTGAAATCGAATTTCTTCATCGTTTCGGTATCAGGAAGAACGTATTCTATATCCGAACAGATTGCATTATCTTTCTGAGTAAGATTATAAGGAAGAAGTTTTCCTTTCTGAGAGAAGTTCTTCTCACTGTCCATATTTGTTTTACGGAGTTCTATCTTCCGAGGCTTGATAGTGGATCCGATAAAATCAGTATCGAATTTATTCTCATCGAGAGTTGCTGCCGGTCCATAGTAGACATTATACGGAAAGGAGAAACTGGAATTGGAAAGAATGTAGAGATATTTTCCGATCATACGGGATTCACTCATATTTCCATCCGTTTCATAGTATCGATCAATCCGAAGATTATTCAAGTCGCTTATATCATAAACAACCACAACAGTCTTGACTTGTCTATTGAACCAATATCGGAATCCATAATCGGTATTATTGTATTTGGTCGAAAGAATAACAAGTTTCTTTCCTGAAAGGAAAAGTTTCGGATCGGCGAAACTGCTCGGAATTTTTATCTTCTTGATAATGGAAAGTTCTGTCGCAGGGAAAGCTCTTGCTATATATATAGTATAATCTTTGCTGTTGTAGAAATATACATTGGTTCCATCGGTCTTGATAAGTTCCGATTCGTCGACTCCCGCAACCTGCAGATTGGTATTGGATACATCGGTTGCACTGCTTGGCGTGGAAACGCCTTGTATCGCATCGGAAGACGTTACACTCGGAACTGCGCCTTTATCCATAATACCTTGTTCCATCATTGGTACTATTCCACCACGGTAGAATCCGCCATTGTAGGGATGAGCTTTATAATAATCCTTTATAAAATTCTTCATCACGCTTTCCATATTAGCACAGCTATCGAAAGTCTTGAGTTTGAAATCCGCGGAAAGAGTTTTTGCGGCTTTATCTTTCTCCATATCAGTAAGCTGAGTGTCGGTTTCGCTTGCAGTGGGCGTATCGAGACATTTCGGAGTCCCTGCCGCGAAACAAGCCATCTTGGTACAAATACTTTCACCATTGTCCATCACACTACATGTATTGCAACCGTCGGAATATCTTTTGCAAGATCCGAGATCTACGCCATTGATGACAAGACCAGCTGCTTGAACCTGAGAAATCATAATCCCAAAAGCTACGAGAGCGGGGATATAAAAAGTATGTTTCATAAGAAAAAAGAAAAGAAATAAAATAAAGAATCATAATTTCAAAATGAAAAATTTCCTCTATTCAAAACCTGAAACTTCTATTCTCCAAGTACTTGGACGTAGTATACTTGCCCATTTTTTACTGCATATCCGATTCCCATTCTTGTCCAAGCTTCGAGCATATTCGCTCGATGTCCTCCGCTATTCGAGAGACCGACAAGAAGTACTTTGAAGTTGATATTGCCTCAGGCAATATTTTCCCCGATATTTCCGATAAGTTTGATATTATTTCGTTTTGCGGTATCGGATATTTTATCCCCATAGGAATCGGTATGCGAGAGATTATTATGAATTGCCATATCATTTGCTTTGATGATAGCGAGATTACTGAGATTATTATCGAGTGTAAGAGTAGATTTTCCAGAAATCGAACGGATATTATTTACGAATTTGAGCGATTCGGTTGCGACGATGGAAACGTCGGAATTACTGATATCTTTTTGGATGTTGTCATAATTATTCGGCAAAACTGGGAGAAAATTCCCATAAACAACCGGTCCATTATATGCAGCAAAACCACTCTCATAGTTGAGCTCTACGAGATACAATCCTATTTTTTCGAGAGGAATTATCTTTTCGAAAACCTTGTCGCGTTTCAGAAATCCATCCGTATCGATATTCGCAGCATCAAAAACATATTGTTCTACGTTACCATTCGGAAGCGTAATCATAATTTCATTTTTTACCTGTTTTCCTGCTGGGATTAATCCATGGATTACAAGTTTTCCATTTTCTTCCGTTACGGTGATATTTTCGTTTTTTTCTTCTTTATATCCAGGAGTGAGAGTCATAATCTTGCTGAAAATCACAACGGGATTCGTAAAAGTATCATGAGAGAAAGGAGTGGAGCTTTCTTCCGAAGTCACTTCTACGGAAATATTTTCGTTTAAATCAAAAGATTTGAACGCATCACTCTTTATAGAAATAGTAGAAAAACCTCTGTAAATAACCGTTTTTTTACTATTTTTAATAGTAAGAGTATGAAAAGATGGAGAGGAAAAATGAAAGAGATATTCGGATGTAAGATCCGGAAGTTCTATACGTTTCACATCTAGATTTTCTAGTTTCTCAGGAGTTTTAGTAGGAGTAACCAGTGCTTTGGCAGAAAAGAGATTATCATCCAAAACCGTGATACTGAGAAAAGTGCTTGTATCGAAACTGAGTCCGGAAGCAATTACCATTTGATATGTACCAATCTCTTCGAGAGGAGAATTAAATTCGAAAGTATTATCCGATTGTTTCTTTGTCCCGAGAGTGAGTTCTTTTCAGGAGGGAGATTTGAGATACAGAATAATATAATCTTTCCCGAGGAGTTCCTCCCCAGTGATATGAAAAGTTTCGTTTTTTAGGTAGGTATTTGGAATATTAGACGAGAGTGAGATTCAAAGATCTGTAAATGTAGCGGATGGAAGAGTTTCTTTTACATAGTTTTTGGAGACAGTTCCAAGTGTATTAATGGTTCATTGTAATCTTCCACTAGAAAGCTTTCCTATAGTTCCAAATGCGGTTTTGCTCAGATCGGTGACATTCGGATATTTGGAACAATTTGGTCTGTCGTTTACTTTGACGATAATAGAAGACGTCCCCTTTCCAACCTGAAGAAGAGTATTAAAAGGAATATCGCACCGAGCGGCAGAATAGTATGATTGCGAGAAAATATTTCCATTGGAAGTATTTCTTCATTCAAAAAAATCCGCATAATACGTAATCTCAGTCGGTGTTCCAGTCATCTCAGTATTTCCAATATTTTCCTGTACTTTTACAATATCTCAGTCGGGGAGATTATCCCCGATATTCTGAATATAATCTATTGTTTCTTTGTATTTTTCACGGAAAAGTTTCACTTGTAGTATTGTTGTTCATTTGTCACGTTTTTTTACGGCATTATCGATAGCGACAAGAATCCCTACGAGTTGTTCTTTTTTTTGTGTGATAATCACACGTGAATTTTCATCGAGAGTAATTTTGTCCGTTTTCTGCGTAATACTGAGATTTACCTGTTCGTAGACCTTCTGAAGTACAGGATGAGAAAAGCTCGATGCTGCAAAAACGCTTGGCAGGAGCGCTAAGAAAAAGAAGAGTGCGAACAAAAGCTTTTTCATATTTTTATATGACGGAATAGAATAAACATTATATCCATATAATCCGAAAAGCAAATGGAATATTATCTCGCTTTATAACTTCCGTCAATAGTCATTTCTATAGCCCCTTGTACTTCCATTATAGAAAGTTTACAGGCGACAATAGCGATATCCATACTGAGTTTCTCTCCGATAGACGAGGCATCGAGCGACTCGTTTCTCAAGAGTTCATAAATGGATTCTTCCATGGAATCATTGAATCGCGGAGTATTTTTCCCAATTGGATTTTCTGTTACGATCGCTATCGAGTCGTACTCGGAAAGGATATCCGCTGCACCAAGAGTCAATTTTGCCTGTCCATCGCGGATAAGCATATTAGTTCCAGTACTGGTCGATTTTCCTATGTCTCCGGGGATTGCGAAAACATCTCGTCCGAAGTCGAGAGCGAGATTTGCGGTAATGAGTGTCCCGGATTTTTCCGCCGCCTCCGTAACGAGAGTTCCTCGGGAAATACCCGCGACTATCTCGTTGCGGATCGGGAAATTGAATTGTTCCGGTATCGTTCCGAACGGAAATGGCGATACGAGTGCTCATCCTGATGCGAGAATCTGAAGGAAGAGTTCTTTATTTTCCCTCGGATAACACCGGTCGATCCCGGTCCCGAAAACCGCAAGCGTGTATCCTCCGTTTTCTAGCGTTATCTTGTGTGCGAGAGCATCGACTCCATAAGCGCCTCAGGATACAATTCCATACCCCGAACGAACCAATTCTGGTATGATGCTCGAAAGTACGGTTCGCGAATAGGAAGTGCTTTTTCTGGAACCGACCACTGATATAAGATTCGTATTCGCCGGAAGCGTTCCACGAACATAGAGAAAATAGGGACGAACTGGTGTTTTCTGAAGAAGCTCCGGATAGAGGGGATTTTTGGCAGTGATAATCTGCACATCGAGTTCTTGCACGAGTTTGTGTATTTTCCCGATATCCAGCTTTTCTTTTTTCTGGAGGATTGTCTGGATTCTCTCTTCTTTGAATCCGAGTTTTCGGAGACTTTCATGACTGAGTGCAGTATAAAAATCCTTATAATTTTCATCGTGTTCGAATATGCGAGAAAGGGCTCTCTGAGTAAATCCGACGGAATGGAGATAGATGAGATTAATCATATTCGCAAAATATATAAAAGTATATTGTTTGAAACAAATAGAATTTTATTCCTTTTCGATATTTCTGTTAAAAAATATTCGGAAATTTCTTTTCTCCAAACGGAGTTTTCCGAGTTCTTTTCTGGTATAGTTCCCTTTGTCTCCGATAAATCGGATAATCTCGGCAATGCCTCATTCGGAGAGCCCAATAGTTCCGTTATTGGTTTTTTCATAGAGATACCGGACTATTTCTCTTTGCAAGAAAGGGGAGAGAATCTGAAAATCTTCGACAAGGAAAGATGATTCCCCCCGGAGAAAGACTTCCACTTGAGAGTCTATAAAGATTCCAAGTTCCGTCATATATCCCATAAAAGAAGCTAGATTTTTTCGATATTCTGGATTGATTCGCTCGAATTCGCTTATGATATTGAGTCGGAGATGATTGCGGAGATATACGTTGTCGGCGTTGGTGGAATCAATTCTGTAGGAAATATTTTCTTCTGTGAGTTTTTGGAGAATTTCAGTTTTTGAGACACCGAGAAACGGTCGAAGAGTATGTCCATTTTGTTCCGGGATCCCCATGAGACCATGGATTTTTGATCCACGAATCAGATTAAACAGAAGCGTTTCTATGCTGTCATCCAGATGATGAGCAGTTAAGATGGGAATCTCTGCAAAATGCGAACTTTGAGTTCAAAACTCCGTTTCCTCGTTCATCGTACTATCTCGTACGTCTCACTGCGGTACTCATTTTTTACTCAAATTTCATCATTTTTCAAGAGATTCCTGCCCCTTTAGATCTTTATATTTCTCTCGTATTTGTTCGAGAAAAGCATATCGCTCGATACGAGCGGTTTCTTCGATTCACTTTTTATTTACCTGAGCAATTTTTGTAATATCTGCCTGAGTACTCTCGAAAATAATCAAATGTTTCTCGCAGAAATCTCGGAGGAATTCTTCATCTCCGTCGCTTTCTGCTCCACGAAGACAATGATTAAAATGAGCAACGATGATTCGATTTTTCGGGTGTATTTTCATGGATTCTGAGAGAAGATACATACTATCAGGACCTCAGGAACACGCAACAATAATAGCATCCTCGGAGGAGATATTATATTTTTGAAAGAATTTTTTAAGCATGTTTCTTGGTTCTTTATATTCGTTCTTTATTGAGTTGTTTTATAAAATCTAAAAAATTATCATCTGGAGCAACTTTGTTGAGCATTATTTTCTTGCATTTCATACACCGGTGTTCTATCATATACCCTTTGTTTTTCCGGTAATCGATATCTATCGGTTGCATTTTTCCATGACATTCGCTTGTCCGATCACCGGGGTTTTTATTATCCACATGTTTCGAATAGAGACAGAATGGACAATGATTTCGAGCAGATCATTCCGGATGGATAGTAACGGGCTTGTGACAGTTTTCGCATTCGAAAGATTCATTATACATCACGAAAGTCATATTTTGCAGTCAAATTTATTATGTAAAATCTCTCGCAGACTAACGGCTTTTGAAAAAACGGATTTCTTGTCATCATTGATTGGCATATGTCGTATTTTCACGAAGTATCTGATATACTTTATATGGTTTCGGTATGAAATGTATTGTTTTTACTTCATCCTTCTGTTGTTCCATAATAAGGTGTCCATAACCGAATAAACTCGGAAAAAGCCCATGAACCTCCACATCTATTTTCATAACCTTTCAGAGATCCATAATCTCCAGATCTTCCTGGAGAATGAGGGAACTGTTAATGATAATAAGTTTATTGCGGACGATGATTACTAGGTGGTTATAGTAACGTATTATCCCGAGTATAAGTTGGATGAATCCGTAATTTACCAAAAGAAATATAACAGGAAAAAATACATAACCGACGATATCCGAAGTTGGTTCACCGAAATCGTTTTTGTAAATCAAAAGCGATAAAAAAAGTACTCATGCTATAACGATAAGAAAAAGAAATTTCGTCACGAGGTACAGAAAATAGATGAAATGTCTCGTGATTATCGTATAATTCTCTTCGGCAAGAATATCCATAATCGAGAGAATTATAAAATAGTAAGAATAATCGCTACGGATATTGCAAACAAAAGTCCAAAGATACCACGTACGATAAATTTAAGTTTTCGATCTATGAGTTTGAGCCCATCTTCTCCAATGGGCCAAACTTTTTCTATATGGCGTTTGTGTATATAGTTGAGACGAATCTCAAAGAAAATAATAATTATAACAAATAAAACAGTATAGATACTGAGAATAATAAGTTGAGATTCGGTTATTGGCATGATTTCTCTGGTTAATATAGGGAGATAGGATGTCAAATTGTCTATAAGTATAATGATATTAATATTTTTGCAATACCAATTGAAATATGGTATTATATTCCTGTAAATATACTATAATCTCTAGTACTGCTTCTATGTCGATTCAAAATGAAGAAGACTTCAAAAAGATGAAGGAAACGCTTTTAAAAGAAAATACCTGATTCCATTCCGATAAATTTCAGGAACTGGAGCGTTTTGTGCGGGAATCTCTTCTGAAGCAGGATTCGGATTCGGCATTGACACTTATTACCAAAGGATCCCTTTCTCTCGGAGGATCCGATATTCATTACGATGTGAAAGCTTCTTCCACGGCAGTACGTCTCCGGGTTGATGGAAATCTCGTGACAGTATTCGAACTTACTCCGGCGGAGTACAAGCTTGTTTTGGAACGACTCAAATACAAATCCAATATGAAATTGAACCTCACACAGATTCCACAGGATGGAAAATATCGTATCGAGGAATCCGGTGACCGTATCGATGTCCGTGTCTCTACTCTTCCCGTAAAACTTGGGGAAAATGTCGTATGTCGAATACTTGACTCTACTAATTCTATCCCACAGATGAGTGAACTCGGATTTATGTGGACTTCCAAACGTCAGATAGAAAAAAGTACCCAGAAAAAAAGCGGAATGATTCTCGTAACCGGACCGACAGGAAGTGGTAAAACCACCACACTGTATTCTATTCTCTCCACTCTCAATACTCCGGAAAAGAAAGTTATCACTCTTGAAGACCCTATCGAATATGAGCTTGAAGGAGTTGTGCAATCAGAGGTAAATGAAAAGAATAATTATACCTATGCAAGTGGACTCAAAGCGCTTTTGCGACAAGATCCTGATGTTATTATGATCGGGGAAATACGTGACCTCGAAACTGCCGACATTGCGGCACAGGCTTCACTTACCGGACATCTCGTCCTCTCAACACTCCATACCAAGAGTGCATCTGAGACTATTGAACGTCTGACCAATATGGGACTTCCTTCGTATATTCTCGCTTCGGCTATCGATATTATCATCGCGCAACGATTGGTTCGAAAGATTTGTTCACACTGTTCGGAATCATACGAAGCAACACCGGAGGAAAATGATGTTATTAAATGGATGATGCAGGACATAGGAATCGAAGCAGTTTCAAAAGCCAAGAAAAATGGATTCACTCTTCATCGTGGAAGAGGATGCGAACACTGCGGATATACCGGTTTCAAGGGACGTCTCGGTATCTATGAAGTGCTTAATTTTTCTGATGAAATCCGAACACTTATCCGACAAGGAGCAAGTCCTGCAGAGATTCTCAAAAAGGGACGGGAACAGGATCTTATGCTTATGCGAGAAGATGGAGTTCTGAAAGCGATGCGAGGGAAGACAACTCTGGAAGAGCTCTTTAGTGTAATCGATTAGAGTAAATATGTAATTCCGTAAATCTATTTACAAAATTTAAAAAAGACTATACTTTCGTTACAAATGAAAGCGGGTAGTCTTTTTTATCTTTATCAAACATTGTATGTCCACGACTCCAAAGAATTATTTCGAAGAAAGCCTTGCTTTTCATCTGAAATATCAAGGGAAACTTGAGACTGTTTCTAAGATGCCCATCAATACTCGTGAGGACTTGAGTCTTGCTTATACTCCCGGAGTAGCAGCCCCTTGTCTCGCAATCGAGAAAAATCCGGAAGATGCCTATCTTTATACGCTTAAATCCAATACAATTGCAGTTATTTCCGATGGTTCCGCAGTTCTCGGACTCGGGAATATTGGCGCCTTGGCGGGACTTCCTGTTATGGAAGGAAAATGCGTTCTGTTCAAGGAATTTGCTGGAGTTAATGCTTTTCCGATTATCCTTGCAACACAGGATACAGAAGAGATTATCCGAACTATTAAAAATATCGCTCCGACTTTCGGGGGAATCAATCTTGAGGACTTTTCTGCACCGCGATGTTTTGAGATAGAAGAACGTCTTAAAGCAGAACTCGATATCCCTGTTATGCACGACGATCAGCATGGAACAGCGATTGTTGCTCTCGCGGGACTTATAAATAGTTTAAAGATTACCCGAAAAAAGAAAGAAAACATAAAAGTCGTCATCAATGGAATCGGAGCTGCCGGAACCGCTATATTGAAACTTTTCCGACTCTACGGAGTACAGGATATCATTGCTTGCGACAGTAAGGGGATTATTTCCGATTCCCGGATAGATATCAATGACGAGAAACAACAAATTGCAGCTATCACAAATCCTCGAAATATTTCCGGAAAACTTCGAGATGCTATTCGTGGATCCGATGTATTCGTCGGAGTAAGCGTTCCAAATATTCTCGACCGCGAAGATATTCGTACTATGAACACTGATGCTATTATCTTTGCTATGGCGAATCCTATTCCCGAGATTATGCCCGACGAAGCTCGCTCTGGAGGAGCTCGCATTATCGCTACCGGACGGTCCGATTTTCCGAATCAACTCAATAACGTACTTGTTTTTCCTGGTATTTTCAAGTGAGCACTTCAATATCGTATCAGAACTATTACCAACGAGATGAAACTTGCTGCGGCCGAAGCGCTCGCAGCCTATGTTATGAATCCAACAGAAGAAATGATTATCCCGAATCCTCTCGATAAGAATGTCGTAAACATTATCGCAGAAAGTATCGGGAAATTTCGATAAGCATCCTACTTTGGAAGAGAAGAATAAATATTTGGATATTTCTATATATTACGGATTTTTTGATCGAAAGAGTTATTTTGTCTTCATTTCATAGACTCCGTTCATTATCTCAATCTTTCCGGACAGAATATCCTGACATCGTTTCGTCATAATAACAGAAGCAGTATCTTCTCTATTGCTTGCGAAAATATCCTGAGCTTTCTTGTATTCTCCATTATAATAAAGAACGAGAGCGGATTCGTAAATGCGATATTTTTCTCTTGAAAATGAGGAATCGTTTACATATCCGACCAACTCGTATATTTTGACTCCTTGTTCTTTTCCTTTTACCCGAATCATATCGAGTTCCCGGAAGAAGAAGTCTTCTTTTGTTTTCTTATACGTATTTTCACTTACGCAGATTTTTGTACCATATTCTTTGTTTACTCATTCGAGTCGGGAAGCCAGATTTACATGATCTCCGATAACAGTATAATTGAATCGTACTTCTGATCCGATATTTCCCACCATCGCCTCCCCAGTATTGATACCGATACGGGACATAATGGTTGATATTCCTTCTTTTCCCCATTTCTTGTTCAGTTCCACTAACCGTTCTTGTTGTTCCAAAGCGGTTTTGCAGGAGAAATACTCGCTTTTTGCTATGTATATCGGAGCATTAAAGAACCCCATCACTGCATCTCCTATGTATTTATCGAGAGTTCCTTTATTAGAGATAAGAATATCGGTCATAGCAGAGAGATATTCCTGCATTAAATGGAAGAGTTTCTCGGTTCCGAGTTTCTCGGAAATAGTCGTAAAATCAGCGATATCCGAGAAAAAGAATGTCATTTCTCGCTTTTCTCCTCCGAGTTTGAAAGAGTTCGGATTAAGAGCGATTTGTTTCACGACATCAGGCGCCAGATAATGGGAAAATGCCTTCTCGATATGCCGACGATCCCTGTTTGTAACGAAATAACGATAGAAAGTCGTAGAGAAAAAAGTGGAAAGCCCTATTATGGTATACGCGAAAAGATCAATGAATATACCGAATTGTCCAAGAAGATAACGACCAACAATAAATATGATTATTTCATAAAAACAGAAAAATAGAAACGATATTCCTGTCGATGGAAGATAGAGTATTATAGAAAGAACAATAAGTACGCCAAAAATACAAAAAAGAAAATCCCTTGTCCCTTGTTTTTCGAGGGTTTTATTTTGAATAAGTCCATCAAGCATATTTGCATGGAACTCTACCCCCGGCATAAGATGCTCCGGATCTACCGGACTCAAGAAAGCATCGTGTATGAGAGTTCCGTATTCTCCGATAAGTATCGCTTTTCCAGCGATTTTTTCTTTAGGAACCCGGTCATGAAGTATATCGGAAAGCGAATAACTCGGATATCCTTCCGGTGGATGAAAAAATTTGATGCGGACATTCTGCTCAGAATCTATAGGTATGCTCCGAATCGGGGTTATCTGGTATTCCTCATCGAGAAACATTCCTATGGAATCATCGCCGAGATATTTTCTATATACAGCAATGGAAAGCGATTCCATAATTTTTCCAGTGGAAACATGTTGCGGACGAAAAGTGGTAACGACGTTTTTCTCGATCTTTGTATTCACCACCCCCCATGTCGCTCCGGAATATACATCGAGCGGAAGTATCATTTTTTGATTATTTTCCTTCATCCATGCTCCGATAACGATATTTTTATACTGTTCTAAAGCTTTTTTAAAAACTACTTCGTCTGTCGAACGATTGGCGAAGATGATATCGAATCCGATGGCTCGTGCACCGAGAGCTTCGAGTTTTTCTATAAGATTCGCATAAACGGTTTTTGAGAGAGAAAGTACTCGGAAATCCGTTTTTTGCAGCTCGTCGAGACTTTCCGGATCTATTTTAATAATAACAATCTGATTGGATGAAGTATCGTAATTATCTCGATAAAGAAAAAGTGTATTAAAATCCACTCCGACCGCACCGCGGAAAATGAAATAAAAAAGCAACCCGGTCATTATTGATAATAATGCAATCGCTCCGATATCTCTCGTTTTCTTAAAAATAACCATGGAATGTAATTTCGTTAAAATTTATACAGGGATTATGATGAAAAATATAAAAAACGCAAAGAATTAAGTTTTACTTAAGATGTCAACTATATCGTATGACACGTATTTAAACATAAAATTATATCATTATGAAAAACGGAAAATTAATAACAGCTTCTATTATTTTGGTACTCCTTGTGGTAGGAGTATTCATTTTTAATTCCTGAAAGAAAATAACGCAATACGGATATAAACTTACCGGACAAACGCTCGGAGTGATCAGTAAAAGTGGAAGTTCTGTTGCTACTGGAGTTATCGCGAATCCTGTTTCCGCAACAGCACTTGCGTACATAAACCAATGGAATGGCGATGTAAAAAAGGAACAGAAAGGAACTATTTCACCGATAACCGGGAAAATACAATTTGCTGAAGGGGACAGTCTTATAACCGGAAAAGATGCAAATGCGGAGATTGTTTTTGCTGATAATTCCATAGTTCGTATGAATGCGAATTCCAAGCTTTCGTTCGTAAAGCTCGCATCTGTCGGATCTGAAGTAAGACTTAATGAGGGGGATATCTGGGCCCGCGTGTTGAAACCGTTCTACGATACATCATTTTTTACTATTTCCACTTCCGATGTTAGCGCGGGGGTTCAAGGAACATCTGTTCGTATAAAGAAAACTCTTACTGGAACAACGAGTGTGGCTGTCATAGATTCTTATTCTCAGAATAAAGGGAAAGAATGAGTGATTCTTCGTTATAAGAATCCAAAAGCAAAAGAAGAATCGATATATCATATATTAAAACCAGAAAATGAGTTCACGTACACAAATTCCGGAGGTATCGCTTATGTTGAATCTTTTTCTGGGAAAGTTGCATTCACTGATGCATTTATCCGAGATAATACGAAACGAGATCTCATATATATGAACAAGCTCGTAAAGGAGAAAGGGGAGGATGAAAATCTTATGAAACGTCTCAAGTGAGAATTATCGGTAACTGTACCGAAATCTGAGGAAATCGCTGTATTCTTCGATGAACCTCTGCTTCAGAAAATAACTCTCGCGTCGAGTGGAACTAGTTTTACTATTACTTCATGATCGTCAGATCCGACAGATTTTCAGATATCGGAAACTTTTATGGACGATGTTCAAAAAGATATTTCTCTTACGGAGAATCGTCGGAAAATAGTAGATATGAAGCACCGAATCAATACTTTATCAAATGATAAGGAAGAAAAGAAAAAGATAGAGGAATCTCTCCATGAAAAGGAACGAGAAATAGAAACGAGTATGGAAGATATCAAAGAAAAACAGAAACATATTGAATCGGACAATGAAGACAAACGATCCACTTCTTCTATTTCAGGAGATATTCATAAAGAATGAACAAGTATTAATACTGCGCCTCTAAAACAGAAAGAACCTAAAAAAGCTATTTCTAATAAGAAAATTCAAGAAAAAGATAAAAAGACTACATCGAATGAATCAAATAAAAAGCTCGCATCAAATGAAGAAGATGAGAAGGATTCCAGAACAGATATAAATTCACAGAAAAATTTTCTCGAAGAAGTGAAAAGTATAATCTCGAACGAGGGGGGTGCTGAAATACTGATCCGATCAACAACTGGTAGTTCCGAACAGAGAACTCAGGTTATTAAAGAAATCAGAGATATCGTTTCGGACAATACCGAGAAAATAAAAGTTCTATTCCAATCGGAAACCGGTAATTCTGAACAAAAAGACAAGATTTTAGAGGAAGTTAAAAATGTTATTTCAAAACATAAAAAATCCAAAGAGAGATCTGAATCAAAATCAGATGACTCTGATACAATAGCTCCACTTATTCCAGTTATTCCACCACCAGTCGATTTAAAACTTGAAGAATCTTCTTCAGTAAATAGCGGAGGTACTTCCTCGTGATGAGGGGTAAGTAATTCTTCAGGATGAGATACATCCTCAGCATCGGGGATTTCTATTCCAACTACAACCACGTCGGAATACAAAGAAGAACATAAAGAGGAACGTGAAAGAGAACATAAAGAAGAACGTAAAAGAGGACATGATGATGATTAGTTCTTTCAGCTTTCATAATAAAATCCCCGCTTGAGCGGGGATTTTATTATGGTTTTAATTATTTCTCTTTTATTACCAAGAAGTAGAGTGCTGGTAAAACGAGGAGTGTGAACACAGTTGAAACGGAAAGTCCAAATATAATCGAGAGACCGAGCGATGTCCAGGTTGGATTACTGAGAGTGAGCGGAATCATACCGAGGACAGTACAGACTGAGGTCAGGAATACAGGCTCCAGACGGGATTTTCCTCCATCGATAACCGATTCACGGAAGGGAATTCCTTCGCGACGATTCAGATTGATTTTATCGAAGAGAATGATTCCATTGCGGACAACGATACCAAAAAGCGCAACCAGTCCGATAAGTCCAGGAAACGAAAGTGGTTGTCCGAAAAGCGCGAGTCCGTAGAATACTCCGATGAGAGAAAGTGGAATCGTTACGAGAACCATTATTGATTGTTTGTAAGAATCAAAAAGTATTACGAGCGTCGCAACGATAAAAAACATTCCGAATACCATAGCGATAAGAAGCGATTGTACTGATTTTGCATTTTCTTCATTGGCTCCTCAGGTTGAAAATTCATATCCTGCTGGGATTTTATAGTCTTTTGTCTTTTCCGTAAATCCGGCAAGCAAAGATGTTGCAGTCGCACCACCCGCAGCCGAAGCGGTAACAGAAATTACTCGTTTCTGGTCTATTCGGGAAATAGAGAATACCGACGGTTCGAATTCTGTTTTTAATATATCACGGATGAATACATCCTGTCCTGAATTATTTCTTACTTTCAAGTCCTTAATCTTGTCAATCGTATCGGTTGAGCTCGTTTCATAACGGGTTCGAACGGCTATTTCATCATTTCCTTTGTAGATAGTCGTCGCATCGGTTCCATCGATTACATTCTTGAGAAAGAATGAAACCTGAGGAAGTGTCAGATTATAAAGTGCAAGCTTCGTTGAATCAAACGAGAGACGGAATTCGAGTGGAAGAGGTTTTCGGGAGGTTTCGATATTGATAGCTCATGGAACGGTCGCAAGGATTTTCTTTACATCGTTCGCGATATTTTCCATAACACGGAAATCCGCACCCGATATTTTGAGCTCGAAATCTCCTCCAGCCGGAGGACCTCCAGCAAGTTCCACTACAGAAACCTTTGCATTGGTTATTGTCTTCATTTCTGCTCGGAGACGATCGGCAATAGATAGAGATAATTCCTCTCGTCCGTATTCCTTCTTGATAAGATTCAAAGAAATACCGGCAAAGTTCGAACCGCTTGTTCCTCATCCACCCGATTTTCCGACTGATACCTGTGATCCGATTGCAGTCGAGAAGCTTGCGATCTCCTTTTCTTTTATGAGAATCTCTTCGATTTGTTTCGTAATTTCGGAAGTTACATCGAGTTTTGTTCCTGCTTCGGTTTCTATGTTTATGAATATCTGGTCCGCATCGGTTTTCGGAAAGAAATCACTTTTCAATATTCCACTTATTGGAAGTGCAAGAGCTGAGATAAAGAGAAATAGAACACCTATCAGAAATTTCTTCGCTCTTTTTTTACTCAAGAGAAGTCGATCAATCGTTCGGGCATAAAAATCTTCGAGCGGATGAATGGAAATAAGTCCTTGATTAAGAATATTCGACCATCGGGACGATCTCTTTTCTTCTCCTGAATGTCACACAAACAATACTGCAAGCGCTGGATTGATAGTAAGTGCTATAATGAGCGAAGCAATGAGTGTAACAGTTATAACGAACGGAATCGAAAAAATGAATTTTCCGATAAGTCCGGTCATAAAAAGCATTGCGGAAAAAATCCATACGACTGTCAATGTTGTCGATGTAAGTACTTGTTTATAGTCTCGGAGAACCAGAAGTGCTGCTTGTTTTGGAGTAAATTTTCCAGTCCTGTGATATTGATTGAAAGCGGAAATAACGACTATAGCATCATCAACCAGAAGTCCGAGTGATAGGATGAGTGCGAACATCGAAAGGAAATTCAGTGTCTGTCCGAAGGCGGACATTACTGCAAAAGTGATGAGAAATACGAGTGGAACCGCAGCTCCAGCAACGAGCGCTTCCCTGATACCGATAATCAGAAAAAGAGTGATGAAAACAAGCACAACCGTGATGAGTCCATCTCGGATGAGATGCGCGAGATCGAGCTTGATACGCTCCGATTGATCGAGAACAGTCGTGATAATAACATCCGAAGGAATCACTCCAGATTTTCTCAGAGCTTCAATAGCCACTTCTCCTTCAGTAACGAGATTGACGATTGAACCTCATTTCTTCTTTACAACCCCGAGTGTAACTGCTGATTCCGGATTACTTCCTTTGTCGGAGAGTCGTGCGATAGTCGTGCGTTTCTTTGCGACTTCATCTACTCGGGCGATGTCCGAGAGACGGATAATCCCAGTCGTACCGGTTTTCGCTATAATAAGATCTCTTAGTGAAGCAATAGTATAATATCGTTCATCAACATTGAACGAATGAGTATAACTTCCGATATCGTACTGACCAATCGGAATTGTAAAATTGAGAGATTGAAGTGTGCTATTTACTGCTCCTATAGTAAGCCCGAAAGCCTCGAGTTTTTTCGGATCGATAAATATTCCGTATTCTGTTTCATCTCATCCTGAAATACTAACTTCCGAGACAAGTACATTTTTTTCGAGTTCCTCCTGAATAATCGTCGCAAATTTACGGAGTTTGAATCCGTCGTATTTTCCTGCGAGGGAAAAAGTCCAAATCGGCGTATCGTCGAATGATATTTCCTTTACGACCGGATCTTTGGCATCGGCTGGAAGTTTCGGTTTCACGAGATCGACTTTGTCTCCCAGATCACGCATTGCTGTCGCGATATCGGTATCGGATTTGAATTGTACACTAATCATAGAAACCGAGTTCATAGAAGTCGAATTCATTGTATCAATTCCCTTGATTTTCGAAATCTCTTTCTCGAGTTTTTTGGTTACAAGATCTTCCATAACCTCAGGACTTCCCCCTGGCAGTGCCACGGAAACTATCCCTATTCCGATACTCACCTCGGGATTCGATTCTAGAGGTAGAGCTTTGAGTCCGAGATATCCAGCGATACAGATGATTATAATCAGAAGAAATAGAAAACGCTTGCGGTCGATAAAAAACGCGAACCATGAATCATCAAGTTTCGGATCATACGTAAGCTTATCGAGATACAGGGATTCTTGAGTTTTTGGAGACATAATAGAGAATTATTTGAGAAATTATTTAATTATTCTTGAACCAGATCTCCATCCTGTAAGTTGAGTGCTCCAGAAACTACTACCTTGTCTCATTCCGATAATCCATCAAGAATTTCGACACGAGATTCGTTTTTGGCTCCAATTTTTACAACCTTTTTCGTTGCGATATTTCCGGTCCCGATTGTAGAGACGATGAATCATCCTTGTCCATCGCTCGTAAGTGCGGAAAACGGAATAGTAATACTCTTCGTATCCGATATCGTTCGATTGATAAATATGTCCGTAAAATCTCCGATATGAAAGATTTCCTTGGATTGAACTGTATCATAAAAAACAATTTCTACCCGAAACATTCGAGAGAGTAAATCGGATCCGGGAGCGAGAAGTGAAATAGCTCCCGTGAAAGTTTTGAAATCTTTTGTTATAGTAACTTCCTGACCTATCAGAAGCGATCCGATAATATCGGGATTTACATCGGTCCGAACTATGAGACTACTATCATCCCCGAGAGTGAAAAGAGGAGTTCCTGGATTGACAAGATTGCCAAGTTCTGCTGTTTTCGTGAGGATCACTCCGTCGAACGGTGCACGAATGAGTCCATTTTCCGCCTGGATTCCCGCTAGGTCTTTTTGTCCTTTTGAAGCATCGAGCTGTGATTTTGCACCAGTGAGCTGGCTCTGAAGTTTCGCTTGCGTGCTAGTATATTGGATTTCGGCGATCTTGAGTGCACTGTCCACGTTATCGCGAGCGTTTTTAACGGTTGCAATGGTATTTTCGAGTTGCGTTCGAGTAAGCGTTTCGGTTCCTGTGATTCCATCGAGACTGGAAGTACTTCCAGCTATGGCATTTTGAAGACTGGTTTCTGCAATCGTGAGAGCAGTTTCGAGCTGTGTCCGAGTGGTGATAATGGAATTACTGAGCGCTACAAGCGTGGAATTCGCTTGAGAAAGAACTGATTGTTTCGCACTCATAGTCGCTTTGAGAGCATCGAGAGAAGCTTGTGGAAACTGACTAGAAACGATGGAGTTATCAAGTACCGATATGATGGTATCATACAGGGAAATAGTTTGGTTCAAAAGAGTGATGATATCCGCGAGTCGTATATTCGTCGCTCCACTTGAAGTGTTTTTCGCATCCAAAACCGTATGATATGCATTGTAGGCTTTGTAGAAATTATTCTCGGCAAGAGTTTTCAGTGTGGTATTTTTTGCTCCGAGATAGGTTTCGTAATTATCATTGAAGCTCTTGTTCATATCGGTAATACCGAGAATGATATCCGCTTGTGTAATAGCACTATCTATAGTAATAAGAGCGTTTTCCATAGAAACTTGCGTATTTGAGAGCAGTCCGGAAGAATCTTCTTTTGCAGGCGCAAGGGTGTCTTTGGAAGTTTTTTCAAAATTCTCAAGAGTGGTTTTTGCTTGATCACGGGTTTTTGTTGCGAGCGAAACGGAAAGAGTCGTTGTTTTTTCAGTATTTCCTTTCTGAATCAATATATTATCAAGCTGAGTTTGTGCTAGGATAAGCTGTTTCTCGGTAGAAACATACGTATTTTCCTTATTGGTACGCGCATTTTCGAGAGCGATACGCGCATTTTCGAGATCGTTTTTCGTAGATTCTTGCGTGAGACCATAAGTTGTGAGTGTATTGGAATAAGCAGTTGTAGCATTATTGAGGTTCGCGCCAACCGCTGTCGTGTCGAAATCAAGTGTTGCGAGAATATCTCCTTTTTTCACGTTATTTCCGATATTTACATTCAGTGATTTTACAACTCCGGTCACTTGCGCAGAAATAGTTGTTTCTTTGAGCGGAGCTATTTTCCCCACGAGTTTCACGCGTTCGGTAAAATAATCCGATTTCACTATTTCGGTAGTGACCGATTTCTTCGATACCTCCGATTTCACTGTCTCGGAAGTGCTTCCGCAACTTGAAAGGAGAAGAGGAATAAAAAGAGCAAGAGCAATGATTTTTTTAGACATAAAAAGAGCGTAATAAGATATAATCAAGTATTTTTTTAGAAATTTCTTATTTCCCCATTTTTTTTTTCATATATTCCATAAATACCTCCATATCATCGGTTTTGATCATACCGATAGCCTTCCCGTGTTTTGTAAGAACTACGAGAGTGTCGCCGGGATTGATATCGAGATCTTTTCGGATATCCTTTGGGATAACAACTTGTCCTTTGGTTCCAACTGTTACGCTCCCATACATTTTAACATCGCATTCTTGTGTTATTTCCGAACATTTTTGTGAATCCATAGAAATATATTATACTGATAAAAAAGTATGTTATAGTATACAAAGTATGAAAAGTATGT
>Ga0208863_1000895_pt1 | contig 22851 bp, 19 predicted proteins | sample RifOxyD3_FD_184040 | JGI IMG/M metagenome (GOLD analysis project Ga0208863, IMG submission 184040) | Soil microbial communities from Rifle, Colorado - Rifle Oxygen_injection D3 (SPAdes) | ecosystem: Environmental > Terrestrial > Deep subsurface > Rock core/Sediment | place: Rifle, Colorado...
AAATCCTCAGAGTAGCGCTGCTACTCCTGCGGTTTTGCTCAATCGGCGCAACCAAATCTGACCCCAATCCGGGCGCGATCCAGGTACATTAGTATTTTCCGAGTCCCTAACCTGACCCTGCGGCGGTATTCTCGACCCCGACCGGTTTTCCCTGCCGGAAAATTTCTCCTGACTGGTTTACAGTTGCGTGGGAGGAAAGGGGTACTTCAGAGAGTAATTGGGACTTCTGCTTGCCAACATTCGTATTTCCCGAGTCCCTTACTTCCTGGCGCGGCCGGCCTGCCAGCGGCCCGAGACGATTGAACCCACCACCGCCACGAGGCTGAATGAAAAAACACCCAGCACCAGCGGCATGCCTTTGAGCTGAAACATGTCCAGCAGGAAAACCTTGCACATACCGAGCAGGGCAACGATCACAGCCACCAGCAGGATCTCCAGGCTTTATCGGCGGAGTGCTGTCAATAGGAGCAGAATGGCGCCGCCATTGACCAGCACCGTCTGCCCGCCCTTGAATGCGGCCTCCAGGTCGGCGCTTGTACGCGAAAGAATCGCATGCAGCCCCAGCCGGAAAAAACAAAAGCCGCTGACCAGTGCGGCCAGCAACAGAACAACGGCGCTGAGATCCTGCCGGTCAAGCCAGGAGAAATAGGCGGACTGGACAGCAATCGGTTGATTGTTGCGGCACCACTGATAGTGCAACAGGCTGATTATTGTCAGGCAGCCGGCGGCCAGCAGAGCGGGCGCCGATGAATTATTCACGGTGGTGATAGCGCCCGACAGTACCGCAACCAGGCAGGTGGCAGCCTGCAGCAGATAGGAGGTGACCCGTACCCCGCCGTTTTGCCATCGTGCCGACAAGCGCGCCAGTCCATAACCAGCCGCAGCCCATACCGGCAGGACCCAGAGAAGATTCTTGACCGCAATGGCCAGGCCGGCGGCCACCAGAATGATGCCGGCAAATGAGAAACAGTTGCAGCCACGCCCTTCTTTCGGATGCCGTCTGGCCAGCCAGGCGGCCAGGGCCAGAAGAACAAGACCGGTCAAAATAGTGATTATTCCCAGCCAAGCCAGGCGCGGTTCGTGCCAATTGCCAAACACTGTCAGGCTGGCCAGTAATGCGCCGGTGGCACTGATGGTCGGCAACACTCCGTCAAAAAAGCCCAACTGGGGCCGGTGGAGTACATTGATCACCCCGGAGATCAGGTAAAACAGCAGGTACAGGCCAAGGACCGGGAAAAACCATGCCAGATAAAGAAGCCCGGCGGTCGGTTCGTCACAGACCGGCGGGATGCTGAGTTTGAATGACCAGAAAAGCCAGAAAATCAGACTTAACAACAAGGTTGTCCAACGGAGCGACGGGCAGAGGCCGCGGCGGGAGGCGATAGAGGCGCCAAGATTGGCTGCCAGAATCAACAGGGCGGGGATTGGGAAAACCGGATACGGGAAATCAATGGCCAGACCCACCAGGCCGGTGGCCAGACCGGCCACGCAGAGGGTGAAGCGGGCTCGGAAACGGAGTCCCAGATAGGTAACGCTGCCACCGGCGATAAAGAGCGTGCCATAGGCCCACATCGTGGATAATGTATGAAAATGGCCATGGGCTTCGAGAATGATGGAAAAAAGCAATAACAGGCCGGAAACGGGAAAGACCGGGGCGAGCCGGTTGCCCGTGGCATAAAGCCGCCAGCCCCAGGAAATGAGGGCGGCGGCATATCCCAACCCGAGGAGGGAGCCAAGTTGCTGATCGATGATACCGTTGTCGGTGATTGTCCGGAGAATGAGCGCGGCAACCAGCAGGAAGCAGATGGCGGCGGTGCGCGGCAAGAACGCGCCGCTTTCGGCCAGATTCAACATGTCTTCCGGGGCCGGACTCCTCTGGAGCGTGGCCGGGCGGGTCGGCCTGCTTTCAGAAACCCCGGCCTGTTCAAGGGCGGCAAGCCGCCGGCCGAGCCCCTCCAGATGCGTATGAAGCAGAGCGATTTCACTGGCCAGATCTGCTACTTTCTGTTCCAGCCGTTTTTCTGCTTCCAACATAGTTCACCCTCCTGCTATCTCATTGTAAATTCAGGGCTTTGTTTTGGTCTCTAAAAAAATTAACGAACTATTCGTATTTATTTCTTGCGGTTAGCAGCGGCGCAATATATATTGCCCGCTCAGATTCATACCACATTGTGGTATGAAACCAAATTCCATAATTTGTATTACTTGTCAACAGTTATTGTTTGATGATGGCTATCAAGCAAAGGGTCCGTGGAAAAAATCCCGCGGAAAGAGGAGGCGATTAATGAAGAATCATGTCTGGCGACCGCTTATTGTCGCTTTGGTCGGTATAGCCCTGCTTCTCACCGCCAGGGCGGTAATGGTGCCGAAGGATTTTGGCGTCAATGGCCGAAGTTTTACCTATGGTTTCTACCGGAAAGGGAATGTCGACGATTGGAAGAATTTCAAGGTCAAGTATCGGGGCAAGGAGTACTGCGTGGAATGCCACGACGATAAGGTGACGGAAAATCTGGCCTCTCCGCATAAGGTGATAGAATGTGAAAACTGCCACGGCCCGGCCGTTGACCATCCGGAAACCCCGGCGACCCTGCCTGTCGATCGCACCAGAGAACTCTGTCTGCGCTGCCACGCCCATCTTGCCTATCCGCAGAGCAACCGGGCGAAAATGCCGGCGATCTCCCCTGATGAACACAATCCCGGAATCGACTGTGTGGAATGCCATAATCCGCATAATCCCGACCTGGAGGCAATGCAATGAGCTGCTCACGAAGAGAACTGTTGAAAAATGCCTGCAAGGGCGCCCTGGCGGCCTCACTGCCGCTATCCGCCTTCAAACTTCTCAGTCCGGCCGATGCAAGAGCCGCGGTCGGCGATCCGGCAATCCGCTGGGTTTTTTTGATCGATATTCAGAAATGCGTGGGCTGCGGCTTCTGCGTCAAGGCCTGCAAACAGGAGAACGAGGTGCCGTACGATGCCCCGGTGACCAGAACCTGGGTGGAACGCTATGTGGTCACCAAGGATGGCAAGAGCCATATCGACACCCCGATGGGCGGCCGGGACGGTTTCACCTCGACAAAAATCTACGGCGAAGAGATCAAACCCGACGAGATCACCAAGGCCTTTTTCGTGCCCAAGCTCTGCAACCAATGCGAAAACCCGGCCTGCGTCCAGGTCTGTCCGGTGGGAGCCACCTATCAGACCGATGACGGCGTCGTGCTCGTCGACCGGACCTGGTGCATCGGCTGCGGCTACTGCATCATGGCCTGTCCCTACGGCGTCCGATTTTTCCACCCGATCTACAAGGTGGCGGAAAAATGCACCTTCTGCTACCACCGGATCACCAAGGGCATGAAAGCCGCCTGCGTGCAGGCCTGCCCGTTCGGTGCCCGGCAACTCGGCAACCTGAAGGATCTGAACGACCCGGTGGCCCATACCATCATGACCGAACGGGTCGGCATTCTGAAGGATGAGTATGGAACCAAACCCCAGGTCTTTTACATTGGCCTTGACGAACGCGTGAGGTAAGAATATGACGAGCGAACTAGCAATCCACGGCCTGGATTGGACCACCAAACAACTCTTTGTCTATCCCAACGAGTTTATCTACTGGAGTATCCAGATCGTCATGTACCCCTACATGACCGGTCTGGTGGCCGGCGCCTTTGTGCTGTCCTCGCTCTACCATGTTTTTGACCAGAAGGATCTCAAGGACATGGCCCGCTTCTCTTTAGTTTTTTCCCTGGCCTTGCTACCGGTGGCGATGATGCCGCTGATGATGCATCTCCAGCAGCCGCTACGTGGCATCCACGTGATGTTCACGCCGCATTTCACCTCGGCCATTGCCGCCTTCGGTATTGTCTTCTCCACCTATGCGGTGATCGTCATGAGCGAGATCTGGTTCATGTACCGCCAATACTTTGTGGATCAGACCGTGGCTTTGAAGGGCCAGCCCGGCTTCGCGGCCGGACCCAAACGGCTCTTCTACCAGCTGCTGACGCTCGGCGCTTTCGACACAAGCGACGCAGCCCTAGCCAAGGACAAAAAGGCGGTTAAGCTGCTGGCCGCTATCGGCATCCCGGTGGCCGGCTTCCTGCACGGCTATGCCGGTTTTATCTTCGGATCGGTCAAGGCAAATGCCCTGTGGATGTCGCCACTCATGCCGGTCATCTTTATCATGTCGGCGGTGGTTTCGGGCATCGCCCTTTGTATGCTGACCTATATCGTGATCATGGAATGGAAGAAATTCCAGGCAATTCTGGCCAAGGGCCGCGGCGACTTGAGCGTCGATGTCATCCGCGGCGCCGAGCTCGAGGTCATGACCAAAACATCCAGATATCTGATGATGTTCCTGGTGGCGGCCATCACCCTGGAACTGCTCGACCTGATCTTCCGTGGTTACACTGCCATGAAATCCTGGGACATCCTGCGCTCGGTGATGTTCCATGAGGACTTTGTCAAGATTTTCGTGCTCCAGTACGGCCTCGGCAATGCGCTGCCCTTTGCTCTTCTTCTCTTGCCGCGCCTTACTATCCGCCGCCTGGTTGTCGCCCTGGTACTGGTGCTGTTCGGCGTCTTCATGATGCGCTGGAACGTGGTGATCGGCGGTCAGGCCTTTTCGCTCTCATTCGAAGGTTTCATGCACTATCACCTGCCGATTATCCCGTACAATCTGGAAACATTTCGCGAAGGACTCTTCGGCGCACTCACCGTGGCGGCGACCCCCTTTGTTCTTTTCTGGCTTCTGAATAAGATCATTCCCTCGCTCAACCACAGCAGGTAATATCAAGAACGGCCGCCCTCCCAATGGGGGCGGCCGTTCTTCGTCCGTCGGCAGTCCACCTTCTGGCGGGGTATGGCCTGTTGCCTCATCTGTTCCGACCAATTGTCGCCGATTGCCCGGTGACCTTCGTGCTTGACTAATTCTCTTCCCGCCTGTACCAATAATCGCGGAGTACGAACGCGAACCAGCCCTTATCCATGCTAACACCGGCAAACATTCGATCCTCTTTCCGCAACCGTTTGCAAAGGAATCTTCCCGACGATGCCCGGAAACACCCGTAATAGAACCCACTCAATCGGTCTGATTCTGTGGAATTTAATTTTGATCACCGGCGGCAGTGTGCTCTGCGCCATGGCGATCAACGGCATTTTGCTCCCACAGGGTTTCGTGACCGGCGGCATTGCCGGTTTGGCGCTCGTTCTCCACAGGCTCTATCCCCGGTTCGACACCGGGTTTTTGTACATACTCCTCAACCTGCCGCTTTTCGTGCTCGCCTGGATGACGGTGGGCCGCCGCTTTTTTTTCTACAGCGCCATCGGCTCATTGATCCTGTCCGGCGCCTTATACCTTGTTCAGGTGCCGATCGTGGTGCACGACAAGATTTTAAGCGCCCTGCTGGCCGGTATCATTCTAGGGGCAGGGGCCGGTATCACCCTGCGCTCCCAGGGTTCGCAGGGCGGCCTGGATATTCTTTCGGTCATGTTGCTCCGACGCTTTTCAATCAGTCTCGGCAACACGATTCTGACGGTAAACGGCATTGTCCTGATTTTGGTGACGTTCGTCTATTCCCTGGAGGCGGTCCTTTATACGTTGATTGTTCTCTATGTCAGCTCCAAGGTACTGAACTTGGTGGTGACCGGCCTCAGCCAGCGCAAGGCGGTTATCATCATTTCTTCCCGGTGGCGGGAGATATCCCAGGAGATCCTCAAGGATATCCGGCGGGGGGTAACGATTATCCGCGGCGAGGGCGGTTTTTCCGGCGAGGAAGAACATATCCTCTATGTCGTCATTACCTTTCAGGAACTTGGCAGTCTGAAAAGGCTGATCCAGCAGCTTGACCCCGGTGCCTTTGTGGTGATCAGCGACACCCTCGAAGTCATGAATTACCGGATCGGCAACCAGCCGCGCTGGTAGTGCACGCCGGCAACGGTTGGGAAATCGAACAGTCCCGATGCTAGGCAGGCCTATGAGGCAAATAATAGAGGTGGCGCGTGACGCAAAAATATTGGACTGATCTGGCGCGACCCGTCTTTTTTTGGCGATTGTTTCCCAGGTGTTGTTGCCTGGCGCTGGCGTTGTGTTGCATTACCTTTTGCCTTAATGCGCCTGCGGCCGGTGGCGAAGGAGCCAAGCCGGCCAACCGCTTGAGCCGTGAAAAAAGCCCCTATCTCCTTAAACACGCCACCAACCCGGTGGACTGGTACCCATGGGGTGAGGAGGCGTTTGCAAAGGCCCGGCAGGAGGACAAACCGGTCTTTCTCTCCATTGGCTATTCTACCTGCCACTGGTGCAACGTCATGGAGGAAGAATCCTTTGCCAACCCGGAGGTGGCGGCCCGCCTCAATGAGGTCTTCGTCGCCGTCAAGGTCGACCGTGAGGAGCGGCCGGATATCGACCGGACCTATATGCAGGCCTGCCAGATGCTGTCGCCTAATTGCGGCTGGCCGCTTACCATTTTCATGACCCCTGATAAAAAACCTTTTTATGCCGGCTCTTATTTCCCCAGGGAAGGAAGATTCGGCCGGCCGGGACTCAAGGAGATGATCGACCGGGTGCAGACCCTGTGGAAACAGGAAAGACAAGGGCTGCTCGATTCGGCCGACAGCGTTGTTTTGGCCATGCAGAAGGAGACATTCACAGGGCCGCAGCAACAGCTGGGGCGTCCGCAATTCGATGCGGCGTATGATGAGGATCTCGGTTTGTTCGATCAGGAATATGGCGGGTTCGGCCGCGGCCAGAAATTCCCCCGGCCTCACAATCTGCTGTTTCTGTTGCGCTACTGGCAAAGAACCGGCAAAGCGCCGGCCTTGGCCATGGTTGAAAAAACCTTGACCGCCATGCGCCAGGGTGCCATTTTCGACCAGCTTGGTTACGGATTCCACCGTTACACCACTGACCGGCAGTGGCGGCAGCCGCATTTCGAGAAGATGCTTGTTGATCAGGCCCTGCTCATGCTGGCTTACACCGAGGCCTACCAGGCAACCGGCAAAGAGCTTTACGGCCGGACGGCCCGGGAGATCGCCGAATATGTCCTGGCCGGGATGCAGGCGCCGGGTGGCGGTTTCTACACGGCAGAGAGCGCCGACAGCCAAGGAGAGGAGGGCCGCTATTATCTCTGGCAGGAGGCGGATATCCGGAAGGTGTTGACGCCAGCAGCGGCAGCCGATGCCCTGCGGATCTTTCATGTGACCGGGCCGGGAAATTTTGCGGAGGCGGCTGGTGGCGGTGCGGCCGGGGCGAATGTTTTATTTCTGGAAGAGGGTGGCCGGCTACCTGCCGGTTTCGATGACATCAGGCAGAAGCTGCTGCAGGCCAGGCAACAGCGACCGCGGCCCGAGCGGGATGACAAGGTGCTCACCGACTGGAACGGCCTGATGATTGCGGCCCTGGCGAAAGCGGCCCAGGTGTTTGACAAGCCGGAATACGGCGCGGCCGCCGGCCGGGCTGCTGATTTTCTTTTGCGGAAACTGCAGGGCGGTGACGGCCGGCTTCTGCACCGCTGGCGGGATGGCGAGGCCGGGGTGGCAGCCACGGCCGATGATTACGCCTTTTTGATCTGGGGGCTTTTGGAACTCTATGGATGGGAATTTGAGAGCGACCGACTGGATACGGCCCTCAAGCTTGCCAATGAGATGGTGCGCCTCTTCTGGGATGCCAAGGAGGGTGGGTTTTTTTTAACCGCCGCACAGGATTCACAGCCATTACTGCGCTTCAAGGCGCTGGATGAACTGATGCTGCCGTCCGCCAACGGTGTTGCCCTGCTTGATCTGCTCAAGCTGAGTCGGCTTACCGGCGCCGCCGACCTGGAGGAAAAGGCCGGCCGTCTGGTCGCGAGCTTGTCCAGCAAGGTCATAAAACGGCCAGCGCAATTCCCCATGCTGCTGTCGGGAATCGTCTATGCCGATGGCCCGTCCCAGGAGATTGTCGTGGTCGGCCGACCAGGCGCCGATGATACAACTGCCATGCTGCGGGCGCTACGGCGGCAATTTTTGCCAGGGGCCGTGGTCTTGTTCAAACCGGCGGATCAGGCGGAACCGCCTATTTTGAAGTATGCCCCCTTCATGGAGTTCATGTCCGTCCTTAACAACAAGGCAACGGCATATGTGTGCACGAATTTTCAGTGCGCCTTTCCCACCAACAAAATTGAGACCATGCTTGAGTTGCTTGCCGGCAAGTCGGCAGGGAAATAGCCATTTCTGGCAATGCCCATCCGTACCGGGTTACTACGTAACATTTTATTCTTGCCACCTTATGAACAGGATTGTCATTAAAGCCGTTGTTGAAGCCGGGAAGACGGGATCGATCAGCGATTTTCTCGCAGCCCGCGCCGGCCTGCCCAAGGCGCGGATAAAGGATGCCATGCAGAAGGGGGCTGTCTGGCTGCGGGGCTGGAAGAGCGGACTCCGCCGACTGCGGCGGGCTTCTACCGTTCTGCAGGCTGGCGACTCGGTCGAGTTCTATTACGATGCCGCACTCCTGGCTCGTGTCCCGCCCCAGGCTGTTTGCTTGCACGATCTGCGGGCCTACTCCGTCTGGCACAAACCGGCCGGGCTCCTGGCGCAGGGCACAAAGTATGGCGACCACTGCTCCTTGTTGCGGCAGGCGGAAGTTTTTTTTCGGCCGGTCCGTTTGGTTTTTTTGGTACATCGGCTGGATCGGGAAGCGGCGGGGCTGATGCTGATCGCCCATACCCGAACCGCAGCCGCTCGTTTGTCCCGCCTTCTTCAGGAAAACCGCATCAGCAAAGTCTATCAGGTGGTGGTGGCGGGGAATCTGGCCGTGGCTGGTCTGGAGGGGCGCATTGATCTGCCGCTGGACGGCAAGACTGCTTTAACCGGATACAAGGTGCTGGGCTATGACCCGCAGGCTTCCACTACCGCCGTGGAAGTTCGTCTGAAAACTGGACGGTTTCACCAGATCCGGCGCCATTTCGCAATGCTGGGCTATCCAGTTATGGGCGACCCGCGGTACGGCACCGGCAACAAGAATAAAGAGGGCATGAAGCTGGCGGCGATTGGCTTGAGTTTTATCTGTCCGTTTCAGAAAAGGGCGGTGTTTTTCCGGTCCGGCCAGGATGACTCCCGGCAGGAGTAAAAGGGAGGGCACGGCATGGTCGAATCAGCGCCGCAATTGGGGTGTTTCAACCGATATCTCAAGCGAACAATAAAATCACAAAATAGTGACATATGTTCGGCCGCAGTTTCTTGACTTGTTTTACTGGCGCTCGAACTGCCCTGAGCGGCTATGCTTTTGAGCTATCTTCTTGACAGGTTTTTGGGGCGGCAACTCCCTTGCCCCGGCTGATCCTTGTGTTTGAAAAGGCCAATGCTTTGTTGAATTTATTTATATATGTCAAAATGTTATTGCATAAATTATCCATGGGCCGCTTAAGGATTGCACTGCTAGCTATGCTTGTTTTTACCCTAGTTTTCACCTGGTAAAAAACTAGTAACTTATTAGTATTGTGTATTGTAAATAAAGTAATATAGTAACCGGTATATCCTGTAACCCTCGTGCAGACCGGTTTGCTTAAAAAATCAACGCTCTCCTCCCCCCTGCACGGGGGTTCTTTTTTGGGGGGACAGCCGAACAGTGCGGCGGGCAAACGTTTGGCCCATGCGACAATTTGCCGCATGGGCAACCTGTAATCTCTTGTGTTATAGCTGGCACTAAGCGAAACTTCTCCTGTCCACGGAAAAGTTGTCACGGGAACAAATGCCGCAGCAATCAAATAATAACGTTGGAGGAGAGATGATGAAAATAATGCGATCGAGGAAATTTAGGTACTGTTTGCTAAAGGTGTTTCTGCTGCCGATTTTGATGATCGGCTTGCAGGCAGGCTGCGCCACCAGCCCGGAGCAGGCCCGGCAGGGCGCGAGTCAGCCGGCAAAGGCCGCTGCGAAATCTTCACCGCAGATTATTGCCGACGAAACTTCCTGCGGAAAGTGCGGCATGTTGCCGGCTAAATACCCTCAATGGCACTCGCAGATTATTTTCACGGATGGCAGCATGGTTCCGTTTGACGGGTGTAAGTGCATGTTCAGCTTCCTCCTGGGAATGGCGCAATATGACAAGCAGCACGCCAGGACGGATGTGGCAGCGGTGTGGGTGAAGGATTTTCTTTCCGGAGAATGGCTTGTCGCCGACAGTGCCCATTTTGTCGTTGGCAGTGATGTGATGGGTCCCATGGGCAAGGAACTCATTCCCTTTGCTGAGCGGCTGGCTGCCGTGAAATTCCAACTGGAGCATGGCGGCTCTCTGGAACAGTTTGACAAGATTACCACGGAAACTCTGTTGGCGTTGAGCAAGGGGCACATGAAGATGGAGATGAAGGGCGGTCATGGCAAGATGTGAGCCGGCCTGATTTCCATCAGTTTATGCCGCGAAACTTTACCGGAGTCCGACCATGTTTCAATGGTCGGGCTTTTTTTTGCAAAACTACTCCCCGGAAATGGCTGACGTCTCCGACGGTCGAATCCGAGCTGCCAGCGGTTACGGAGTTGGTTCCCGCACCTCTTGCCTACCTCAGACTGCCAGTCGCGGGCTGCGGGAGTTTCTGGCAAGCAATCAGAGGAAAATGCGCAGGGCAGGTGGAGCCATGGCAGATGCAACGGATAGGAGTCGGCCCCTTGATTTTTTCAGTTGAAAAATGTTGGTCGGAAATACCGGCTGGAGAGGGGTTACGGGATGATTCTGTTAATAGAGCCCTCGATGAGCGGCACCGGGATATTTTCGGGGAAGCCGCGGGGCAGCCTTTCATTTATGGAATGCTGTTGGATGATATCTTCCAGGCTGGTGCGCTGCTGAAGGGTCAGTTCGCCGAATTGCATGAAACATTGTCGCTCCGAAATTTCCTTGTAGGGGTTTTCGATTGCGACTTCGATATCGGCGATGATTCTGGTCGGTACATCGTGCAGCAAGAAATCATAGCCGGCCAGGGTGATATCCGACAAGGGGGCGTGCTCTTCCCAGTTTTCACTGTCGAAATGACAGACTGACATGCCTCCCAAACTGATATTTCTGATTCTGCCAAATCTAGGCGCAGGAGATGCCGATAGGGCCACAACGCCATCGTTGAGGATGTAGCGCTCGAATTCTCTTAACTCAACTGAACTCTTTCTTACTGTCATTGCCGCCCTGTTTGACAGGTTAGTCCCTTAAGCCGTTAATCGTTAACAGATTCCAGTAAAATTTTATAAACCTTACGTCACCCGATGGGGGTGTTCATGGAGTTAAGGGACTTATCCAGCTCTGCCGGGTTAGATATTCAGTATGTTACGTCTTGACGGAGCTATCAATTTTCGGATAGTTCAGCCAAGTTTGTCGCATAATCAGCGGAATCCATACTGTGTTCATGTGGGGTTGTCAAGAAAAATGAATTCACGCTCATTTTTTCCGGAGCCACGCATGCGGCGTATTATGCGTTGAAACAGAAGAGTAAATCCCCACAGTGTCCTATGCCCTGCATTCACACCGCCTCTCGTTCCGGGGTGGTAGGCAGACTGATAATGATCCGGGTAAAGCTGCCCTCGTTGCTTTCGATGGCTATCTTGCCGTTGTGATCGGTGATGATCCCATGGCTGATGGCGAGTCCCAGGCCGGTGCCAATGCCGGCCGGCTTGGTGGAGAAAAATGGATTCATCACCTTGTTGATGATATGGGTCGGAATACCGGTTCCATGATCGTGAAAAATAATCTCAACCGCTGGTCGGCCTTCAAGTGATCCTGGCATTGCAAAGATGGCCAGAATTTTGTCCGGGTTGGCCGCCGGATATTTTTCATTGAGGGCGAAGCGGGCATTATTGATAATATTGATGAAAACTTGCTGGAGCTGTTGAAATTCTCCGTTGATTTCCGGCAGGGTGTGGGGGACCACCGCCTCGAGCTTAATGCCGTCCTTGATCAGTTGTGTTTCGGTGAGGGCTAGGGTCTCCTGCAAAACTTCATAGATGCTGACCGGGGTTTTCACCCGCTCCCGCTCCCGGGCAAATGAGAGCAGGCTGCTGACGATGCCGCTTACCCGGTCACCCTCTTTGATGATCGTGGTCGGGATTTCCTCGGTCAGGGTGGCGCCCCTCTGGAGTTCGTCGATCATTATTTGTGCGAAATTGATGATGCTGTTGATGGGGTTGTTGATTTCATGGGCCACGCCGGCGGCTAGTTCCCCGAGCGCGGTCAGATGACCGGCATGCATGGCCTCGGTCTGCCAGCTGACATCTTGAGCCATGCAGACCACTCCTTGTATTTTATCCTGATCATCGCGGACAATGGAGCCGGAAAAGAGCACGGGAATTTTTTTGCCGCTTTTTGACAGATAGGTGGTTTCCACTGATATGTCAAAATGTTTGATGGGCAGTTCGCTCAGGCCCACATCATCAAAATACCCCCCCGCAAAGATCATGCGTAGCGGTTTACCGATGAGTTCATTCGGCGAATACTCCAGCAATTCGCAGGTTGCCTTGTTAACCTTGCGGATGAGCGCATCCTGATCAACAACCACCAGTGAGTTGCTCATGGAGCGGATGATGTTATCGGTATATGCCTTGGCGGATAAAAGTTGATGCTGTGATTTCTTCAATCCTTCGGCCATGCTGTTGAAGGACGATGCCAGGCCGCCAATCTCATCCCTTGATTTTATGTTGATCTTGAAGTCAAGATCCCCGCCTGCCACGCGTTTTGTGCCCTCGACAATTTCGTTTACCGGTCGGTACACCATGAGGTAGATGAAGATGATGAGCAGAAGGCATATCGCGGTAATGGCCAGGCCCATGAAGTATAAATAGCGCGTCTCATTTTCATGCTGACTGGTATCCACCTTGTCGAGCTGCATGATGACGTCGAGCACACCCAGGACCTGCTTATCGGCGCTGTGGGCATGACATGCCGCGGAGACGCACGATTCGTCGCTCTTAATCGGACTGATCACCCCCAGGACATGCCTGCCTTCCTCGTTACGGTAGTCGCGGGCTCGCTCGAAAATAGGAGCGTTGGCAGAGGGCAGTGGTCCGGCATGGCAGACGACGCAAGCCTCGGCGTGCACATCGACTTCCTTGCCCATCTCGTTTGGTTCGGTAGAAAAGGAAATCCGGCCTTCCTTGTTGTAAATCCTGATCTTTAAAATGCCCGGCTCCTGGGCAAAGTCCTTGACCGTCTGGTAGATGCGCCCCCGTTCATTTTTCAGCATGGAGAGCCGAGTGCCGCGTTTGATGATGTCGCTGACTTGGTCCGCGTTTTGGTAGACGCCGTCCATCAGGTGACTGCGTTGCAGCCGCAGGTTTAATACACCAATGACGCCGAAAATCATGACCATGCCTAACACGAGAATAATCGACAACTTGACACTGATGCTGATTTTGTAATGGTGGCTGTCTGATTGAAACATGGATTCCCTCTTCTTGCACACAAACAGAAATGGCAGCCCGCAACAGCTGTCTCATGGCTCAGCAATATCTTCAAGGATTGCCAGGTGGTCCGCTTGCAGGGTGTTGGCAATTACCGCGCTGAACTTATTACTATAGGACGATTTTTTTGTTCTCGCCTACCCCAGTGTTCTCCGGTAAAAATTTCAATTATTCCATACAGCCTGAGGTGAGAAAAATGATAGTTTTTCTTGCCGGTCATACTACGGACGACTCGATCGATGCCGGCAGACTGACAACGATGCTGGTAAACTCGCCCTCACGACTTTCAAGTTGAAGGGTGCCGTTGTGATCCACGATAATGCCATGACTGATGGCAAGACCAAGGCCGGTCCCGCGGCCGGCCGGTTTTGTGGTGAAGAAAGGATTCAGAACTTTGTCTTGAATGCCGGCGGGGATGCCGGTGCCATGATCGAGAAACTGAATGCGGGCCACGGATCTGTCATTTTCTTTTTCTTCAGTGCCGCGGATCAGGAGATATTTGTCCGGATGGGGATCGGGATATTTTTTGTTCAGGGCATACCTGGCATTGTTGATGATATTGAGAAATACCTGCTGGATCTGTTGGAAATTGGCCATGATGATTGGCATGTCCTCTGGGAAGTCGATTTCCAGATGGATGCCGTCCTTGTGGATCTGGGCCTCGGTCAGGGCCAGCACCTCGTCCATGATCTCAGTGATGTGCACCAGTTTTTTTTCTTTTTCGGTTTCCCGCGCAAAGAACAGCAGACTCCTGACAATAGTGGCGATCCGATCTCCTTCCCTGATGATCCGTAAGGGGATTTCATTGGTCGGCTTTTCTCCCTGCTCAATGTCATCGGCCAGTATCTGGGCGAAGTTGATAATCCCGTTGATGGGGTTATTGATTTCATGGGCAACGCCCGCTGCCAATTCACCGAGCGAGGCCAGATGGCTGGCCCGCAAGGCCTCCGCCTGGATGGTGATGTCCTGGGCAACGCAGACCGCCTCGAATTTGCCGTTTTCGTGGTGCATGACCGAGGTGGCGAAGAGAACGGGAATTTTGCGGCCGTTCTTGGCCAGATAGGTTGTTTCTATATTGCGGGCCAGGCCTCGATTGATGAGTCGGTTCAGGCCGGTTTCGGATGAGAAGTCTTCGGTCAAAAAAATGGAAACAGGCTGGCCGATAAGTTCTGCCTCGGAGTAACTCAACAGGTCACAGGTTGCCCTGTTCACTTTGCGGATGGAGCCATCCTGATTGACCACTACCAGCGAGTTGGTCATTGATGAAATGATATTGTCGGTGTAAATTTTTGCCTCCAGCAATTCGTGCTGGGACTTACGCAGGGCTTCCGCCATGGCGTTGAAGGAGTTGGCCAGTTGGCCGATTTCATCTTTTGTACCTACCTGGACCCGGAAGGCGAGATCGCCTTCCGCCAGCCGCAACGTGCCGTCGACCAGTTCTCTTACCGGCCTCGCCAGGGCATGGGCCATGAAGAGGGCAACTGCTATCGTGGCGGCAATCGCAAACATGAAAACCGTGGCCAGGATTTTTCTGGAGAACGAGGAGGTCTGCAGGAGTTCCTGGTTTTTTTCTTCGATTTTCTTGCTCACATATGCAGCGGCACTTCGGCCCAATCCGACAATTCGATCAGCGGTGCTGACGACGATCGTCTCCATCTCTTTGGCGGCGGAATCACCCCGGTATCCTTCCCTTACCTCGATTTCATAGGCATACATGGCCTGCTTCAACCGTTTTGCCATACGGATTATTTCATCAATCGTGGCCTTTTCATCTGTTTCCGTGGCGAGCCGGCTTATTGCCTCAATCTCCTTGAGGGCCTTATTGATCAACAAGTCTGCCGGCGCAATGAGATCGGTTTTGCCCAAGCGGTAGTCATAGAGTTGGTCCTTGGCCTCGGCAATGATTTCTGCAACATCGTACCAACTGCGCAGCTTTACTTCGTCTCTGGCAATAATCTCCGACAGTCCTGCGGAATTCCGTGCCATGATGGAATACGAGAATAGATTCTGAACAAAGATGATGATCAGGAGAAAAATGAGCCCCAGGTTTCGGGCGGTGCGAAATGACATGGCCATAATTGCGCTTGTTGCCTTGTTCGGCGGTATGCAGCGGTTGCTCCGGTTATTGGCCCTTGTAGGGATACGTGCCCAGTTCGATGTTGAGTTTTTCTACCATTTTGATTACAGGGGTATAATCTTCGTCTTTTGTGGCGATGAATTTTGCCGCGCCGAATCTTTTCAGCACTTCTCTGCCCTCTTCGGTTTTATCCATGTTCAGGAAAATGGTTTTCAGAAAAGTCTTGAGGGCCGGATGCATGTTTCGGTTTACGGCAAGACCATTGGACGGCACAGGGGGAGACTCGGCCAGCACCAGCATCTTGTCTTTGAAATCCGGATAGTTGTCGCCCAATTCGTTAAAAATAAGGTCCTTGGCCGCGCCGACGTCAGCCTCGCCGATATAGACAGCCCAGGCGGCGGCATCGTGGGTGCCGGCGAAATAGATATGCGAGAAGTATTCGGACAGGTCGTTGATGCCAAAACTGTTGAAATAAAAACGCTGGAAGATGTAACCGGCAGTGGTCGCCTTGTCGACCAGAGCCAGGCTCTTGCCCTTCATGTCGGCAACCGACAGGATGCCACTGTCCTTGCGGACGAAGAGATACCCGCAGTAAGTGGATTTGCCATTCGACCAGACCGGGCGGGCAATGGGTTCAATCCCCGCTTTGGCCTGGGTGAGCACGTAACTGAAGCTGCCGAAAAAACCGGCGTCGGCCTGCCCTTCAATGAATGCATCAGATATTTTGCCGTAATTCGGCATGATATCAAGATGGACTGCTACTCCCAGTTTTTTGGCGAGATAATCCGTAAGATATTTGTACTGTTTGCGTTGCTCGAAAATGTTTTTTTCTGGGACCAGGACGATGTTCAGACCGGTTTCCTTGAGTTTTTTTAGAGTTAAAGGCGGAATGGCAACGGGTTCTTCCCCTGCGGCCAGAATACTCGTCACTGAGTTGAGGAAAAAGAGCGATACGCACAGGCAGATAAGACAGAGCAGTCGTTTATTCATTGTTGTTCGGACGCCCGCTTGCCAAAGGTTAGTGTCAGCAGTTCTGATGTATCCCCCCGGCCGTATAACGGCTGGTTGATCCTGATGTTTTTGGGCAGGCCGGCAATATCGTATCGGGATACGCCAAACTGGTAGGTCTTGGTGAGCGCAAATTGTATGTCGTCCGAATGACCTGTATGTAACAGGCGGGCAAACTCTATGATCCACATGCCGTTTTCCCAGCGGCCCTTGGCCTCGACATCAGCCCGACTGCCGCTTGGCACTTGATTGGTGTATCTGGGGACGTTTTCTCCCTGATATTCAACCACCAGGTTGGTAGTGTAGGCGGGCTGCCCGCCGTCTTCCTGGCGGAGCAGGTAGTTGACTCTCCCTGATTTGCTTTTCAAATCGATTGAATCGTTGGTCCTTGTGTTTCCAAGGAGTTGGAAGTTGTCATCCGCGAAACCGGCCGGGTCCGTCCGGCATGCCTTCCAGTGCCAGATATCGGCCCTGTATGCGTCGTCGCCATAGATGCTTAAGTCGACCTGACGTTCTTCCAGATTCCATTTGAAGATAAACATATCCTCCCTGTCATCGCCAACCCGGTAAAGATTCCTTTCTCTGTCCCACACCCAGCTTTTATGGGTTCTCGACTCATCGGGATCAGAAAAGACCACCCGGAAAAAAATTTCCGTATCGGTGTAAACCGCCGTCATGATGAAATCTATGTCGGCAATCGAATCATGGGTCTGGATTGGCGTGCCATACTTCCAGGCGCGATCATTGCCGACCCCATCGACAACCGGGGGGGTTGCCACCGGCATGGCCACCAGGTTCTGGGCAGCGTGAAGAGGCGCGGCGGTGATGAGAAGGATTACGAGTGATATGTGGATGAAGGAGAGATGCTTGGTCAGGGGGGCACAGTAGTACCACAGAGCATAAAAGCCGCAGCTAAACAGATCTTCGCTCGGCAGCTTCATAGATTTTTTGGGCAGCTTGTCAATCATTTACGAAAAGGTCTTATTCGTCAGAGTCGACTGACGAGGGATCAATATTATGGCTGGACATTTTTCTGTAGAGAGTGCTGCGGTCGATTCCGAGCAGTCTGGCGGCTTTAGCTTTGTTTCCGGCAGTACGGCGAAGTGCGTCGAGCAGGCGTTTGGCCTCATCCTCCGGCCCCACCTCTGCCCCGGTGCCTGGTAACCGCGGCAAAGAGCTATCTTGCGGTTGGCCCGGCTCGATCCCTACAGCCGTTGATGTGAGGATTTCCGGGGGAAGATGATCCGTGGTGATTGCTCCGCCAGGGCAAAGAACATAGGCGCGTTCCACTACATGTTCCAACTCGCGAACATTTCCAGGCCATGAGTGCTTATGAAGCAGTTCCATGGCCTGGTCCGATATCTCGGTTACGCCCTGCCGCATTCGTTGTTCAAATCGAACTAGAAAATGCTGCACGAGCGACGGGATATCCTCTTTTCTTTCGCGGAGCGGCGGCAGGATGATATCAACGACCCGCAGTCTGAAATAAAGGTCTTCGCGAAACTGCTCCTGGCGGACCTTGTTTTTCAGATCGGCATTGGTGGCGGTCACTACCCGGACATCGACGTGAATCGGCTGGTCCCGGCCGACCGGATAAAATGTTCTTTCCTGCAGGAAACGCAAGAGGCGGAGTTGCATGCGAGACGAGATATCACCGATTTCATCCAGGAAAAGGGTGCCGCCGTCCGCTTGGAGAATCCGGCCAAGCCGGTCATGATCCGCGCCGGTAAAGGCACCCTTCTTGTGGCCGAACAGTTCGCTTTCCAGCAGATCCTCAGGAATTGCCGTGCAGTCAACCTTGACCAGCGGTCTATTGCGGCGCGGGCTCTCGGCATGGAGGGCCTCGACAACCAATTCTTTTCCTGTGCCGGATTCTCCAGTTATGAGGACGGTGGCATCAACCTTGCCGACGCTCTCGATCAATGCATAGATTCTTTGCATGGCGAGACTTTTTCCGACGAGTCGGTGAAAGCTCGCACGGATTTCGCGTTGCTCCAGATTTTCCAGATTGGTCAGATCGCGGGCGGCAAGTACAACTCCCAGGAAATTCCCCTGACCGTCTTCCAATGGGGTGGCGGACACGCCCAACACACCTTGGGCCTGGTCAGATCTTTGCCATTCCAGGCGGTGGACCTTCAGGGCAACCCGTTTTTGCAGGACCGCCTCTGCATCGAGAAGCAAGGCGCGGCCGACCGGACTGGTGAGCGAGGTGAGTGAGGCGCCAACGGTCAGTTCGGCCAGGAAGGATTTTGCCCATTCACGTGCCATGTCGTTCATGTCGGCAATTCGTAAATTCTGATCGACGGTTATGATGATCTCGCGGATGCTACGCAGAATTGTTTCCTGATAATAGCGCGCTTTTTCTTTCTCTTCCTCGAAACGTTCCCGTTCCCGCACGAGATCGACTTGTTCCAGTGCCAGGGCGACAACCTTCAAGAGGGCATCTTTTTTAACCGGTTTCGGGATATAGTCGAACGCCCCCAGGCGCACAGCCGCGGCAGCGGTTTCAATATTCGGATAACCAGTGATCATGACAACTGGACATTTTTTCCCAAAGTCCTTGATACGCCTCAGCAGTTCGATGCCCGATGCTCCCTGCAGTACGATGTCACTGATAATGAGGTCGAAATCGTTTTGTTCAATCAGGGAGATCGCGTCATCGAAATTCGAAACGCCAACTATCGGCCCATATCCGGCTCGTTTCAGAAACATCTCAAAAGTGAGACGCAGACTTTCTTCGTCGTCGATTACCAGTATGTGGCTTTTTTCATGAAGCCGGTTTTCCATCAAAAGTCTCCGGGTTTGTTATGACGCGGAATGACCCGCAATATTTTCTCGAGTCAAATGGCGTTTCAGGACACGAGTGAACTCTATACTTGGCCAACTGTCAAGATGTTGGGCGGCTTTCCGACTTTAATTCATCCGCCCTGGGGGACTCCCGGATAATTACGGATTTTTTTGAAATAATAGCACATTGACCGACCAATATCAAATTTGTCGAAGTTTGGTCGAGGAGTGTTTTTCACCTGGCAGAACCACTGATTTGTTTTGTCGCCGAGCTAGCGGCAGAGGGTGCGGGGTCAGCTCGCTGCATGTCCATAATCTACATGATCCGGCTGATGCGGATCCGGTTCGGCGCTCCCTGGAAAGGCCGGTTGCGGATACGCTATTAAATGAGCCTCTTGCAAAATGAACCATCTACTCCGATCGGCTAAAAATCTTCTGTGCGGCGTCTTCTTTGTGAAATCGTCCTCAACGTAGCGCCGCTACGTTTCCGGGCGATTTCACAACTCATCCTTGCACAGAAGATTTTTCTCTCGATCTCGCTACGACGTTCATTTTGCAAGAGGCTCAAATGAATGTAAATTCAGCCGCGTAATTTTTTATGTTGCATTATCCGGCGTAATTGTAACTATACGTTCAGCAAGAGCAGCGCGGACAGTATATAGTCGAACTCCGCGGTTGTCGCTGCATGTGCAGCAAGACGAGCCGACTACCAGGCAGAGTTGTCGAGCGGGCCCGTGTTGGCAACAGACTAGAATGCCTTGATTTTTCTAGATAAAGTTTTGTCTTGACCGCTGCAGGACGGCAATTTATAGTTATATGTTTTTTTGTGGGATAGAAATTCTCGGCCCGGTTTATTACGGTGCAGCCGGTGTCGACGAAATAGCGAGAGGACGATTTCGACCGAAGGTTACGATGAGCTTGACCGCATGAAAATTCCAGAACTGAAAGATAGCGACAATGAGGGAGCCCTGGGTCTGGATTCCCGGGCAAGGCGCGCTTTTTTGTTGTGTGGGCTCAAGGTTACCGGAATTTTTCTTGGCGGCTCTATCCTTTCACTCGTCGCCGTATCCGAGGCGGTCAGCGGGGTAGAAGGAATCGGAGCTGTTGGGACTTTTCCGTACAAGCCCCATTACTCCATGATAATCTGGCAGAATCGATGCATTGATTGTGAGCGCTGCATGGAAGCCTGCGTTCAGGCCAATGCAGTGCCCGATTATGGGTACCGGATTAAGGTTATGAGTCGGAAGGGGCAACCTGGAGCGGCAATGAAAGATCCCGTATTCATGCCCATTCTCTGCAATCAATGCAACCGGCCGCCCTGTGCGCGGGTGTGCCCCACCAGGGCCACATACAAGGATAAAAAAACAGGCATCGTGTTGATGAACGATTCTTTATGCATCGGCTGCAGGGCATGTATGACCGCCTGCCCGTACAATGCCAGATACATCAATGAAGTGAGGCGAGCCGCCGATAAATGCGATTTTTGTTATAAGGCACGCCTGGCAAGCGCAAAGGGTGTTCCCGCCTGCGTGGAAACCTGTCCTGCCGGGGCTTTGGTTTTTGGCGATCTGGCTGACTCGTCGAGCGAGGTGCATCAACTCGTCTATTTATCTAAAAAAACCGTGTGGGTCTTGCGGCCTGAACTCGGTACCTTGCCGAATGTTTTCTACATTAAGGAATAAGCATCGAGGGCGGTATGATACCTGTCTATGAAAGCCGCGGGTCGGGCCGCCGAGCGCTACGGAACAAAGTCATCTGGATGGTGCTGGTCCTGTTCTGCCTGGGCGGCGGGGCGGCTGGTGGAGAAAGGAAACAGGATAAGGCCATCGTTTTCAGCAAGCCGATACGCGCCGTGCTTTTTGAGCATAAAGCACATCTCGGCCGGGGGCTCAACTGCGATTCATGCCATTCCGGATTGTTTGAAATGAAAGCCGGTTCGGCGGAGAGTCATGAGGATTTTGTTATGACCTCTTTGTATGAAGGGAACTACTGCGGAGCCTGCCATAACGGTCAGGCCGCCTTTGCTGCCAAAACCCGCTGCACTGCTTGTCATATCGGCGTTAGAGGCTATAAACAGCTTGAAAGCATGAGACTGGGGCTCTCCGGTCCTGCGCGGTGAGTTGCAACGGCTGGATCACGGGCCAGCCGGTCAATCTTGGCCATCGTTTGCGGTTTGAACTGGCAAGATAAATTGATGTTACCGGAGTAAGAACGAATGGCTGAATACTTCCCGCTCGACACCTTAGAAGACCGCCGACTGGCAACCCCGCAACTGAAGAGATTAACCCATTTTTTTTCGCTTATAACCATTATTGGCCTGATCGCCGGCTCCTATGCCTCTATGGTAGGACATCGTTATGCCTACGGGGTGTATCGGGAGATACCCTGGGGCCTCCTGACCTCGTCCTTCGCGTTTTTTGCGATGACAGCCACCGGGTTGTGTCTGCTGAGCGCGATTGGCCATGCTTACGGGGTGCTGACGCTGGCGCCGTTGGGAACCCGTGCGGTTTATCTGTCGGTGGTCATGACCATAAGCGGTTTTCTGCTTTTTGGTTTCAGCATCGAGAATCCCTGGCGTCTATTTCTATATAACGCCACCTCTCCGAATCTGACCGCCAACATCTGGTGGATGTGTACGTTGTTCGGCGTGATGTCCGGGTGTCTTTTTCTGAAATTTTCATTTCTTGTTGCGAATCGATTCGGTTGGGCCATCGGCATCGGCACTCTCGGTGCGGTAGCAGGGGTCGGCGCCAACAACAACCTCGGCGGCCTGTTTGCAACTGCGGCCGACCCTCCCATCTGGTACGATTTTCAGATGCTGATTCTCTTCTTGACCTCTGCTGTATTGACGGGAGCGGCCGCCATCATCATCGCCACCGACTTTGCTTTTAGGATTCGTAAACAAAAAATCGGCGGCGATATGCTCAAGGCCATGCAGGCGGCTGGAACGATTCTGGCTCTGACCCTCGCCATCCTGCTTGTGGTAACGGTTTCCCGATACACTTCAATGTTTTTTGGGGATACGACTGAACCGGGGCAGGTCGCGGCGCTGGCTCTGATAAAAGGGCCCCTTGCCTTTAATTTTTGGATAATGGAATGCCTGGCAGGCCTGGTTCTTCCTCTGCTTATCTTGATAATCACCAAGGTGAAGAACATTGGGGCCATGAAGATCGCAGGATATCTAGCCCTTGCCGGCGCCTTTTTCCAACGATATGATCTGGTGATTTCCGGACAGATTGTTCCAAAGTTGATTGATTTTAACGATATCACGCCATATTTGCACTATGCCCCCACGGTGGTGGAACTCCTGGAGGTCATGGGAGCATTCGGCCTGCTTGGTGCCGGTTTTCTGCTGGGTGAGCGATTCATCGGAAAAGTTTTCCGAATCTATCCGTAAGCCTCGCGCCGATCAGCACCCAAATTCTTTATGTCGCGTGGCTTGTCGCCGGTGATGCCGTGAAATCTCTGCGTCGATTTATATCTGTTCCCTTGTCGCGGATTACTTCTTGCCCGGTGTGCCTGTTTGGCCCTGGCCGTGAGGTGTCCCATCCCGGCCGGCCCGGAATCCTCTTTGATAG
>Ga0208863_1000896_pt1 | contig 22806 bp, 20 predicted proteins | sample RifOxyD3_FD_184040 | JGI IMG/M metagenome (GOLD analysis project Ga0208863, IMG submission 184040) | Soil microbial communities from Rifle, Colorado - Rifle Oxygen_injection D3 (SPAdes) | ecosystem: Environmental > Terrestrial > Deep subsurface > Rock core/Sediment | place: Rifle, Colorado...
TGCCGCCCAATGCCTTCTCGTCTTCAACCGTCACCGTGTCGGAGCCGCCTTCCACATTCAACAGCGGCCCGTCATCATCAAAGGCGAACACCGAGGTCTCGGCGGTAATTAAATCTACCTGGGCCGACTCGGTGATCGAGTCGCCGTCACCGTCTACTCGCGTCACTTCGTACTGCAGCTGCACCGAGCCTTCGCCGCTGCTACCGCCTTCACCGCCGTCCATGTTCAGCAGCAAGTTCAGCGTGGAGTCGAACAGGTTGCCGTCTTCACCATGATCCAGCGCTTCGAACAGCGTGGTCTGAAGCTGCGGATCGCCATTGCCATCGTTCACGATTTCAATCGTCAGAACAGTATCGCCGTCCGCATCGTGGCCGACAATCGCGCCACCCTCCAGGGACAGGGTGATCGGTCCGCCGTGGGTCGCCGACAGTGTGGTCGCCAGGCCTCCCTCTGGAATGCCGACAAAGCTCAACACGCCGTTGGTCTCGCCTGCCAGGTCGGAACCGTAGTTGCCGCCCAGCGTGAACAGGCTGGTCAGGCCGCCGGTTATCGTGGTCGTCACTTGACCCAGGCCAAGTCCGGCGTCGTCGGCGTTGCCGTCTGCCGTCTCGCCGCCACTGACGTTGGCACGATCGTCGCCTTCGGTCTCATCGAGCTCAACCGCCAGCGCTCTCTCTGCTCCCGTGTTTGCCGTCACCGTCAACGACGGCCCGTCATCATCAAAGGCGAACACCGAGGTCACATAGGAGTTCGGGTACATGGTGTCCTGGTTCGTAGGTACACCGTCGAACATCGGCATCGCGGTGATTAAATCAACCTGGGCAGACGCCGTGATCGTGTCGCCGTCCGCATCTACCCTTGTCGCGTCGTACTGGAGTCGCACCGTGTCTCCGCTTCCTCCTCCTTCGCCGCCGTCCAGGAACAGGTGCAGCGTGGAGTCGAACGCGTTGCCGTCGTAACCATGATCCAGCGCTTCGTACAGCGTGGTCTGAAGCTGCGGATCGCCATTGCCATCGTTCACGATCGCAATCGTCAGAACAGTATCGCCGTCCGCATCGTGGCCGACAATCGCGCCACCCTCCAGGGACAGGGTGATCTGCCCGCCGTGGGTCGCCGACAGGTTGGTTGCTAGTCCCCCCTCTGGAATGCCGACAAAGCTCAACACGCCGGTGGTCTTTCCCGGACCGTCAAAGCCGTAGTCGCCGCCCAGTGTGAACAGGCTGGTCAGGCCGCCCGTTACCGTGGACGTCACTTGACCCAGGCCTGGGCCGTCATCGTCGGTGTTGCCATCGGCCGTCTCGTAGTTACTGGTGTTGGCACGATCCGTGCCTTCGGTCTCATCGAGCTCAACGGCCAGCCCCTCAGGTATGTCAGTGTTTGGCCCCACCGTCAGGGTCGGGCCGTCGTCAAGCACGGTGACGACAAAGGGTTGCTCAACGGTGTCGCCGTTACTGTCGGTGACGGTGGCTGTTATATTGATGTAGATCGGGTCGTTATGGGCCTCGGGTGAGGAGCCGGCCACCGGGTGGTCCATGGCCTGGAGCTGTGTAAACGTGTAGATGCCGTCAGTCTGGTTGACAACGAGCATCCAGGAACCGTCATCGGCTGTGAGCGTATTTGATGCGCTATCCCAGGTTGCCCCGGAGGCCGACAGCACGATGGAGCCGGCACCGTCCTGTCCAAAATCGAAAACAAGGGTGCCGGTGATAGAATCGAGTCCGCCGGTTTCGTCGACCGTTACGGGTCCGGTCTCGAGCGTCGGCACGTCATTTGGCGACTCTGCTGGCGGCGGGATTTCCTCCGCTATCGAAGCGGCAAAGCCCAGGGTCGGGCCGGTGGTATCGGCGCCGCTGTCGGGCAGAATCTCGGCAGCGGTGAGATCGAAGACCACGGTGGGATGGCCGCCGCCGTCGGTGGTGGCTGCACCAGCCACAACACCGGCTGCCGCTGCTTCCAACTGGGTGGTCGGATCAAATTCGCCGGACGCCAGGGCTTGCTGGATCTGCTCCACCTCGGCGGTCACGTCGCCATGCGGTGGCGGGGCTTCGCCGCTGTACACATCGTGATCCAGGGTGACCTCGCTCATCCGGCCAAGATCGAGCTGGGTCTGATCGTTGAAGACAATGGAAACCATGCTGTCGCTGCCGGTGACGATTCTTTCATTGGCGAAAATCGGGCTGTTCGGGGTAAGAACACGCTCGGTGCCGTCTGGCGCCACGGCCTTGACCGTGCCGGTTACGATCATCACTTTGCCGATTGGTTGCCCTAATGAAGTGCTGGGGGTCTGTGCGCTGGTGCTGGCCATGGCGGGGCTCCTTATTAAAGGTTGTTTAGGCTGTAGGCTATTAGACTGTTAGTTATAGGTTGTTTAGGCTGTAGTCTGTTAGGCTGTTAGGTAACGGCTTACGGCTACAGACTACTAGACTAATAAGCTATCGGACTTCTTCATCGTAGGGTAATTGTATACAGGGGGAGACGGGTTGTCTATTGTACCTTGGTCCAATGGCGCGTTATTTGATGGCAGAAGCAAAAAACTTATGCGTGCGCTGAGACGCGGAGAAAAAATGATCGCTCAGACATGGAGTTATTGACCGCCAATGACTTGTTGGCCTCAGAAAACGGGACTTTTCCCTCTTGCTGACAGGTCAGTTCTGTTATTGACACAGCGAGCTGTTGTACGTATTATGCACGTACAAGGAGGTGCGCAATGCAGAAAAAATTGACCATAACCGTTGATGAAGAAGTCTACAAAGGGCTACACAAGACAATTGGCCCCCGCAAAATAAGCAAGTTCGTACAGGAGTTGGTCCGGCCATACGTTGTGCGTCCCAACCTGGAATTGGCTTACGCTGAAATGGCAAAAGACGAGAAAAGAGAGAAGGAGGCCATGGAGTGGGCTGAGGCCACCTTCAAGGACATAGCCCATGAAACGGCGTGAGGTATGGTGGGTCAACTTCGACCCCTCGATTGCTGGTGAGATCAAGAAGAAGCGGCCTGCCGTAATCGTTAGTAATGACGCGTCAAATAGGTTTCTCAACCGAGTTCAGGTGGTACCTCTAACCAGTAACATGGATCGCCTCTACCCCAGCGAGGCAGCAGTGGTCTTTGAAGGAAAAGAAAGTAAAGCCATGGCAGATCAGTTGACGACCGTGAGCAAGGAGAGGCTTTTCCGGCGAGCCGGCATTCTTCCCCAAGAGGATATGGGCAAGATCGAAGAGGCCATCAAGGTTCAACTGGGTCTTCATTAGATACACGCCAACACGCAATTTGTGAGCGTGAAAATCAAATACACCGATGAGGCCATTAAGAGTGGATAAGCTCTAAGGGTCTGAGGGGTTCATTTCGTATGAAACTAGCAATCATCGGTACCGGTTATGTGGGACTCGTGAGCGGTGCCTGTTTTTCCGAGTTTGGCCACGAGGTCATTTGCGTAGACAACAACGGCGACAAGATCGCGGCGCTCTGTCAGGGGCAGATTCCGATCTATGAACCTGGCCTGACCGAGTTGGTGGTCAAGAACGTGACCGGAGGTCGGCTTCGTTTCACCACCAACCTTGCCGAAGCAGTACCGCGGGCCGAGGCGGTCTTCATCGCGGTGGGTACGCCATCGAGCCGGCGGGGCGACGGCTATGCCGACCTTAGCTATATCTACAGTGCCGCGCGGGACATCGCTCCCCACATCTCCGGCTATACGGTGGTGGTCGACAAGAGCACGGTGCCGGTGGGCACCGCCCGGCAGGTGGCGCGGGTTATCCGCGAGGTGAATCCAGCAGCGGAATTCGACGTCGCCTCGAACCCAGAGTTCCTGCGCGAAGGGGCGGCGATCAACGATTTTATGCGGCCCGACCGGGTCGTGGTCGGCGTGGACAACGATCGGGCCGCCGCTGTGTTGCGCGGAATTTACAGCCCGCTTTACCTCATCGAAACACCGGTGGTGATTACCACCCCGGAAACCGCCGAACTCATCAAGTACGCAGCCAATGCCTTCCTTGCCGTCAAAATAAGCTACATCAACGAAATGGCCACGATCTGCGAGGCAGTGGGGGCAGATGGTATTGCCCTTGCCAAAGGGATTGGGCTTGACGGCAGGATCGGCAAAAAGTTTCTGCACCCGGGGCCTGGCTACGGCGGCTCCTGTTTCCCGAAAGATACCCTGGCCCTTTTGCGTACCGTGCAGGAATACGGGGTAAGCGCCCGCATCGTCGAGGCGGCGGTGGAGGTGAATGCGGCCCAGAAGGCCAGGATGGTGAAAAAAATAAGGGATGCGCTTGGCGGGAGTGAAACCGGCAAGACCATCGGCGTCCTTGGTCTCACCTTCAAGCCGGAAACCGACGATATGCGGGACGCGCCGGCCTTGACCATCCTCCCGGCCCTTATTGAAAAAGGTGCCCGCATCGTGGCCCACGACCCGCAGGGTATGCGGGAGGCTGCCAAATATTTGCCGGAGGGGGTGGAGTTTGTCGACAATCCCTACGCGGTCTGTGCCGGGGCCGATGCGCTTGTCCTGATGACGGAGTGGAACCAGTACCGGGCGCTGGATCTCGGGCGGATCAAGTCAGGGATGCGGAATTCTGTTTTTATCGATTTGCGAAATGTCTACGCGCCGGAACAGGTACGGTCGGCAGGGTTTTCATATTTCGGGGTTGGTCGGGGCTAGGGTGCGAGGGGCGTCGGCAACCGGATGTGCTGCGGATTTATTGCGGTATCGGCACGCTGTCGTTCGGTTTGCACTGCAGGGGCAATCCGCCTTTGGGAAAAATATACCCTCAGAAAAAGAAAAAGGCCCGATTTTTCGGGCCTTTTTTGACTAAATCGGACGATGCCGGATGTTGGCTTGGTGGGCGATACGGGATTCGAACCTGTGACTTCCACCGTGTGAAGGTGGCACTCTAACCGCTGAGTTAATCGCCCCTGAATGAGCGAAAAATCTTACATCACCGTCAATCAAAGTTCAAGCCTATTTTGGTAGAGCTTGGAATCTGATAATCCTGCCGCTATATTGAAAAAAATCTTGCCCGACAAAGGCGGTTCGGGTAGCTTTTGGCAGTTGTTGGCGGAAGGGCCGCTATAGTCTTCAGCCTTTAGTCTTCAGTCTATTTGGAGTAACCGTGAAAAAGAAACAGGAAACCAAGGCGCGGCTGTGGCTTTCCGGCAACGAGGCCATTGCCTTGGGGGCCTTTGAGGCCGGGGTGCGGGTGGCTTCCGCCTATCCGGGCACACCGTCCACCGAGATTCTGGAAAACCTCTGTAAATATGAAGGGGTGTACAGCGAATGGGCGCCCAATGAAAAAGTCGCTCTCGAAGTGGCCCTGGGTGCCTCCTTTGCCGGGGTGCGCGCCCTGGCCACCATGAAGCATGTGGGCCTGAACGTGGCGGCCGACCCGTTGTTCACCGCCTCCTATACCGGGGTGCGCGGCGGCCTGGTGGTGGTGAATGCCGACGACCCGGAGATGCACAGTTCCCAGAACGAGCAGGATAACCGCAACTATGCCCTGGCCGCCAAGCTGCCCATGCTGGAGCCGTCCGATCCGGCCGAGGCCAAGGAGTTCATCAAGCTCGCCTTCCGGTTGAGCGAGCAGTTCGACACGCCGGTGCTGGTGCGGACCACCACCCGCATTGCCCATGTGAAGGGGGTGGTGGCAGCGGGTCCGCCCGAGGTGTCCGCGGTCACGCCGGGTATCGAAAAGATGCCGGCGAAATTCGTCATGCTGCCGGGCAATGCCCGTCTGCGCCGCCAGGTAGTGGGCGAACGCCAGCTGCGGCTTGCCGAATACGCCGAGACTTTTTCCGAAAACCGCATTGAGCCGGGTGACCGAAAACGGGGTTTTATCACGGCCGGCATTTCCTATCTCTATGTGAAAGAGGCCTTTCCCGAGGCCGCGGTCCTGAAGCTCGGCATGGTCAATCCCCTGCCCGAGAAGTTAATTAAACAATTCGCCGGCCAGGTGGATGAACTGATCGTGGTCGAGGAGCTGGACCCATTTCTCGAAACCCAGATCAAGGCCATGGGCATCGCCTGCCGCGGCAAGGAGTTGATTCCGGCCCAGGGGGAACTCAACTCTTTTATTGTCAGAAACGCCATTGCGCCGGCCACTGACCGGCCGCTCTTCGCGCCGGTCCCTCTGCCGCCGCGGCCGCCCAACATGTGTGCCGGCTGCCCGCACCGCGGTCTGTTCTACTGCCTTTCCCGGCTGAAGGATGTTTTCGTATCAGGCGACATCGGCTGCTATACGCTCGGTTTTCTGCCGCCGCTGTCGGCGATGGACTCCTGCGTCTGCATGGGGGCGAGCGTCTCCGCGGCGCACGGCATGGCCAAGGCCCTGGGCGCGGCCGGGCATGGCCGGGTGGTGGCGGTGATCGGCGACTCCACCTTCATCCACTCGGGCATCACCGGGTTGCTCAACATGGTCTATAACCAGAGCACTGCCACGGTCATCATCCTGGACAACCGGATTACCGCCATGACCGGCCAGCAGGAAAACCCGGCCTCCGGCTCTACTCTGGGCGGCGAGCCGGCCGTCGAACTCGATCTGGCGAAACTCTGCCGGGCCGTTGGCGTCCGCCATGTGACCACGGTCAATCCCCACGATATCGAGGCAACCCGCAAGGTTATCAAACGGGAGCTTAACCGGGCCGCGTTGTCGGTGGTAATCAGCCGGGCGCCCTGTGTGTTGATTCCGACCGAGAAGAAGCGAAAGAAAATCCCCTATGCAACGGAACTCGGCAAATGCACGGGCTGCATGGCCTGCATCCGGCTGGGCTGTCCGGCCATCCGCTGGAATCCGCTTTTGCCGGTGGCGGCAACGGCCATGGGCTATAAGGCAAAGCAGAAGGGCTATTCGCGGATCAGCACGGAGATGTGCAGCGGCTGCGGCCAGTGCGCCATGCTTTGTAAGTTCGGCGCCATTGCCAGAAAGGAGGAGGCGAAATGAAGACGCAGGGCAATATCCTCTTCTGCGGGGTGGGCGGTCAGGGCATTCTGCTGGCCAGCGAGATCACCGCCTACGGTCTGCTGGCCGCCGGGTTCGACGTCAAAAAAAGCGAGGTGCACGGCATGGCCCAGCGGGGCGGCTCGGTGGTTGCCCATCTGCGCTATGGCGCCAAGGTCCAGTCACCGCTCATCGAACCGGGCACGGCCGACATCGTTGTCGCCTTTGAGGAGATGGAGGCGGTGCGCTACCTGCCTTTTCTGCATCAACAGAGCCGGGTAGTGGTCAACACCCAGCAGATCCTGCCGTCGGCCGTGGCCACTGGCAAAATGACCTATCCGGAGAACGTGCTTGCGGAACTTGCAACCCGCCACATCGCTCTTACCGCGGTGGATGCCGCGGCCGTGGCCAGGGAACTCGGCGAACTGCGCGCCGTCAACATGGTCATGGTCGGCGTCCTTTCAACCTTTCTGCCGGTCGCCGAGGGGATGTTTATCGACACGCTGCAGCAGCGGATTCCCGAACGGTTCCGCGCGGTCAATCTCAAGGCCTTTCAGAAAGGCCGGGAAATCAGTGTGATTTCCCGAGAAGCATGGTAAGGGCCTGAAAAGAAATAACTGTTACAAGAAGGCGCAGGATGTGGCAGTGATTTTTTTGTAACTACTCAGGTATTCAGGAGTCAGAATTCAGGAGCCAGAATGAGAGAGCCGGCAAAGAAGTTTGAAGACTTGGTGGCGTGGCAAAAAGCCCATCAGTCGTTGCTTTCCGAGGTCAGCAAGCTGCTGAAGGCTTATTCCAAGGCCATTCTGGATTCTGAATTCTGAATTCTGAATACCTGAGCAGTTACATTTTTTTTCGGGCATCAAGGAGAATGGCATGATCTGGAACGAACAGTACGAAACCATGCCCCGCGAGGATCTGGAAAAGGTGCAGCTGCGGCGCCTGCAGGATCTGGTGGCGCGGGTCTATGCCCGGGTGGCGCCCTACCGCGCCAAGATGGATGCGGCCGGTGTGCGGCCGGGCGACATCAAGACCCTGGCTGATATTAAAAAGCTGCCTTTCACCACCAAGGAAGACCTGCGGGCCAACTATCCCTTTGGCATGTTTACCGTGCCGCTCGAGCAGGTGGTGCGGGTGCACGCCTCCTCGGGCACCACCGGCAAGCCGACCGTGGTCGGCTACACCCGGCGCGACATCGACACCTGGGCCGAACTCATGGCGCGGGCCCTGGCCTGCGGCGGCGTTCAGCGGGACGACATGGTGCACAATGCCTACGGCTACGGTCTGTTCACCGGTGGCCTCGGCGCCCATTACGGCGCGGAAAAACTCGGAGCCACGGTTATTCCGATTTCCGGCGGCAACTCCAGGCGTCAGATTCTGATCATGCAGGATTTCGGCTCCACGGTCCTGCTCGCCACCCCTTCCTATGCCCTGAACCTGGCCGACACCATGGCCGACATGGGGGTGGACGTGGCCAGCCTGAAACTGCGGGTCGGCATTTTCGGGGCCGAGCCTTGGAGCGAGAACATGCGCGAGGAGGTGGAGAAAAAGCTGGGGTTAAAAGCCATCGACATCTACGGCCTTTCCGAGGTGATGGGGCCCGGCGTTTCCATGGAGTGCATCGAGGCCCAGCACGGCATGCATATTTTCGAGGACCATTTCTACCCGGAGATCATCGACCCCGAGAGCGGCGAGCCGCTGCCCATGGGCGAGGCCGGCGAGCTGGTCTTCACCACCCTGACCAAGGAGGCCTTCCCGGTGCTCCGCTACCGGACCAAGGACATCACCCGCCTGTGGGCGGAGCCCTGCGTCTGCGGCCGCAACTTCGTGCGCATGGAAAAGGTCACCGGCCGCACCGACGACATGCTGATCATCCGTGGGGTCAATGTCTTTCCTTCCCAGATCGAGCATGTGCTCATGGGCATCAAGGGCGTCGAGCCCCACTATCAGATTGTTGTCAACCGGGAAGGCGCCTTGGACACCATGGAGGTGCAGGTGGAGGTGAGCGAGCAGGTCTTCTCCGACGAGATTAAGACGCTGGAGGCCTTATCCAGACGCATCCAGGCCGAGATTAAGGATCTGATCGGTTCCACCTGCAAGATAAAGCTGGTCGAGCCGAAATCGATTCAGCGCAGTGAAGGTAAGGCTAAGCGGGTTATCGACAATCGAAAGATATGATTACAGGCAGAATTCAGAAGTGAGAATTCAGAATCCAGGAGAAAGTTTTGTTTCTGAATTCCGTATTCTGGCTCCTGAATCCTGAATTCTGAATTTTCAATAGCAGGAGGCGGACATGGCGGAAATGAAGGTTGAGCAGATCGCCGTTTTTTTGGAGAACAAGTCGGGACGGTTAGCTGAGATCGCCGATGTACTGGCCGCCAACAACATCAACATCAGGGCGCTGGCCGTGGCGGATACGGCGGATTTCGGCATCCTGCGGCTTATTGTCAACGATACGGCCAGGGCGGTGCAGGCCCTGCGGACTGCCGGCTTCACCGTGACCAAGGCGTCCGTGGTGGCCGTGGAGGTGGCAGATCGGCCCGGTGGTCTGGCCGAGGTCTTGAAGGTGGTGAGCGGCGCCTGGCTCAATGTGGAATATATGTACGCCTTTGTGGAAAAGAGCGGTCAGAATGCCGCGATCATTTTCCGATTCGACGAACCCAATAAGGCGATTTCCATTCTCCAGCAGGCCGGTTTTAAGATTCTCACCAATGAAGAGGTTTGCCGATTATAGGGGGTGATAGTCTAACAGACTACAGACTAACACCCTGGTTTTTAAAAAAACAAAACAAGGAGGGAGATGGCGATGAAACGATTTGTGTCAACTGCTCTGGCGTTTGCCCTGACACTGACCATGGGCGTGACCGCGTTGCGGGCCGAAAACATCAAGGTTGGCGCCATTCTGGCGGTCACCGGCGGGCAGTCCTTCCTGGGGGCGCCCGAGGCAAAGACCCTGGAGATGATGGTGGCGGAGAAAAACGCGGCCGGCGGCATCAACGGCAACAAGATCGACCTGCTCATCAAGGATTCGGCCGGCGATCCGGAAAAGGCCATCTCCTTTGCCAAACAGCTGATCGAGGAGGAGAAGGTCTTTGCAATTATCGGCCCGTCCTCCAGCGGCGAAACCATGAAAATCAAGGACATTGCCGAACAGGGCAAGACCATTCTGCTCTCCTGCGCCGCCGCCGAGGTGATCGTCAACCCGGTGGCCAAATATGTCTTCAAAACCCCCCAGAAGGACAGTTTTGCCGTCCAGATGATCTTCAAGGAGATGAACAAGATGAAAATCTCCAAGATCGCGGTGGTGGCCGATAATACCGGTTTCGGTAAGGCCGGCAAGGAGCAGCTGGAAAAAATCGCGCCGGACTTCGGCATCCAGATCCTGGCGGGTGAGGTGTACGACAAGGCGGCCACCGATCTCTCCGCCCTGGTGGCCAAACTGATGTCCGACAAGGAGATCCAGGCGGTGATCAACTGGTCCGTGGTACCGGCCCAGGCCATCGTTGCCAAGAATATGCGGCAGGCCGGCTGGCAGGTGCCGCTCTTCCAGAGTCACGGTTTCGGCAACATCAAATATGCTCAGGCGGCGGGCGCGGCGGCGGAGGGGATCATCTTCCCGGCCGGCCGGTTGCTGGTGGCCGATACTCTGGCGGCCAACCACCCGCAGAAGAGTCTGCTCGCCAAGTATAAAAAAGACTATGAGTCAAAATATCAGGAAGATGTCTCCACCTTTGGCGGCCATGCCTATGACGCCTTGGCGATTCTGGTCGAGGGGATCCGGTTGGCCGGGCCGGACCGGGAAAAAGTCCGGGACACCATTGAAAACCTCAAGGGCTTTGCCGGCACCGGCGGGATTTTCAACTTTTCGCCCGAGGACCACAATGGCCTGGCCATTGATGCCTTTGAGATGCTGACCGTCAAGGATGGCAAGTTCGTCATGTACCAGTAACCAAGCGCAACACTATTCGGCAGAGGGGCGGGCTCGGCCCGTCCCTCTGTTCAATGCCGTTGCTTTCAGCAGGTTTTCTATTTTTGAACCGCAGAATATCGAACGCCGCTCCCGCCATCCCTGGCTCCCGCGGCATTAGACCATCCTTGGACGGTAAGGAATATCGAATGTCGAAGTTTAACTACTTCATGATTCTGCGGTTCCGTGTTTACCCCGCAAGGGGGTACAAGCTTTATTCGATATTCGTTGTTCAGCCGCACGCATGAATTCCACCCTGTTCTGCCAGTATCTCTTTGCCGGGCTGACCTACGGCATCATCTATGCCATCGTCGCCATCGGTTTCAACATCATCTACAACACTACCGGCATCATCAATTTTGCCCAGGGCGAATTCGTCATGCTCGGCGGCATGATCGCCATCTCCCTGCATGCGCACATGCCGCTTTTGCCGGCCATTGTCCTCGCCGTGCTGCTCACCATGGCGATCGGCGGCCTGATCGAAATTTTCTTTATCCGCTGGCTGCAGAGCCCGTCGGTGCTGCGGATGATCATCATCACCATCGGCCTGTCGATTCTCACCCGGGAGGCGGCCCTTCACATCTGGGGGTCCAGCGTCCGGTCGCTGCCCTATTTTATAGGCAACGAGATCACCTCGATCAAGGTGTTCAGTTCCAGGGTTTCGCCGCAGGTCTTCCTGGTGGTCGGGGTCTGCTCGGTGATGGTGGCCGCGTTAAGCCTGTTTTTTAAATACAGTTCGCTGGGCCGGGAGATGCGGGCCTGCGCCGCCAACCGGCGGGCCGCCATTCTCTGCGGCATCAACCCCAGGAACATGGTGACGCTTTCCTTCATGCTCAGCGCCGGCATCGGTGCTGTGGCCGGCTGCGTCATGTCGCCGATCACCTACAGTCAGTACGACATGGGGCCATCCCTGGCGATCAAGGGTTTTACCGTGGCCATTCTGGGCGGGCTTGGCAACAGCATGGCCGCCGTGGCTGCCGGTCTTCTGCTCGGCATCATCGAATCCTTCAGCATCTCGGTTCTGCCCCTGGCCTTTCAGGATGCGATCGCCACTTCCATTCTGCTGCTTATTCTGTTTGTCCGGCCGCATGGCCTGTTCGGCAGCAGCGCCGCCGCCCGGCTCAAGGATTTCTGATGGACTCTGCAAGGCGCTACATCCCGGTGGCAGCACTGCTGGCGGCGGTGGTGGCGGTTCAGGTTGCCACCGCTTTAACTGGCACGGCCTATTACCTGACCCAGCTGACCATGGCGGCCTATTATTCGCTGGTTGTCATCGGCCTCTGCGTGCTCATGGGCTATGCCGGCCAGATCTCCCTGGGGCATGCTGGTTTTTTCGCTATTGGCGGCTATCTCGCCGCCGGGCTCACCACCCATAACCTGGCCGGGCTCAAGAACCACGCCCTGGTTGAATTTCTGGCGCGGAGCGGCCTGCTGCTGAGCCGTCAGGATTCCTATGGCGCCACGCTGCTTACCGTGCAGCCCTGGGTCGCCTGCATCATCGCCGTACTGACGGCCGGCTCCATCGCCTTTGCCATCGGCGGGCCGGTCCTGAAGTTGAAAGGCCACTATCTGGCCATGGCTACCCTTGGTTTTGGGATCATCATCTTCCGGATCGTCCTGGGCAGCGCCTATTTCGGCGAGGCGGATGGCATCTCGGGGGTGCCCGGTTTCCGCTTGTTGCCCGGCCTTGAGGTAAGCGGCGATTTTGGCGCTCGGATTCAGAATTACTACATCGCCTGGGGCCTGCTTGCCATCGGTCTGACCCTGCTGCTCAACCTGATCCATTCGCGGGTGGGCCGGGCTCTGCGCGCCATTCATGGCGCCGAGGAGGCGGCCGGCGCCATGGGGGTGGACAGCGCCCGCTACAAGCTTTACATTTTTGTACTCAGCGCGGTTTTTGCCGCCACGGCCGGGGTTTTTGTCACCCATTACAACGGCGGCATTGGCCCCTCCGAGGCCGGCGTCATGAAGTCGGTGCGGTACGTGGCTATTGTCGCGGTGGGCGGCATGGCCAACCTCTGGGGCGCTTTACTCATGGGTATCGTGCTTAATGTTCTGTCGCTGCGCGGCGTGTTCGGCACCTATGACGACGCGGTGTTTGGCAGCATCCTGATCACGATCATGCTTTTCGCGCCGCAGGGCATCCTCCGCCTGGGCCTGGGCCGGCGGCTCCGGGTCCTGTTCGCCAGGGAGAGAAAATGAACAGTTCCAACACTCAATCGATGAAACGGTATTAAAGAAGCCGTGGCACTCCTGGAAATTGCAAACCTGAACCGTTCCTTTGGCGGCCTGCGTGCGGTCAACGATGTCAGCTTCACCGTGCATCAGGGCAGCATCAAGGCGGTAATCGGCCCGAACGGCGCCGGCAAGACCACCCTGTTCAACCTGATCGCCGGCAACCTGGCGCCCGATGGCGGCGAGGTCCGCTTCAACGGTCGCCGGTTGAATGGCCTGCTGCCCTGCCAAATCGCCCGCCTTGGCCTCTCCCGCACCTACCAGAACATAAAGCTCTTTGCCGGGATGACCGCCCTGGAGAACGTGATGGTCGGCCGGCATGTCCGCAGCCGGGCCGGCTTTCTGGCCGGCATGCTGAATCTGCCCGCCACCTGGGCCGAGGAACGGTGCATCCGCGACAAATCCATGGAACTGCTCGATCTGATGGGTATTGCCGAGTGTGCCGATCTTGAGGTGACCAATCTTGCCTTTGGCCAACAGCGGGCCGTGGAGTTCGCCCGGGCCCTGGCCACCGAGCCGGCGCTGCTGCTGCTTGACGAACCGGCGGCCGGCCTTAATATCTACGAGACCGGCGAGGTGGGCGAACTGATCCGGAAAATCCGGCAGCAGGGCATCACCGTCCTCCTGGTGGAACACGACATGTCGCTGGTCATGGACATCTCCGACGAAATCGTTGTCTTGAGTTTCGGCGAAAAAATCGCCGAAGACCAGCCGCTGGCCATTCAGCAGAACCAGGAGGTCATCCGCATCTATCTGGGAGAGGAGGAAGAAGGCAGCGCCGGCGGAACAGAAAACGCCGCCGACGTGTCAGGGGAAAGGGTGGTGACGCATGCTTAAAATAAGAAACCTGGAGGCTGGCTACGGTAATCTGCGGGTGCTGAAACGCATCTCCATGCATGTTGACCCCGGCGAAATCGTTACCATCATCGGCGCTAACGGCGCCGGCAAGACGACCCTGCTGCACAGCATTGCCGGGCTGCTCAGGATCAGCGCCGGCGAGGTGCTGTTCAAGGGCAGGGAACTGCGGAAGACTGCCCCGGAGAAGATTGTCGGCCTGGGCTGCTCCCTGGTGCCGGAAGGCCGCCAGGTCTTTGCGACGATGACGGTGTACGACAACCTGATCCTTGGCGGTTATGTCCAGTATAAAAAGGATAAGCAGGCGGTAAGCCGAGAACTGGAAAACATCTACGAATTATTTCCGGTGCTGCGCACCCGGGCCGACCAGTTGGCCGGCACCTTATCGGGCGGCGAACAGCAGATGCTGGCCATGGGCCGCGCCCTGATGGCCAGACCGTCTCTGGTCATGATGGACGAGCCGTCCACCGGCCTGGCGCCACTCATTGTCCGCGACATCTTCCGGATCATTTCACAATTGCGCGAGGCCGGCAATACGGTGCTGCTTGTCGAGCAGAATGCCAAGGCCGCCCTGCGGATCGCGGACCGCGGCTATGTACTGGAGACCGGCAAGATCATCCTGCAGGGCCCGGCCGCGGATCTGCTCGAAAACCGGGACGTGCAGCGCGCCTATCTGGGCCGGGAGAAGATTGAGTAGGCGCAGAGTGGCAGAGAGACGAAGTGGCAGAGTGGCAAAGTGACAGAGTGATAGAGATCACGGAGGGGAGCATGTACTGGGAAGAAAGCAAGGAATGCATGACACGCGAGGATCTGGAGCAGTTGCAACTGGAGCGCCTGCAGGCCACCTTGTTCCGGGTGGCGACCCATGTGCCCTTCTACCGGAACACCTTCCGGAAGATGAAGGTCGATCCCGACGGTTTCCGCTCGCTCGCCGAATTGCGCTCCCTGCCCTATACCACCAAGGAAGACCTGCGCCAGAACTACCCGTACGGCATGTTTGCCGTGCCGCTTCGAGATGTGGTGCGGGTGCACGCCTCCTCGGGCACCACAGGCATGGCCACGGTGGTCGGCTATACGAAGAACGACATCAAAAACTGGGCCGGCCTGGTGGCCAGGGTGCTCACCGCGGCGGGGCTGACCAAGGACGACGTGGTGCAGATCGCCTTCGGCTACGGGCTGTTCACCGGCGGCTTTGGCCTGCACTACGGCGCTGAACTGCTCGGCGCCTCGGTCATCCCCATCTCAAGCGGTAACACCAGACGGCAGATCCAGATCATGCAGGATTTCAAGACCACGGCCCTGGTCTGCACCCCGAGCTACGCCCTAGTGCTGGCCGACACCATGCTGGAGATGGGGATCAACACCAACGCCCTTTCACTGAAATATGGCCTTTTCGGCGCCGAGCCCTGGTCCGAGGCCATGCGTCAGGAGATCAGGAACAAGCTGCACATTACGCCGACCGACAACTACGGCCTCTCCGAGATCATGGGGCCGGGCGTGGCCGGCGAATGCCGGGAATGCAACGGCCTGCACATCAACGAGGACCACTTCCTGGTGGAACTTGTCGATCCCGACACCCTGGAGCCGGTTGAGCCGGGCGAGGTGGGCGAACTGGTCATCACCACGCTGACCAAAGAGGCTTTTCCGGTCATCCGCTACCGGACCCGCGACCTGACGAGGCTGCTGCCCGGGGTCTGCCCCTGCGGCCGGACCCTGCAGCGGATGAGCCGGGTCATGGGCCGCACCGACGACATGCTGATCATCAAGGGCGTCAATGTCTTTCCCTCGCAGATCGAGAACGTGCTCTTCGAAATCGAGGGCACGGCCCCCCATTACCAGATCGTGGTCGAGCGCCAGGATCACCAGGATAAAGCCACCGTCCTGGTGGAGGTGAACGAGTCCCTCTTTTTCGACGAGATGAAGAAACAGCGGGCGCTGGTGGAGGAGATCAAAAAGCGGCTCGCCACGGAACTGGGCATCGCGGTGGAGGTCAGGCTGGTGGAGGAAAAAAGCCTGGAGCGTACCGAGGGCAAGAGCAAGCGGGTGGTGGATAAACGGAAGATATAGGGAAAGAAGAATTCAGGAGTCAGAAGTCAGAATGCTGCATGAATACACTGCGGGCAACCGGCTCAACTCGAGAATGACGTCGTCTTCCTTATTCTGAATTCTGACTCCTGAATTCTGACTTCTTAATTTTTGCTGAACACGTTGAGGTCGTCTTTAATCTTGGCGGCCTCATCCTTGGCCGCGGCGACCTCTTTCATGCCGGGCACGGTTTCCTTGGCAGTATCCTCAACCTCCCGCAGCCCTTTTTTGAACGAGTTGATGCCCTTGCCAAGACCGGCGCCGATTTCCGGCAGTTTCTTGCCGCCGAAGACCAGAAAGGCAATGCCAAGGATAACGATTAACTCCGGGGTTCCCAGACCGAACATTTTTCTCCTCCCAACCGATCCACCAGATGGCCTGGCTTTGTAGTTATTGAACTGCAGCCTGCCGGGGTCGGCAGGTATTTTCAGGCGGATGGACCTGTTTTGTCATCATCTATTTTTTTTGTCTCATCCTCGTCGCGGGTGGCTTTTTTGAAATTCTTGATCCCCTTGCCGATGCCGGCACCGATCTCCGGCAGTTTGCCCGCGCCGAATATGATTACAATAATGACCAGGATAATGACAAGCTCCGGCATGCCGAGTCCGAACATGGAAAACCTCTCTAGGCAGAAGTCAGAATTCAGAATTCAGAAGTCAGAATGAGGAAGACGGTGATATTCTGGTTTAGTCAGTTGTCAAATGCCGGCGGTGTATTCATGCAGCATTCTGTCTTCTGACTCCTGTCTCCTGCCTCCTGACTTCTATCCTTTCCGCAGTTATTCACTATGTACCTTAAAACCGGGGACAAGGGAAATGCTTTTTCTTCCCTGCTCCTGCCGCCCTGTCTCAAGACTGCCCCCGCATGTTTCTGATCAAGGCGCCGATCTCGGCCATTTTCGCCAGGATCGCCCCTTCGTCCAGACTCAGTAGCTGCCGATTCCGCATCACCACCCGGCCGTTGATGATCGAATGCAGCACATCCCCACCCCGGGCCGCATAGACCAGATGGGAGGGGATGTTGTAGAGCGGGGTCAGGTGGGGCTGGTTCAGATCAAGCACAATGATATCCGCTTTCTTGCCCGCCTCCAGGCTGCCGATCTTCTCCGCCGCGCCCAGGGCGCGAGCAGAGCCGATGGTCGCCATGTCCAGCACGGCGGTGGCCGGCATCACGGTCGGATCAAGGCGGTGCGCTTTATGGAGCAGGGCGGCGCTGCCCATTTCGCCGAACATGTCCACATCGTTGTTGCTGGCGCTGCCGTCCGTGCCAAGGCCGACCGTGATCCCGGCCGCCAGCAGGTCGGGCACCGGCGCCACGCCGGAGGCGAGTTTCATGTTGCTTTCCGGACAGTGCGCTACCTTGACACCCTTTGCCGCCAGCAGCTCGATTTCCGCCTCGGTGAGCACCACGCAGTGATCGGCCAGGACTCGGCTGTCGAGCAGGCCCAGTTCGGCAAGATGCATGACCGGCGTCCGGCCGTAGCGTTCGAGCGTGCCCTGCACCTCGCTCCTGGTTTCGGAAAGATGGATAACATAGAGGGCGTCGTGCTGTTCGGCCACGGTCTTCAGCCTGGTCAGCAACTCCGGCGAACAGGTGTAGACCGCGTGCGGGTCCACGGTGACCGTGATCAGCGGATGGTGCCGAAAGGCGGCAAACATCTCAGCCAGATGGCGGAAGCCGGCCTCCAGCGGTCCGTAGCAGGGTGACGGGAAATCGTAGAGCACCTCGCCGATCCAGGCCCGCATGCCGGCTCTATCCGCGGCCCGGGCCACGTCTTTGGCAAACAGGTACATGTCGCAGAAGCAGGTGGTACCGGATTTGATCATCTCGGCCGCGGAAAGCAGGGTCGAATGGTAGACCATTTCGCCGGTCAGCTTGGCCTCCACCGGAAAGATATGCTCCTGCAGCCACTGCATGAGGGGCAGATCGTCGGCCAGACCCCGGAAGCAGGCCATGGCCGCGTGGGTATGGCTGTTGATCAGGCCGGGCATGATCAGACCGTGGGGCTCGACAATGGTGGCGGCGGCCGGATGCCGGGCAAGAAGGAGCGCGGCCGGGCCGGTCTCGACAATGGTGTCGTTGCTGATTGCCACCCCGCCATCAGCGACGATCGTCCGTTCGCGGTCCTGAGTCAGCAGATATTTGCCGCAGACCACCAGGTTCGCCTGCTTGATGTCCGTCATCTCATTGGTTCTCCTCTGTTTATATGCTCCGGACCACCTCGGCCACCAGTTGCAGGAAGCGGGGCTCAATCTCTTTTGCCTTGCTGATGATGTCGTCGATTAGAATGGGAGCGAAATTGTCCGGGTCATTGACATTGGCGACCACCGAGAGCCCGAGTACCTCGAGGCCGGCATGGCGGGCCACGATCACCTCCGGCACCGACGACATGCCGACGGCGTCGGCCCCGCAGCTCCGCAGAAACCTGGTTTCAGCCGGCGTCTCCAGGCTGGGGCCGGGAATGCCCACATAGACGCCGGTTTCCACATGGGGGATGCCGAGGCGGGCCGCGCCGGCCAGGGTCCGGTCGATCAGGCGGGGCGCGTACGGCACTGAGAGGTCCGGGAAGCGCGGCCCCCATTCGTCGATGTTCGGCCCGCGCAAAGGGTTGTCCGGGATGAAGTTCAGATGGTCGCGGATCACCATGATGGTGCCGGCGGAAAAGGCGGGATTCAGACCGCCGGCCGCATTGGTGACCACCAGGATCTCAATCCCGAGCCGGGAAAGAACCCGGACCGGGAAGGTCAGTTCCCTGGCCGAGTAGCCCTCATAGTAATGGAAGCGGCCCTGCAGCATGGCCACTGCCTGGCCATTGAGCCGGCCGCTCACCAGGTTGCCGGCATGGCTCGTCACGGTGGCGCGCGGAAAATGCGGGATCTCCTCGTAGGGCAGGATGATGGCATCTTCAAGCTGCTCGGCCAGGGCGCCGAGGCCGGTGCCGAGCACCAGGCCGACCCGGGGCCGGAGCAACAGGCGGGCCGCCAGAAAGGCCACGGATTCATCCACCTGTTTTTTGTACTCCCGCATGTCAATCATCTTGACTGTTCCGTTGCGCGGCCGGCCGTGGCCAGGGGCAGGGAAAAGGTAAAGATCGTCTCCACTCCCGGCACCGAGGAAAACTTCAAAACGCCGCCGTGGTTCTTCTCGATGATCTGCCGGCACGAGGCCAGGCCAAGGCCGTTACCCGTCTCCTTGGTAGTAAAATGAGGGTCGAAGATCCGGTCGCCGATGTGAGCCTCCACCCCGGCGCCATGGTCCTTGACCTGGACCACGGCCTGGTCGCCCTGTTGGTCGACAATCACGGTGATGACGCCGCCGGCCGGGCTGGCCTGGGCCGCGTTTAGCAGCAGATTGGTCAACACCCGCCGGATTTCGAGACGGTTGAAGGGAAAATTTGGTAAAGGTGCGCGGAGCTCGGTGCGGAGGACCTTGTCGGCCAGCTCCGGATGGCCGTAAAGTTCGTTGGTCAAGAGGTCGGTCAGCAGGTCCGGCAGGGAATGGCGTTCCTTTATATAGGGTAAAGCCTGGCGCTTGGCAATGGCCAGGGCCTCGGCCACCAGCTCGGTCAGATGCTGCCGGCATTTCTGCATGACCTCGATATAGCGCCGGGCCGGACCCGGCGGGGTATCCCTGGCGAGCAGATCGAGGTAGAGCAGCGGCGTGAGAAAGTTCTTCATGTCATGGATCAAAATATTGGCCTTTTCAAACTCCTGGGCAATCATTTCGGTGTCGTGGCGGATCTTGCGGCTCAGGCTCCGCAGCATGGAAAAGAGGGCGGCCGGGTGGCCGTCCAGGTACTGCTGCATGTGCGGCCGGCTCACCTTGAGCAGCAGGCTGGGGAAGACGGCCCGCACCGTGGCGGAGCGCGGTTTGTCCTCGATTAAGGCCATCTCGCCCACATAGTCAACCGGCTCCATGCAGGTGATCATCTTGGCGAGCTTCTGGATTTCGAGTTTGCCCGCCATGAGCACGAACATGTCCTGGGCCGGGTCGCCGTCCTTGAAGAGAAAATCGCCGCATTTCAGCTCGATTTCGACCAGACCCGCGACAAAATGGCGGTCTTCCTCGTTCAGGGATTCAAAGAGATCAAGGCGCTGCAGGAGATTGAGCCGTTCCGCCAGTTCCATGCGCTGCTCCTCCGGAAGAGCCATTCGGTGCCGGTTGCCGCTAACTGCCGTTGATTTAAGGAACTAAACTATTTTGAGCTAACAGCGAACATTGAATAAAGTTTATACCCCCTTGCGGGGTAAACAAGAAACCGTAGAATGATGAAGTGGTTAAACTTCGACATTCGACATTCCTTGTTCGATATTCTGCGGTTCAAAAGCAAGAGATTAGTTTAAGTCAACGGCCTTGGGCTGCCGATCTTTTTTACTATCTATCGAGCATGGCCAACGACAAAATTTTTGACGATTGCCGTGTCCGCCGCCACGATCTCGCAGCGGCTCGGCCGGCCGGCCAGATCGGCCAGGGCAGCGGGCAGCGCAAGGCTTCGGCCGATGGCCGCCTCCACCGCCGAACCGAACTTGGCCGGATGGGCAGTGGCCAGGCAGACGACCGGCACCCCCGGTGTCCTGAGTGCCTGCGCCGCATTGACCCCCACCGCGGTATGCGGGTCGAGCACATAGCGGCAGCTTGCATCAACCGCGCGGATCGTCTCTTCGGTTTCAAGCTGACTGACCCGCTTGGCAACAAAGACCGCGCGGATTTTCTCCTGCTCTGCCGCGTCAAAGGTGAGCCGGCCGCTCTTGGCAAAGTCGGCCATGGCCTGGCTTACCCGTTGCGGGTCCTCGTTGTATAAATAGTAGAGAAACCGCTCGAAATTGCTGGCTACCTGGATATCCATGGACGGACTCGTGGTCGGCACCACGGTGCCCAGCGAATAATCGCCCTGGTTGACAAAACGGGTCAGCAGATCATTTTCATTGGTGGCCAGGATGAGGGTCCGGAGCCGGTTGCCGGCCAGCAGCCGCTTGGCCACGAAGCCGGCGAAAATATCGCCGAAATTGCCGGTGGGCACGGCAAAGTCCACCTCGGTTGCGCCGGTAGTCGCGGCGACCTGCAGCCAGGCATACACATAGTAAACAACCTGGGCCAGGATGCGAGCCCAGTTGATCGAATTGATCGCGCCCAGCTGATAGGCGTCCTTAAAGGCGATATCGTTGAAAATTTGTTTGACAATGGTCTGGCCGTCATCAAAGGTGCCGCGGATGGCCAGGTTGAAGACATTGTCGTCCAGCACCGTGGTCATCTGCAGCTCCTGGATCGGGCTGACCCGTTTGTGGGGGTGGAGGATGAAGATGCTGATCCCTTCTTTACCCCGGACGCCATAGATGGCGGCGCTGCCGGTGTCGCCGGAGGTGGCGCCCAGGATGTTCATCCGGCCGCCGGACTCCTTGAGGATATATTCGAAGACATTGCCGAGAAACTGCAGGGCCACATCCTTGAAGGCGAGCGTCGGGCCGTGGAAGAGCTCCAGGATGTGGAGATCGGCTACTGCCACGAGCGGCGTGATCGCCGGATGGGCAAAGGTCGCGTAGGAGCGGTCGACCAGGCGGCGCAGCTCATCGGCCGGGATATCGGTGATGAACAGGCGCATGATCTCGAAGGCGAGCTGCTGGTAGGAAAGTTGTTTTGCTTTGGCCATGGCGAGCCAGCCGGCCAGGGTGGTCTCGGGCAGGACGGGCAGGGATTCGGGCAGGAGCAGGCCGCCGTCCGTGGCCAGGCCCATAAGCACGGCCTCTTTGAACTGGATGGGGGCGATACCGCCCCGGGTGCTGATAAAGCGCATGGGTTATCCTATGATCAGATTGCTTCCCTCCATCTCAGCCGGGACCGGCAGGCCGAGCAGGGCAAGGACGGTGGGCGCGATATCCTTGAGGGCGCCGTCCGGTCGCAGCCGGCAGCCCAGGTGGCGGTCGCTGACCAGGATGCAGGGTACCGGGTTGGAGGTGTGGGCGGTAAACGGCCCTTTTGTCTCGGGGTTGTACATGATGTCGGCATTGCCGTGGTCAGCGGTAATCAGGACAACGCCGCCTCGTTTGGTGAACGCCTGCACCAGGCGGCCAAGGCACTGGTCCACCGTCTCGCAGGCCTTAACCGCCGCGGCCAGCACGCCGGTATGGCCAACCATGTCGCCGTTGGCGAAATTAATGACCACCAGGCCGTACTCCTTTGCCGCCAGACGGCGCAGCAGTTCCTCGGTCACGGCCAGGGCGCTCATCTCCGGCTTCAGGTCGTAGGTGGCCACCTCCCTGGGCGAGGGGATCAGCACTCGCTCCTCGCCGGCAAAGGGTTCTTCCCGGCCGCCATTGAAGAAATAGGTGACATGGGCGTATTTCTCGGTTTCGGCGATTCTGAGCTGGGTCAGGCCGTGGCGGCTCACCTCCTCGCCGAGGATGCGGGTCAGCGCCACCGGCGGGAAGATGATCGGCAGGGTGAAGTGCTGGTCATACTCGGTGAAGGTCAGGCACTCGCCCAACCGCGGCGGCCGCTTTCTGGCAAAACCGGCAAAGGCCGGGTCAATAAAGGCGTGGGTCAGTTCCCTGACCCGGTCCGCCCGGAAATTGAAGAAGAGCACGGTGTCGTTGTCATTGATTGTGGCAACTGGCTGGCCAGCCGTTGTGGTGAGCACGACGGGCTTGATGAACTCGTCGTTCTCGCCGCGACCGTAGGCCGCCGCGATGGCGGCTACCGGCTCGGTGGCTGTCGTCCGTTCGCCCACGCCGTCGACCA
>Ga0208863_1000898_pt1 | contig 22772 bp, 16 predicted proteins | sample RifOxyD3_FD_184040 | JGI IMG/M metagenome (GOLD analysis project Ga0208863, IMG submission 184040) | Soil microbial communities from Rifle, Colorado - Rifle Oxygen_injection D3 (SPAdes) | ecosystem: Environmental > Terrestrial > Deep subsurface > Rock core/Sediment | place: Rifle, Colorado...
ATTGAGAAAATCACAAATCCCAATATACCAAGGAACGAAGGGCTTTTCACGTTAAAAATACACAATTACAATGCTTTATGTTAAGTTTTTCGCAAGTCAGAAAGTTGAGATAATACAAACTACAAAAAGTAAAGTTGTAAGACGTTTCATGTATCCTCCTTTTTTGTTGTGGCTGTTTTCGTCCTGGTCTTTACTGCCGTTATTGTCTTGGCTGCTATTGCCGTTATTTGATTGAATGCCGTTATTGTCTTTCATATGACTCAGAACGTTCCGATAACCAGACCGCGCCAATGAAGTTGCAGATAAAATCGCCGGGCTTTCACGCGGTCTGGTTAATTGGTTTGTTCGGCTTTTTTGTTTATGTTAACTTGCTTTAAAGAAGTTGAAATTGCATTTTCAATAATGTCTGTATTAAATCTATATTGGGGAGCTTCATCAAGAGGTACAGCTTCAATACCTGCTTCGCTTAGCATTGGAACAAATGTGTCTGCAAAAAAACGATAAAAATTGCATTGGTTTGTGTCCTTCCCAGTGAATTTACCATGTTTAGTGAAAGCCATAACACGGCAACCTCCACCACAATAAATACGAAGCTCACAATCCTTGCATTCAGTTTTACCAACTGGAATAGTTTTGATTGCTCTCATTAAGTCTGACTCCCAGCATTCTTTTAGAGAGATTTCTGGAAATTTCGCTAAAGGAAACTCCAAAGCTGCTGGGCAAGCTGACATTGATCCATCGCCATGAAACGCCATTGAATGGCGCTTGTAATCACAAGTTCCGCTTGAATCTCGATAGAGGTAATATTTGCCATTTTCCAAAAGCTCACTTTTGAACATAGCAGACAATTGAACCTTCATGTCGCCTTTGTAATCCAAGAAGTATCTTAATAATTGCTTAAACACCTGATATACGCCCTCCGGTGGAAGCAAAGATGGATCAACTGCAACTCCACCTTGCTCCCTTGGGTAAGCCACTCTAAAACGGAATACCCCCATATTGTCACATAACTTAGCTAACTCCATTATTTGATCAAGGTTGTATGGGTTTAGTACCGTGTTGATATTAACCTTATAGCCCAAACCGATAACTTTTTTGACAAACTGAATTGTTTTTGAATAATTTCCAGAACCTCTAATTTTATCATGAATATTACCAATGCCATCCAAGCTAATAAGTATCAACGGCGCAAGGTTAAGATCTGATAAAGTATCAAAAATTTCTTGACGCCAAACTGTACCGTTCGTAAAGATTCCTCTTATTGAAATCCGTCTTTTGTTTAGCTCTCTGATAATTTCTGGAGCTTCTTTTCTCGTAAAAAACTCTCCACCAGACAAAAAAGCATTTGGTACATTTAATTGCTCCATTTGGCGAAATAAAGTTTTGTATATTTGTAATGAAACATCATTATCTCTTGATCTAGTAAAGTATCCAGAACCAAAACAATGTTTGCATTGCAAATTGCAGTAACGTGTTCCTTCAATTTGAATATCGTAAATTTGAGGGTTTTGTAGTTTTGGAAACCATAATGGAGATGACATGGCATTGGATTTGAATTCGACAAAGCCAGCATCTTCTAGTGTGCGAAGAAATACTTCTAAATCTGACCTTTCAATTTTATCACTTTTGTGAGTGTTTGTATTTGCATTATTTACGATTTCATCGATAGAATTACCACCAGTACACATCAATAATGTGTCTGCTAATAGCTGATCTCCCAATCGTATTTCTGCGCCACCAGAGACATATCTTTGAAGAAACAGGTCGTCTCCAAATCCTCTTACTAAGCAATCTTTCAACACAGGATACATTTAAATAATCCATTGATGAATTTTATTGTTATATATGTCTTTGATGAAACAAAACAAGAAGGATTTCGTGCAAAACGAAATCCTTCTTGTATACACTCAATCGATTATCTGCAAAATATATAGCAAATAGTTCGAATCAGTCGCTTGGGCCAAAGGAGTCAACCATCCCGTTGGGTGTGTCTCCCTGTTTATAGCAACGTTTTTTAATTGTGAAATTTGTAAGTGTTTTTGCCTTCGTAGTTTTAGTTTCAAGCGTGTTCTTTTTCATGTTGTGCTCCTCGGAAAGTTTAATCAATGACATGTCCTCTGCCAACCAAATGAGTTTTCACTTTCTTGTATTGCATCACCCCCTTTCGGTAGCCGAACAAGTTATTAACTGGTTTTCTGTTTATCCCCGGCAACAAGTTGTCTTGAAAAAGTTTGTTGACAAAATATGCATGATTTGTTACCGGGTGGTAACCGGATAACATTACAAAATGAATGCTTGAATACAAAACCGTTTATCTCCAAGATGATCGACCTGCCGGCGGAATTTGCGGAGAGCTTCGAGAGAAAGCACTCTTAGATTAAGGCTCCGATTACTATCTGTCATGGCTATCGAGCCCGCATGCGTTCAATCAGGCAATCGATCAAAAAAATCTCCTATATCCATCTCCAGGTCGTATCGGATGATTTTGCTCAACAATCCTTTCGGCACATCTTTATTGCCATGGCCTGGTATGGTTGTCTTGCGGCCATCCGGATGGGCAAAGCGGATATGGGACCCCTTTTGCCGAATTTTCTGGAAACCAAGATCGGTGACTTTTTTAATCAACTGCTGGAATGTTATGCTGGGAAAGGTTGTCATTACACTGCCAACTCCAAGTCCCGCATTCCAATAAAGGAAATATCGCTTTCTTGAAAATCGTCTTCCACGGAAACTGCGATGGCTTCTCCAATATTTTTCATGGCTTCATCGATAGTATGCCCATAACTCCGGCACCCCTTTAAGATAGGGCATTCAACGATATAGACACCATCGCCGTCTTGTTCGATTATGACCGGGAAATGTTTTTTCATGGCAGCTCCTTTCATGAGCATTGATCACTGTTTCGGTTACAGCCCAGAGGCAACGGATACTGGATTTTAATATTTGAACGAAGAAAAAAGAACGGTGTCAACCAGATTCCCAACGAAAACCGTTTAACTCCAAAATGATCGACCTGCCAACGGAACTTGCTGAGAGCTACCAGAGAAAGCTCTCCCAGAGAGAGGTCCCCGATTCCAATCGGAATTTCTACAGGAAATGGCTGCGGTTTTATCTGGATTTCTGTCATAAATACAGCTTCAACCCCTCTGATCCGAAAAGTCTTAATCCTTTCTTGGAAAAACTCCAAGCCAAAAAACAATCCCAGTCATTTCAGCGGCAGGCTAATCATGCCGTTGCCCTTTATCATGAATTGCTGATTGATCAGGGCAAGGGCGTTTCACCTTCCGGGTCTCCTCAGTCACCTCAAGACCAGGCACCCGCGCGGGATGTGTCGATACAAGCTCCTGTGGCATCACTTCCGTCATCTTCCGTTTCCGTTGCTGGAAGTGAAACATCACCGCCCGCTGCTGTGTCGGGGGAAGGCCGGAAGGTCTCTTCACCCTCCCCGGCGAACCCGCAAGTGAATGGCCGGCTGAAAGCCATTCCTGAATCCCCGCGCCCGCCCGCAACGGCTGCGGCCGCACCTCCCCTTGCGTTATGGCACCAGGCGGTTGCTGATCTGGCTGCTGAAATAAAGGTGCGGCATTATTCGCCCAAGACCCTCAAGAGCTATTCCGTGTGGGTGAGGAAGTTTCAGTTCTTCACCCGCAACAAGGAAATCCTGGCGGTGTCCTCCGCCGACGTCAAGGAATACATGAAATTTCTGGCCGTTACCCAGAAGGTTTCCGCCTCTTCGCAGAATCAGGCATTCAATGCCCTGCTGTTCTTCTTCCGACATGTTCTCAAAAAAGATTTTGGCGATCACACGGACAATGTCAGGGCCAAGCGGACCAAGTATATCCCGGTCGTTCTGTCGAGGGAGGAGATCGAAGCGGTTCTGAAACATTTATCATACCCTTATGATCTCGTGGTAAAGCTGCTGTATGGCTGCGGCTTGCGGTTGTTTGAGTGCGTGAAGCTGCGGGTTGACAACTTCAACTTCGACGCGGGCGTTTTGACCATTCATGACGGCAAGGGGCAGAAGGACCGGACCGTGCCACTGCCGCAATCGATTGTCCCTGAACTGAAGGCCCAGCTTGAACAGGTGAAGGATATCCATCAGCAAGACCTGAAAAACAGCGAGTGGGCTGGTACCTTTCTGGACAACCGTCTGGAGAAAAAATATAAAAACGCGCCCAAGGAACTGGTCTGGCAATGGTTTTTTCCGGCCAAGATTCTGACTTTTGTTCCCGATGAGAACAAAATGCGCAGATACCACCTGCACGACTCTCATGTGCAAAAGGCGATCAAGCATGCGGTCGGCAAGGCCAGGCTCACCAAGCGGGCCTCGGCGCACACCTTCCGCCACAGCTTTGCCACCCACCTCCTGCAGGCCAATTACGATATCCGGACCATCCAACTGATGCTTGGCCACAGCGATGTGAGGACAACGATGATCTATACCCATTGTGTACCCAGCCGGACGGTAAAGGAAGCCAGAAGCCCCCTGGATTTTTAGTCCATGTCCATGTAGTTGACTGCACATGTTCTCCGGAGTGTTGCCAATCAACACCTCGAAAAGTCATGGTAACATCTTGGCCACGCTACGCCCTTACCGCAAAAAACAAGGCCCCATGATGCCACCTCTGTTTGTTAAACAGAAATTCAAAATGATTGCAACTGTAAAATAATGATAGGACTGGTACTAGTGTTACTCTAGTAACGTCAACCTGAAACCATTGCTTGGTGAAAGGGTATTTGTATGGAAATATAAAGTGTTGGGTTGTTTCTTGGTGCGTGTTTTTTCGGCTTGCCGGTGCGGGCCGGTAGGGTATCCAAGGCCCGGGATATTCTTGCGAAGAGTCGTGTGCGTCTGCCACGATCATAGACTGAGCAGGCCGAGACCAGGGATCTGGTTATCTGGCCCTGCACCGATGCCGGAACTCGATCCGGCCACAATGGCGGTTTGGCCAGCCAGTATTTTTCCGCCAGGAGTAAGATTAGCTGTCATTTCATGTCCTCCTCGCAGGTGATATCCTCTCCGCAGTTGCAGGCCCGGCCCTTGAAGCTGAAGAAAAACTTCAGGCCTTTCCTGACCGTACTGGAAAATATCTTTGGCGAAAAAACCGAGCCCACTACTCTTTTGTTGATCTCGCCCAGGGTTGGGTAGGGATGAATGGCCGAGGCAATTTTTGAGAGCCCCACTCCGCCGTTCATGATTGCCACCCATTCGCTCAACAGATCCCCGGCTTGAGGCCCCAGAATCTGAATGCCAAGGGGTTTTCCCTTTTTGTCCAGCAGCAGTTTGATCCGGCCGACACTCTCGCCTTCGGCAAGCGCCCGATCATTCCCATTGAACTCTTCGCTAAAGACCGAGTAGTCGATACCGGCTTGCTGAGCGCTTTTTTCATTCATGCCGATGCTCGCCAGTTCCGGATGGGTATAGGTGCACCAGGGCACATGGGTGTAGTTGGTTTTTTTCGGCAGATGAAAAATGGCGTTGCTTAAAACCACTCCACCTTCATACCCGGCCACATGGGTGAACTGATAGCCGCCGATCACATCTCCGGCCGCATAGATATGCTTGTGGAAGGTTCTGAGATAATTGTTCACCTTGATCCCTTTGTGATCGAAAGGGATGTCGATTTTTTCGAGCCCCAGCCCCGCCACATTGGGCGAACGGCCAAGGGCCACCAGGATCGCATCGGTCTTAAGCGTCTGGGTCTCGCCAGCCTCATTTTTAATCACCACTTCGCGCTCACGACCAAGATCGCCAACCCGGACGACTGAAGCGTTCATCTGAAAGACAACCCCTTCTTTCTCAAGCTCTTGTTTGACGATCTCAGCCATATCCTTGTCTTCCTTGCTGAGGATCTGACCGCTGCGCTGGATCACCGTCACCTTGGAGCCAAGCCGGCAGAAGGCCTGGGCCATTTCTGTGGCGATGGGACCGGCACCGAGAACGACCAGCGAGCCGGGAAGTTTGTCAAGATAGAAGATGTCGCGATTGGTCAGATAGGGCGTTTTGTCAAGACCTTCAACTGGAGGAACCGCCGGAGAAGAGCCGGTAGCGATCACCCAGGTTCGGGCGGAAATGGATTTACCGTCCAAGGAGATGGCATGCTCGTCGAGAAATTCAGGATTTCCGAACGTAACTTTTGCCCCAAGCTTGCAGAACCGTTCCACTGAATCATGTTTTTGGATAACCCCGATCACCGACTTGATACGACTGGAGACCTCACTGAAATCCACTGGCGGTGGAGATATCGACGGGAGACCAAACTGAGGGCCGTTTTTCATGAGATGATAGACATGAGCGGTCTTGATCAGGGTTTTACTTGGGACGCAGCCGTAATGGAGACAATCACCACCAAGCTCTTTTTCTTTCTCAATCAGTAAAGTTTTAGCGCCAAGTTGCGCTGCTCCGGAAGCGACAGTAAGTCCAGCAGCTCCTCCACCGATAATGCCGATGTCATAATCATAGTCAGCCATGCAGTTTCTCCTTATTTTTATTCCTGATTAGCACTGATCTTCCGCAAGGCGTAGTTTGTGTTCTGGAACTTTTCCAGATCTGGCCGCAGCGGCCACGAGGCGCCTGAACATGGCAGGGAGATCAAACTGTCGGTTAACAGCGGTATTGAAACTCGCCAAGATAGGAAGCATGGAGGGGATGCTCGCTGCATGGAGGGATGGCGGGGAATATAGGATGCCCCCCTCAGCCCCCCAGCGCAATGCTGTTGACTTAAGGAAATAGTCTTTCGCAATCTAACAGCGAATATCGAATATCGAACAAGAAACCGCAGAATGATGAAGTAGTTAAACTTCGACATTCGACATTCCGCGGTTCAAAAATACAAAATTCGCTAGCCCCCCGTCGTTTCTTTTCCCTGTTCGTCTTTCTTTGAAACGTGCGAATCATCTGCTTGTAAAGAGATCACCAAGGACCTCAAACAGGGTTTTTTTAGGCTTGCCCCGTGCTATCCGATCGAGCAGTTTGATTTTGTCGCGATCCTCCGCCTTGAGAAACTCGAACCCAAGCTTGTAGTAGACTGGGGACTCATCAAGTTCCTTGTCGAACCAGGCCGGTCTGCAGGAAATCGTGTAATTCCGGCCCGAATCGTCTTCAAAATGCAACATCATGCAACAACCCTCCCGATCGTTATAGCCGTAAAAAAAGTGCATGCCGTTCGCTTGCATACTTGGCAGTACAACGCTGCCGCCATGTAACGACAGTGTATTCAGTTCTACCTTGACCGGCCCGGCAAACGTCTCGCCGCTCTCGCTGGCCAGCATCAAGTCAACCGTCATCGTAACAGCTATCCGTTGCGACTTGCGACGGTCATTGGTCATCAGGCCCTCCTTGTTGATCGTTTGTTTTGGCTCTTAAAAGACCTTTGTGGCCCTCATGAAGACACACTACTGTTTTGAAAGCCCCGGTGTAGTCTTTTGGAGCTGGTAGGTGTTCCATTCCTTCAAAGGGATATCCTGGCTCGAATATCCTGCAGCAGGGGCGCCGGGACCGAGTGCCACGCATCGGAGTGCGTATGTTCCGTTCCTGCTGGTCCGCAGTGACAGCATCTCGATCTGGAGATCGACGTTTTCGAGCAGGCCGGCAGTACCAAAGTCAGCCAGGGGGGAAAAGCGGTATCCTCCCGCCTTCCAGAAGAGCGACAGCTCTGCCTCGGTTGGCAGCGCCCAATAACCTTTCGGCTCGAACTCCCGGCAAAAGGCCTTGGCTTGCTCAAGATCAGGTGGCGCTCCCGTGCGTTCCAGAGCGAGCATGTCTGTCCAGGCAAGTCCGGACTGCGCGTCATACCAGCCCCGGGTGCCATTGGCCGTCATGAACGAGGAGAGCTGCGCCGTCACCTGCTCCCTGGCTGGCAGCGCGAGCGGCCCCCGGAACCTGGCCGCCAGCTTTTCCTGGAATGCCTCCTTGCGTTCATTCTTTTCATTCTGCTCGACGCGGTCCAACCCGGAGCGCAGTTCGACCAGCATGATCTCGACGAGAAAGGTGAACCCACCGTGGATAGGAATGGGAAAGAAGAGCGAAAGGAGCGTCACGCAGAGGCCGCTCGCGAGCAGCGCCTTGCCAATGCCCTTCTTCTTCAGCCATCGGAAGACGCCGACGGCGACGGCAACAACGATAAAGACATAAATCCCGTAAAATATGAGCAGGAACATGGGATATTAGTGCCCTCCGTTGTTTGATGAGAAAGGGGTCGGATTTTGGATTGGCAAGGGGAGTTGGTTCGTTCGTTTAACGGCTGACAAGTTATTAAACTAACTCCGTCTCCTTCTATGCTTGCCGTCTATCCCCGGCGCCATTCCTCCAGCGCGGCCAGGGATCGGGCCGCATAGTGCTCGCCCCGGTATTTTTTGGTTATTTTCTTGCCGAGCGGCGGGAACAGGCCGAAATTGATGTTGGATGGCTGAAAGCGTTTGGGTTCGGAGTTGCACAGATGGGCGATAAGCGAGCCCAGGGCGGTCTCTGGCGGCGGGCTGACCGGTTGCCGGCCTTGCAGCAGGTCGACGGCGTTGCGGCCGGCTAATAATCCCATGGCGGTTGATTCGACATAGCCTTCCACCCCGGAGATCTGGCCGGCCAGCAGCAGGTCGGGACGTTTTTTTAACTGCAGGGTGGGCGTGAGAACCTCCGGGGCGCAGACAAAGGTATTGCGGTGGATACTGCCCAGCCGCGTGAATTCCGCCTGCGCCATGCCCGGGATCAGCCGGAAGACCCGTTTTTGTTCGGGGTAGGTGAGCTTGGTCTGGAAGCCGACCATGTTGTACTGGGTTCCTCCTAGGTTTTCCTTGCGCAGTTGCACCACGGCATGCGGTTCGGCACCGGTACGCGGGTCGAGCAGGCCCACCGGCTTCATCGGCCCGAAACGCAGGGTGTTGTCGCCGCGCGCCAGCATGACCTCGACAGGCAGGCAGCCCTCGAAATATCTTGGCTCCTCGAATTCCTTGAGCGGCACCTTGTCCGCCGCTTTCAGCGCCGCGATAAAGGTCTGGTACTGCTCCTCGGACATGGGGCAGTTGAGGTAGTCGCCCTCGCCGTCGTCGTAGCGGGAGGCCTGGAAGATGATGGAGCGATCCAGGGAATCGGCCTCGACGATCGGGGCAATGGCATCGTAGAAGGCCAGATGCTCGCGGCCGGTCAGCTCGGCAAGCGATTCGGTGAGGGCCGGGGCCGAGAGCGGGCCGGTGGCCAGGATGACGATGGAGCCGTCCGCGGCCGGCAACGGGATATTTTTTACTTCCTGCCGCTTGACCGTGATCAGGTCGTGTTGCTCGATCCGGTCGGTGATGAAGCGGGCAAAGAGCTGGCGGTCAACGGCCAGGGCCTTGCCAGCCGGCACCCGGGTGGCGATCGCCGCCTGCATGATCAGCGAGTCCAGGCGCCGCATCTCCTCCTTCAGCAGGCCTACCGCCGAATCCCGGGCCTCGGCGCGCAGGGAGTTGCTGCAGACCAGTTCGGCCAAGAGCGGCGAGGTGTGGGCCGGGCTGAAGGTCTGCGGCTTCATTTCGTAGAGGACAACGTGGCAGCCGCGGCTGGCGGCCTGCCAGGCCGCTTCGCAACCGGCCAGGCCGCCGCCGATGATCGTGATGGTTCGCTGGTCAGGCATCTGGTGTCCGCAGGAGAGGATAATTGGTTGACTGGCAGTGGTGCCGCAGGCCAGCATCATACCCCCTTTCATAGGGGATGAAAAGTTACATTCTTTTCGCTGGCGGCGGCTTCGCCTTCAGCAGGATTGACAAGGGGCCGCTGGGTTGACTAAATTAAAATTATTCTTACCTACTCAGGCGGATAGTCTGTAGGTGTTTAGCCTATTAGTGAACTGATTGGGAATTACAAGATGAGGCCTATTTTGGCACTGCGGATTCGGCCATTTTTTCTCTAACAGACTACAGTCTAACAGTCTAGAAACCTGAGTCGTCACAAAATTTACGGCCTCTGCAGATTTTTTTTGCGATTGCCGTTGCCAGCCAGGACAAGGAAATCCATTATGCCCGCATTACCCGTACGACTGAATGTTGCAAAACTGTCCGCCGTCGGGCGGTGCATCGTCTTCTGTACCGCCATGCTCTGCCTGCTCCTGGCCCCACGCCTCGGGGCGGCGGCCACCGTTGAGCTGCCGCTCCATCTGCGCATCGACCTTTTGCAGCGCCTGCTTGCCGATTATCTGAGTCCGCCGCCGGAGCGCACAGCTGTTCTCTTTCAGCAGGGGGCCTGCCGCTATCTGCGCACCGACAACCCGCGCCTGGAGATCCGAGCTGGCCGGCTTTATTTCACCACCCACGGCAGCGCCAGCCTGGGGATCGAAGCAATGGGGAACTGCCCGGCCTCGTTGACCTGGAAGGGGACCATTGAAGTCGCGTTAGCCTCTTATGTGGACCCCCAGTGGCGGCTCAGGTATCGGATCATCGATTCCAAGATAGTTGACGAGAAGGGGGCGGAGCCCAAGGTGACCGGGTTTATCTGGGATTTTACCAAGCGGTTCCTGCACCCGCGGCTGGAGGGTTTTGCCTTTGATCTGGCGCCGCCGCGGCAGGAGATAGTCGGCCTGCTGCGTACCTCCGCGCCTGCGGACGGCGTCGCCCAGCTCGAAGCCGCTCTCGGCACCATGACGGTTGCGCCGATCCGCACCGCGGCCACCGGCCTTGTCGTGCCCTTAAAGATGACCGTGGCCGACAGTCTTGTGGCGGCCACGGCGCCGTTGCCGCAAGCGCCGCTCAACCCCGCGGAGATCGAGACGTTTCAGAAGGCGGTCGAGCCGTGGGACGCCTTCCTGGTCTTCGCAATTAAAATGGCCGGCGCCGATGTGGTTGACGCGCAGATGCGCGCTCAGCTGTTTGATTTTCTCATTGCCAGCCGCTACCAGCTCCTGCCGATTTTGGCCGGGGAGGCGCCGGTGGCGGCCGGTGATCCGGTCCGCCGTCTGTTTGTCGACTCCTGGCAGCAGCTGCGGCGGATTTTTGAGGAGGCCGGCCAACGCGGTCTGCTGCAGGATCAGGTGATGCGCTACATGACCTTTGTCAGCGCCGGCGATGCCCTGCTGGCCCTGGATGCGGCCGCGCCTGGCCTTGGTCTGCAGATTTCCAGCGACGGTCTGCGCCAGTTGGCCCGCACCCTGCAGCCAGGTGAGCTGGTTGATCCGCTCCATTTTGACTGGCAGGTCGATCCGGTGCTGCGTGAACTGTTCGGCTTCGCGCCCGAGCCGGCCCTGCTGGCACCGGAGCCTTCGCTGGGCCGCCGTTTCCTTGATCTGCTGATCCCAATGGCGCTCGCCGCGGAATCCGGCGAGCTGCCCGGCGCCGAGTTCGGCAAACGGCTGGACCGCTGGGTGCCCGGCCCGGCAGAGTTGGAAGAGTACCGGGTGCTGGTGACCGGTCTGCTGCAGGCGGTTGCCGCCGAGGAAATAAAACGCGGCAATCTGGATGCACGTTATGCCGAGATCTATCAGCACCTGGTCTTAGCCTCCGGCCTGGTCGAGAGCTGCTGGCGACAGTTTGTGCGTGACGGCGGCCAGGTTTCCTTTCTGCGTTCCCAGGCCGGCAGCATCGGACTCATGCAGGTCAACCAGCATGTCTGGCGCGGTTTCTACGATCTCGAACGCCTGCGTTGGGAGGTGGCCTATAACGCTCAGGCCGGGGCGCAGATTCTCATGCGCTATCTGAAACAGTATGGCATCGCGGTGGCGGAGAAGAACAACGAGCCGAACCAGGCGCCGCGCGCCACCTATTCGGTGTACAATGCCGGGCCGCGCGCCGCGCGCCGTTTCATGAACCCGGACAGTGCGCCGCGCGAAAAAAGAGTCGATGGCCGGCTCTGGGACATCTATCAGGGGATTGCCGCCGGCGGCACCGTTGACCTGACTACCTGCCGGGCCGTCCTGCCGGCTCGCTAGACGGCGGGAGCCCGGCGGGTTCCTGCGGAGGTGTTCTATCACATTGTCCGCGGGGCGGGGAATGATCCTGCCCGATATTTCGGTTCTACGGTTGATATGAAGGAGTCGTTGTGATGCGAGCGGCGGGAATACCGGCTGGAGGTGGACGGATCAGCCTGGATCAATCCGATTGGGGGTAAGGTCAATGAATATCAAGAACAGGACGTTTTTTCTTGTCAGCCTGATTATTATACTCCTCTCCGGCTTTTATCTCTATGAGGGAATAAGCCAGTACAATAAAGAGATTGATAATGCAATTCATGCCGAAGAAACCGTTATCGACGATATTACGAGAGACATCAACGCGTACTCCTTTCATCCGTATTTGTTCAAGATCAGGCATTTTATCGCAACAAACGAGAAGATCAGGCAGGCCTTTGCCGATAGGGACAGGGCGCGGCTCTACGAACTCGCGTTGCCGATGTATAGGTATCTGCAGGACGAAAACAACTATTTCCATGCCATGGACTTCAATCTGCCCGATGGCACGGTTTTTTTGCGGGTCCAGAAACCGGAATTGTATGGCGACGATATCAGTCAATCACGGCCGATTGTTGTCGCTGTCCATCAGCAGAAAGAACAGCTCTCCGGTTTTGATATCGGCAAGCATGGGGCTATCTTCTGGGTCACCGAACCGATCCGTTACCAGGGGGAATATGTCGGCGCAGTAGAGTTCGGCATCGAAGTGCAACAGCTGCAAAAGGCACTGGAAGAAAGATTCAAGAGGGATGTGGCCACCATTATCAAGGCGAATCAGTGGCAGAAGGCGACCTTCGCCAGCGCGGGGTTTCGCAATTTCGGCGATTATATCCTGCTGACCCACGGCGAATCGGTTTTTGAGCATATCCCTGCTGGGTTTGATTTTGATGTTGGCGATCAACGGCTTGTCATCGATGGCAAGGAGAATATTCTTCATGCCTGTTCAATATTGAAGGATCATCAAGGTGGCGTGATCGGCAGGGTTCTCGTCCTCCAGGACATTTCCGGGGAATTGCTCAAGAAGAATGTCTTCATCAAGAGTGCCCTGCTGCTAACCGGTCTGCTGCTGATCGTTTCTTTTGTTGTTCTCTATCTCAGCTTCGGCAGCCTGATCGGTCGCCTTGAGGTCTATGCCCTGGAGAACCAACAGGCCAAGGACGCGCTGCAGGCGGCCCATGATGAACTGGAGCAACGGGTCGAACAGCGGACCACCGAACTGGCCGCGGCTAATATCGCCTTGAAACAGGAGATCATTGATCGGACTCAAGCCGAAAATAAAATAAACGAGCAGTGGGCATTTCTGCAGAATATCATCGAATCACTTACCCATCCTTTTTATGTAATCGACGCTCAAAGTTACGAGATAGTTTTAGCCAACAAGGCCGCCTGTGCCTTGCAGGGTGGCCAGACATTTGCAGGGCTGACCTGTTACGGTATGACCCACAACCAAACAGAGCCCTGTTCGGGCCAGGAGCATCCCTGTCCGTTGCAGGAGGTCAAAAGGCAGAGGGTGCCGGTCATTGTTGAGCACACTCATATGGATCAGGACGGTGACCCGCGTACTTTTGAGATTTATGCCTATCCGATCTTTGGCCAACATGGCGAGATCCGCCAGGTTATCGAATACGACATTGATGTCACCGGTCGGAAAGAATCCGAGAAGGAAAGGGAGGCGCTCTGGGGCCAGCTTGTCCATGCTCAGAAGCTGGAGGCGGTGGGGATTCTTGCCGGCGGTGTTGCGCATGACTTTAACAATGTTCTGACCACTATCCTCGGTTACAGCCAGATTATTGCCATGAAGCTCCCTGAAGGTGATCCTACAAGGGAGATGGTCGAGGAAATCCACAGTGCCGGCGAGAGGGCGGCGGGACTGACCCGGCAATTGCTGGCTTTCAGCAGCAAACAGGTCATGGAAATGCGGATCGTCAACCTGAACATGGTTGTCGAGGACATGGCCAAGATGCTTGGTCGGCTGATTGGCGAAAATATTGTCATGAGTATCCTGCCCGCAAAAAGAATTGGGAACATCAAGGCGGATGTCGGTCAGATTGAACAGATTCTCATGAATCTGGTGGTGAATTCCCGGGATGCGATGCCGGACGGCGGAATACTGACCATCGAAACCGGCGAGCTTTTTCTTGATGAGGACTACGCAAGAAGACACAGCGACGTGACCACGGGGACCTATGCCGTATTGACCGTAACCGATAACGGGGCAGGGATGTCTCAAGAAATTCAGGAGAAAATTTTTGATCCCTTCTTCACCACCAAGGAACACGGGAAGGGCACAGGGCTTGGCCTAGCCACGGTTTACGGTATTGTCAAACAGCACTACGGCCATATATACGTTTACAGCGAACCGGGCAGAGGTACGACATTCAAGATCTATTTTCCGCTGATCAGCGAGCCTGTCGAAGAGACGGATTCGAAACGGACAAGAACCATGCCTCGAGGGTCTGAGCGGATATTGGTGGTGGACGACGATTCGGCTATTCGGCGACTGGTCTGTGATACCCTGGAACCATTGGGATACGAAACAATTGAGGCGGAAAGCGGGGCAGACGCCTTGAAGCAGTACGGCAACAGCGATGAAAAGATAGACCTGGTGTTAAGTGACTTGATCATGCCGGGGATCAACGGCCGGGAATTTATCAAGGCCCTGGCAGAGATCCGTCCCGGCATCAAGGCAATCCTCATGTCGGGCTATACGGACAATGTTGTAGTGCACCAGGGTGTTCTGGACCCCGGGATTATATTCCTCAACAAGCCGCTGCTGCCCATTGCTCTGGCAAATAAAATTCGTGCCGTCCTTGACGGTTCCGGGAAAACGTCGGCAGGGTAGTGGCTCCGCTGATCAGGATAAGATGAAAAACGAGGTTGAGGTCAGCCGCCTTTGCCGTTGCGGCCATATACAATCACCATCGGTTGGTTGCACTGATTCGCGACATCATCGGCCAGGGAGCCGAACAATTTACCGGGCAGGGTGAATCCTTCGGCGCCGGCCATGAGAATGAGGTCGTGCTGGGCGGATTCCCGAGTGATTGTCTCCATGCGCGCCTCGGTGGCGATTGCCAGGCAGCGAACAAACGGCAGGTTGTTGGCCGCCGCCCAGTTCTGCAGGCGTCTTTCCTGCTCGGTGATTTCTTCCTGGGTAGTGTCCGGCGGCAGCAGCCGCAACAGGCTGACCCGGTGGGTGCCGATCATGGCCAGCGAACAGAGCATTGCCTGAATTGTTTCAAGATGGCGGGAATGGATGATCGGCACCAGAATCCGCTCGGTATGCAGGATGCCGATCAGTCGGACAAGCACTACCTGGCATGGCGCCTTGTTCACCACCTCTTCCACGACGTTCTTGAACTCCTGTGGGGTGTGGCGGAGGGGGTAGCCAAGAACCAGGGCAAGGGCTTCGTGATCGCGGGCGATTTCGACCAGACCGTCCGCCACCCGGTCGGCGACGACGGCGGCGGCCTGCAATTGATATCCCATGGCCTGAACTTCCAGGCCGGCCTGGATGAAGAGTGGTCCGGACGGAGACGGTTGCGGGGTGTGTTGAGCATCCGTGGTCGATGGAACGATGCTAACGGCCAGGGGTGCGGCCTGTAGAAAATGGGAGAGCAGGGTGGCGAGCCGGGCCAGGCCGGTGACGGTTCTCTCATGCGAGGCGCCGAAGATGACCGTGCCTCTGGGCGGCAGGGTCTGTTGCAGTTTCTCCCAACTCCAGGGCACAAGTTGAACTTCCGTGAGGTCAGCCGGCAGAGGGCATGAGGTCGAGACGGTTTCCGCCGCCGTTTCATTGGCCTTTTGCAGGGAAAATTTTGTGCAGGCCGGGCCGACCAGTTCCGCGAGAAAAACCCCGGCCAGAACGGCTGGCGTCAGGATCTTCCCATAGGCGCTGATGTCCGGGTCACTGCTGACGAGAAAGATGAGGCCGATGGCGATGCCGGCCTGGGGCACGAGCGCCGGCCCCAGATAGCGACGCAGGGCATCTGGTGCCCCGACAAGCCGGCCGCTGAGCATCGAGCCGCCGATTTTGCCGACCCCGCGCAGGAAAAAATAGAAAAGGCCAATCCAGCCGCCCACCACCAGGGATTGCGGTTCGAGATGCGCCCCGGCCAAGGTGAAGAACAGGAGCAGAATTGGCGGTTCAAACGTGTTGAACACCCTGAACAGGCGGACATCTCTACGGTCGCGATTGACAATGGTGAAGCCGACCGACATGCCGACGAGCAGTGGTGAGATGTCCAGAAAACGGGCCAGTTCGCCGCTGAGCAGCAGCAGGGCGAGCCCGGCGATCAGCATTTCGGCCCGGTTGCGCAGGCGGTGCATGAGTTCGTCAATGAGCAGGCCGGTGATAATGCCGATCGCCGAGGAGAGAACAAGTACCAGGAGGCTGTGCAGAATGGCGCCGGCAAAGGAGCCGGACATCGGACCCGCCATGTGTCGGGCAATGGCCCTGGAAATCCCGAACAGCATGATCGCCATGCCGTTGTTGACCGCCACGGCCTGCAGAAGTGTGGTGGTCAGCGGCCCGACCGCCCTTGTTTCCCGAATAACCAGCAAGGTGGAGCCGGGCGCCGTGGCAATGGACACGGTGCCGAACAGCAGGGCGACCGCCAGGTAGTCTTTACCCGTCAGATATTCGTTTTCGAAATTTAGAAGGTGGAAGAGAAGAAGCATCCCGCAGACAACGCAGAGCAGCGTCCCCAGTATCTCACCCAGGCTGAAGGCGGTCAACAGCCTGAAGTTTTTGCGCAGCCGCTTTATTTCCAGATGCTCGCCGATGCCCAAGGCGATCAGCATCAGGGCGATCTGGGTGAAGTGATCCAGGCGGTTGCCCAGAAGATCGCTGCTGATCAGGTTGAAGCCGGCCGGCCCCAGCAGGAATCCGGCGCAGATATAACCTGTTACCGAGGGCAGGCGCAGCAGTTGGCCGAGTTTTGCCATGGCAAAGCCGACGGTAAGCAGGATGGCAAGGGCGAGAGTCGGTTCCAGCATGGCATGTCTCAAAAGGATGAATGGATGCGAGGCATGACCCTATGTTTTCTTGAAATATTTGGTGTTTTTTAGTACCTTAGAAATAATATTCTGCGCGTTTTTGGCAGAAAATTATTTCGTGAAGGTACTTATCCCGTTTATCGGGGTTATGACCATCAGGATGATACCCGAAAAAATGTAAAATAAACACCCTGCACCGTGCCGCCACGCGGTCATGAATCGCCGCGATGTTGTGTGCGTACATGGACAATTGCATGCGGGCCGCCTCCCAACTGCGCAGGACTCCATTGTCGCTCCAGTTTATTGTTCTGTCAAACAAATCAGGTGTCGATGTATAGCGAGTTTGTGGTTGACAGTCGCGGTTATTTCCTGGTATCTCAGGTCTGAATCGATAGACACGCGGGGCAGGCCATGGGCTGCCCCGTTTTTGCGCCTTGCAGTTGAGGCGTGTACATCTCCCTCGTCTGGCTCTTATGCAAACGGCAAAGAAACCAAAGCCGCGGGCTGCCGACAGCAACCGGTTTCCGGCGCCGGACCCGAAAAAACCCTACGTCTATCCGGGGACCGACGTGCTGATCAACAAGTTCGGCATCCGCAACGACATGGTTCTGGAGCGGGTAGCAGCCACGGTTGCGGGATTGCGGGTCGAGATGCTCAAAAGCTTCCAACCGCTTGACGGCGACTTTGATCTCAAGCACCTGCGCGCCATCCACCGCTATCTTTTTCAGGATGTCTTCCCCTGGGCCGGGCAACTGCGCATGGTGGAGACGGTCAAGGGCGGCCAGGATTTCGAGGCGCACACCGCCATTGTCCCCAAGGCCCGCGCCCTTTTTGTCCAACTGCGCGAGGAAAATTTCCTGCAGGGCCTTGACCTGGAACCTTTCATCGAGCGGCTTGTCTACTATTACGCCGAGCTCAACCGGATTCACGTGTTCCGCGACGGCAACGGCCGGGCGCAGCGCACCTTTTTTGAACTGCTTGCCGCCCGGGCCGAGTATCACCTCGATTTCGCCAAGGCAACCAAGCGGGAAAACAACGCGGCCAGCCATGCCGCCTATGCCGGGGATTTCGAGCCGCTCAGGGCGATGTTTAGGGATATTGTTTTCAAAAGTGCGACGGTTTGCTGACCCTGTCGGAGCGACTGCCATGATTGACGAAAAGCTTATCTTTATCGGCGGCTGCATGCGCAGCGGCACGACCATCCTGCATCGTGTGCTCTGTGCGTCCCACGAGTCGCATCCGTATATAACCGAAAGCTGGTATCTGATTGATCAACTCAGAATTTACCGGTGGTGCCTGCAACGGTACGATGTCCGGCATAAGGACTACTTCGGGGAGCGGGCCATTTTCGACGAGTTTACCCGGAATATTCTCCGGAATTATTTTTTCGTGACCCGCGTCCGCTATGCGCCGGCCACGGCCCTGGTTTTGAAGAATCCCGAGGTAACGTCGCAGTTTCCCCTGCTGGGCAACTGGTTCAAGGAGGCCCGCTTTGTGATCAACGTCCGCGATCCCCGCGACACAATCACCTCCATTGTCGAGGTTGGCGAACGCCACCGGCAGGATGGGCTGCGCACGCCGCAGACCAGTCTGGGCCGCAACATGCAGAAGTTGAGCAATTTTTATAAAAAATACTACGCCAACCTGTTCTCGCCGGCTGGCCGCCAGATCAAGGACCGGATGATCTTTGTCCGCTATGAGGATATCATGACCGAGACCGAGAAGACCGTGCAGCGGCTCGGCGATTTCTGCGGGCTTAGTTTTGACATGGAATTGCTGCGCCATTTCGGCTCGCAACAGGAAAGCTCGTTGAATCTGGACGCGGAGGTCCGGGCCAGGGATCCGCTCAGCGCGGCGTTCTGGTCCGATCTCTACACCAAGGATCTGTCCGCCAGCCGGATCGGCCGCCACCGGGATGTTCTGACCCCGGAGGAGATCCGGGAAATTGAGACGCACTGCGCCGATTTCAACAAGGTCGTTCCTTACTGGTAAGGCCGGGGCGGTGCATAGCCGCTGGGCTGCTGCATATGGAAAAGAAACCCGTCAGACGATCCGCCAATACATTTCCCGCGCCGGACCCGGCCAAGCCTTATGTCTATCCGGGGACCGAGGTGCTGATCAACAAGTTCGGCATCCGCAACGGCCCTGCCCTAGAGCGCGTGGCCGCGACGCTTTCAATGTTGCGGGCCGACATGTTTCGGGCGCGGCCGCGGCCCGGCGCGTTTGATCTCGAACACCTGTGCGCCATCCACGAATATCTTTTTCAGGATGTTTTGCCCTGGGCCGGGCAGCTGCGCCTGGTCGACACGGAAAAAAACGGCTCACTGTTTGCGCCGGCTGCGGAAATCGCCGCCCGGTCTCGTGCGGTTTTCGCGCTTCTTGAAAAGGAGGATTTTCTCCAGGGATTGGGGCGTGTGGCCTTTATCGAGAAGTTTGCCTATTATTTCGCCGAGGTGAGTCGGCTGCGCATCTTCCGAGAGGGTAACGGCCTGGCCCAGCGGTTATTCTTCGAGCAGCTTGCCATTGGTACGGTTTTCCGGCTTGATTTTGCCAAGGTGGCCAAATCCGCTCTGCATGCCGCTATTCATGCGGCAAATAACGGCGACCTCGAACTCCTCATGGCGCTGTTCGAGCAGGTCGTCTCCGATGTCGGAGATGTGTGGGAGCCCGGTGAAATAACCTGCAGCCCGGTTTGAGGCAAAGGGACTGCCTCAGCCCCGGTGGAACCATTTTTTGACGTCGGCAATGGAAAATGCCTTATAGGTCGGTCGGCCGTGCGGGCAGTGCGAAAAGGCGTCACTTTCCCGCATCTGGGCTATGAGCGCAACCATCTCCTGCTCCTCCAGCCGGTGGCCGGCCTTGATCGCCGCCTTGCAGGCGAGCCCCGCCAGGATCTCCTCTATGCGGGCCGCCGATCCCCTTGTTTTGCCGCTTTCCTCGTGGAACTGTTCAAGCACTCCTGCGACGATTTCTCCTGGTGACAGATGACCGAGCAGGGCCGGTACTGCCTTGAGCACAAAACTCTGGCCGCCGAACTCCTCGATGACCAGTCCGAGCCGCTCGATTTCATCGCGGTATTTTTGCAGCACCTCGATCTGGCTGGCGCTCAACTCCAGCATCTGGGAAAAGAGTAACGCCTGGCTGGCGAGCTGGCAATTGGCCAACTGTTTCTTGAGGTCTTCAAAGAGAAGGCGCTCATGCGCGGCGTGTTGGTCAATGACCACGAGCCCGTCCGGGCCTTCGCAGAGCAGGTAGAGGTTAAGCAACTGGCCGATTGGCCGGAGGGTGGGGGCCGGTGCTGGCGTGGCCGAATGGCAATCGAGTGGTGCGGCCGGCATCTCGGCGATAGCTTCGTCGGCACTGGCAGCAGCATCTGTCTGAATAATCCGGCCGGCGCCGGTTGCAAAGGCGAGTGGCTCTTCCCCGGTTGCCACCAGGGGGCGGGGTGTGGCAAGCGGCAGGGGATAGGGCCGGGCCGTTGGTTGTTCTTGCAGCGGCGATTGGCGCATGGCAGGCGGATTGTTATCTTTCCCGGATTGCGGCGTGGCCGCTGGTGGACCAAACAAGGAAAATTTCAGGTCGTGCTGGTAATCGGCCATGGCCTGCCGTACCGCCTGGGCGACCTGGCCATGGATGGCCTCTGAGTTGCGGAAACGGATCTCCTGCTTGGCAGGGTGGACGTTGACATCAACGAGAGCCGGCGGCAGGGTCAGGAAGAGGGCGCCGGCCGGGGCCATGCCCTTCATCAGGTAACCGGTCAGCCCTTCGCCGACCGCGTGGCCAAGCATCCGGTCCCGGATCGCCCGGCCGTTGACAAAGAGCCTGAGCCTGCCCGCGGAACTACCGGTCTCGTCCGGCAGCAGAAGCCAGCCGGAGACCGCGACGGGGGAATCCGCGGTCGTTTCTCCCTGGTGCTCGATCCTGACGAGGCGGCCGGACGACTGCCGCCTGCCGTTGATTTTGCCGAGGCGGCTTTCCAGGGTGTCGGTCTCGGCCGGCAGGCTGAGAACCGGCTGGCCGTCCACCGTATAGGTCAGGCCGAGGCGGTGGTTGGCCAGGCTGTAATTTTTAACCACCTCCTCGATGTGGGCCAGTTCGGTCCGGCTGCTTTTCAGGAATTTTTTTCTGGCCGGCAAATTGCCGAACAGATTGCGCATCTCCATGACCGTGCCTTGGCGGCAGCCGGTTTCATGGATCTTGGCGATCCGGCCGTACTGCACCTCGACCCGGGTGCCCAGTTCGGCCTGCCGTGGCCGGGAGATGATGGAGAGCCTGGATACCGAGGCAATGCTGGGGATGGCCTCGCCCCTGAATCCCAGGGTGCGGATGGTGCTAAGCTGTTCTTCGCCTTTGCCTTCCTGCAGTTTGCTGGTGGCGTGGCGTTCGAGGCAGAGGAGGGTGTCGTCCTGGTCCATGCCGTCGCCATCGTCAATCACCCGGATCAGGCGGGTGCCGTCGCCCTCCACCTCGATCACCACCTGCTGCGCCCCGGCGTCGATGGCGTTTTCAAGGAATTCCTTGACCACCGAGGCGGGCCGTTCGATGACCTCGCCGGCCGCGATCTGGTTGGCAAGATGTTCCGAAAGAACTCTGATCTTTGACAAGGCGAACTCCGGAAGAATTACGTTTTCAGGTCTGGTGCTTCGTGTTACAAAAGTAATCGTTCAGCAGCACCCCATCTGCTTTGTCATCGGCCCGTTTACGTAGCACCAGTACAGTTCGCAGGCCTCTTTCGCGCATCTGGGGCACTGCTGAACGCTTACAATGCCGGTGGTTATTGGCCCTTTTAGCTCACACGGTGAACGGTTACTTACAATAGGGGGCGGCGTCGGGAGTGATTCCGGGAAACCAGGATGCCGGCCGCAGCAAGGGAACTCTACCATTGATCAAGCAGTAAAACAACCTGAAGACAGGAAGTAATGGCCATCGATTCCGACAACAGACCGACAACGCGTAACAAGGCGCCCGCGCCGCGGACCACGCCCCGGCAGACCGGCAGCAGGGTCTGGACGCATGTCCAGTTGAACCGTTTTTTGCTCGGTATCGCGGTTCTGCTCTCCGCCTTTATCGGTCTGGTGCTTTTCCTGTTCGTGCTGCTCGATCTGCCCGATCTCAGAACGGTTGCCGCCTACCGGCCGAACATGACCAGCCTGGTGCTTGACCGGCACGGCCAGGTGGTCGAGCGTTTTTTCGAGGAGAATCGGCTGGTCGTGCCCCTGCGGGAGATGCCACCCCTTTTGCCCAAGGCCTTTGTGGCGGCCGAGGATGCCCGTTTCTACCAGCATCCTGGCGTGGATGCCTGGTCGGTTTTCCGGGCGCTGTTGCACAATATCCGGGCCGGCGCCCGGGCTCAGGGCGGCAGCACCATCACCCAGCAGGTGACCCGTGACCTTTTACTTACCCGCAAGAAGCTTTACACCCGCAAGCTCAAGGAGGCGATTCTTGCCTACCGGCTAGATGCCAATCTCAGCAAGGACGATATCCTCCATATCTATCTGAACCAGATCTATCTCGGGGAGCAGGCCTTCGGGGTGGCGGCGGCGGCCGAGACCTACTTCGGCAAGAAGATCGGCGAGCTGGACCTGGCCGAAATCGCGGTCCTGGCCGGTCTGCCCCAGGCGCCGAGCCGCTATTCTCCCTTTAAGAATATGGCCTTGGCGAAAAAAAGGCAGGCGTATGTCTTAAACCGCATGGCTGAAGACGGCTACATCAGCGCGGTTGCGGCCCAACAGGCCTATGCCCGGTCCCTGCGTCTGGCCGCGCCGGATCGCATCGAGGTTAATGGTTATTTTGTTCAGCAGATCCGCAACATCTTGACGGAGAAATATGGCTGGCAGCGGCTGGCGACCGGCGGCCTCACCATCCATA
>Ga0208863_1000903_pt1 | contig 22690 bp, 21 predicted proteins | sample RifOxyD3_FD_184040 | JGI IMG/M metagenome (GOLD analysis project Ga0208863, IMG submission 184040) | Soil microbial communities from Rifle, Colorado - Rifle Oxygen_injection D3 (SPAdes) | ecosystem: Environmental > Terrestrial > Deep subsurface > Rock core/Sediment | place: Rifle, Colorado...
TCGGCATAACGGCCGAAGGTCAGCGTGGGCGGCGGCAGTACGCGCCGCTTGAAATTGGCATCAAGGTAGTAGCGCAGCTTCTTGGCCTTGATCGGGGCATGGCCGGAGACCATCACCACCGATTCATCCGGCGGCAGTTGCATGACTTCGCCGGGTGTCAACAGGGGCCGCGCCGTTTCCTGGCGCGACACCATCAGGTGCCCCAGCCACGGTGCCAGACGATGGCCCGCATAGTTGCGCTGCGCCCGCAATTCGGTAGCAGTGCCCAGCGTCTCGGAGATACGTTTGGCGGTGCGTTCGTCGTTGGTGGCGAAGGTTACCCGCACATGGCAGTTGTCCAGAATCGAATGGTTCTGGCCATAGGCTTTGTCGATCTGATTGAGCGACTGCGAAATCAGGAAGGCACGCAGACCGTAGCCGGCCATGAAGGCCAGTGCCGATTCAAAGAAGTCCAGCCGCCCGAGCGCCGGGAACTCATCGAGCATCAGCAGCAGCTTGTGCTTGCGCTCCACACCATCGGAACCGTCGAGCGACTCGGTGAGCCGCCGACCGATCTGGTTGAGGATCAGACGGATCAGCGGCTTGGTGCGGCTGATGTCCGAAGGAGGCACCACCAGGTACAGCGACACCGGATGTTCGGCAGAGATCAGGTCGGCAATGCGCCAGTCGCAGCGCGAAGTCACTTCAGCCACAGTAGGGTCGCGGTACAGACCCAGAAAACTCATGGCCGTGGACAGCACGCCCGAGCGTTCGTTGTCGCTCTTGTTGAGCACTTCTCGCGCGGCCGATGCAACGACAGGATGGGTGCTCTGGCCCAGGTGCCGCGTGCTCATCATCCGGTGCAAGGTCACCTCGAACGGGCACGCAGGATCGGATAGAAAGTTAGCGACACCGCGCAGCGTCTTATCTTTGCCCGCATAGAGCACATGCAGAATCGCGCCGACCAACAGCGCGTGCGATGTCTTCTCCCAATGGTTGCGCCGCTCCAGTGCGCCTTCGGGATCGACCAGGATGTCGGCGATGTTTTGTACGTCACGCACTTCATGCGCGCCGCGACGGACTTCCAGCAGCGGGTTGTATGCAGCCGATCTGGGATCAGTCGGGTTGAACAGCAGGCAGTGTGAGAAGCGCGAGCGCCAGCCAGCGGTGATGTTCCAGTTCTCGCCCTTGATGTCATGGATGACGGCGGACGCGGGCCACGACAACAGCGTCGGCACTACCAGACCCACGCCTTTGCCCGAGCGTGTCGGCGCGAAGGTCAGGACGTGTTCCGGCCCTTCATGGCGCAGATACTGGCTGTCATGCAGGCCGAGAAAGACACCGGCCGGACCGGTCAGTCCGGCCTTGCGGATTTCTTTGGCATCGGCCCAGCGTGCGGAGCCGTAGGTCGTGACCAGCTTGGACTGCCGCGAGCGCCAGATCGACATGCCGATGGCAACCACCATAGCGACCAGGCCACTGGCACCGGCGATGGCACCACCCGTGTTGAAGATGTGCGGCGCGTAAGCGTCGAAGAAAAACCACCACTCGAACAGCCTCCACGGGTGATAGATCGACGTGCCGAAGAAGTCGAACCAGGGAGTACCCAGGCGCAGCTGATAGCCCAGTGCGGCGGCAGTCCATTGCGTGGCACCCCACACACCGGCGATGACGATGCAGAACACCGTCAACACCTGACCGAACAGCACACTGGTCCCTTGCATCTCGACCTCCGAATATCTTCTGCACATCGCGCGCACAAAGACGTGCTGCAGACGTGAGGTTCGGTGTCAACTCAGTGCCGGTCAAAGACCGTTATCGGGATAGCGGAGACGAAGAAAACAAGATTTCTAGCTGGGGAAAAGCGGAGCGCATCGCTGCAAAGAACAGTGGGCTGCGGCGTGTAGGGTGATTTGTTGGAAGATTTTTTGCCGACGTGAGGGATCGGCACGTACCGAGCCATACGGCGGGCATTGACTGGCCGCAGTGTCGCTACCTGCGTGAAATTAGTTCTTTGGGGCCGACTCGGGCGTGTACGGCGTGCCGTTGCCCATGAAGCGTTTGCGTGTGGCTTCGGCCACTGCGTTGCACAACGCGTCGCCCAGTTTCGCGCGGTCGGCTTTGCACTGCTGGCGCAGTTCCTTCAATCGTTCGGGGTTGGCCGCTAACGAATCGACGGTATCGGTGGGAGCAGATTGACCGCAGGCAGTTAGCACGATGGCAAGCAACAACGCAGGGAATGTTTTCATCGCATGATCTTTCATTTGGTGATTGCGGGACTGACGGTTGTCTCAAGCGCTCGGGCGATGAAGCGGCTCAACGGTTCGGAGGATTCCGTATTGGGACGCAGCAGGTAGGTGCTCAGCATGAGGGCTCGCCCCGCCAGTGGGCGAGCCACAACCTCCGGGTGACGGCAGACCGTCATCTGCGATTCGTTGGCGAATCCCAGCCCGTAGCCCGCAGCTACCAAAATCATCATCAGATTGAAGGTGGTAACGTGCTCCGCCACGATGGGCTCCACATTCGCGGTGCGCAATATCCGTTCGAGTTGCCTGTGACAGCCTTCGCAGGCTTCCGGGTGACATAGCACCAGCGGGTAGCGGATCAACTCCTCCAAGGGAATGCGCTTATGCGCCAGCAGCGGATGCCGCGCGGGAACAGCAATCACCAGCGGATCGGTCCACACCGGTTCGGCGATGATGTCTTCGCCGACCTCGGCCGCATGGGCGAATCCGGCGTCGTACAGGCCGCTGCATAGCCCTTTCAACTGCTGAGCCAGCGTCGTTTCGAACAAACGGATTTCCACCTCCGGCTCTTCTTCGCGATTTTGCGCGAGCAGAGCGGCGAGTCGTGGCGGGGCGATACCATCGGACAGCGCGATGCGCAGCGTGCCACGATAGCCAGTGGCCGCAGCCTTGGCACTGGCCTTGGCCTGTTCCAAGGTGGATAGCACCCGCCGCGCCTCGTCCAGGAATACCTGTCCAGCCCATGTCAACCGGGTGCTCCTCGTAGTGCGCTCGAACAGTTGTACGCCCAAGTCGTATTCCAGGTCCTTGATGGCGCGCGATAGCGGCGACTGCTCGATGTGCAGGCGTTCGGCCGCGCGGGCGAAGTGGAGTTCTTCTGCCACGGCGATGAAATAGCGGAGGTGTCGTAGTTCCATGTTTATGCGCTTTGGCGTGAGCCATACCCGCACATTTCGTCAGAAAAAGCAGCTATAAGGTGTGGTTGCCCAATTGAGCAAGAACCCCACGGGTTCACCGTTTGGCCTCAGCCAAGTCTTCATTCATTGGGGGATGTTCCAGCCGCCCCCCAGCGCCTGATAGACAGACACTGCAGCGTCAAGGCGTGCAAATCGCGCCTGAGCCTCGGCGTCGTCTGCAGCGAGCAGGCTGCGCTGCGCGGTGAGCACCGCCAGATAATCGACCATACCCTGCTCGTACTGGAATTCGGCGAGCGAGTAGGCGAGCGTGGCCTGAGTGACGGCGTCACGTTGTGCAACTAGCGTGTCGTCCGTATTGCGCTGGGCCGTCAGAGCGTTTTCCACGTCGGTGAAGGCCGCGAGTACGGTTTGACGATAATTCTGCACGAGCTCGCCGTAACGAGCCTCGGTGTAAGCGAGCTCGCCTCGCAATTTCCCGCCTTCGAAGAGAGGCGCTGTCAGCCCTGCCGCCAAACTGTAAAACGTGTTGCCGGGATCGAAGAGTTGGCGCAAGGCAGCGCTGGCATAGCCGCCTTGGGCGGTGAGGTTGATGCGCGGGAACAGCGCGGCAGTGGCGGCGCGTATGTCGGCATTGGCGCCCGCCAGCGCCGCCTCCGCGCGCAGGATGTCCGGACGGCGCTCCAGCAGCGCGGACGGCAGGCCGGCCGGGGCTTGGGGCAGACCAAGTTGTGCAATCGCGGTCGGCTTGACATCAAATCCATCGGGCAGATGTCCGGCAAGCATGGCGAGCGCATTGAGGACCTGGCGGCGCTGTGTTTGGAGCGTCGGAATTGCTGCCTGGAGCGAGGCGACTTCGGCTTGCTGTTGAGCGACCTGGAGTGCCGTCGCCATGCCGGCTTGCTGCCGTGTGCGCACGAGTTCAGCTGCATGGCGGGCCTTGGCCAACGTCTCCTTCGCGACTGCGAGTCGCGCGTCGAGCGCGGCGAATTTGAAGTAGCTGCTCGCCGTGACCGCCGCCACGCCGAGTTCGACGGTTTGGCGCTCGAACTCGCTACCCTTCAGCTTCGCAGCTGCCGCCTCGGCCTGGTCGCGATTCAGGCCGAACAGGTCGAGCACGTAGCTCGCGGTGAGTCCCGCCTGGTAACTGTTGGGCGTAACGAATTTTCCGTTGAGATTGTTGTTGGAATTGTTTTGCCGACTGGCCTGGGCACTAGCTGACAAGCTCGGGTAGTGAGCCGCGCCGGCGACTTGGGCCAGTGCCCGCGCTTGGGCGATCCGTTGCACCGCGGCCTTGAGATCGTGATTGTTGGCCAGGGCCTCGATTACCAGCCGGTCGAGTACCGGGTCACGGAAAGCGGTCCACCAGTCGATCGCGGGCCAGCGGGCATCGGCCTTGTCAGCCACCCAGTCGCTCGGCGATTCGACTGCCGGGCGCTCATAGGTCGGCCCGACCGCGCAGCCGGCGAGCAACAAGGCGGCGATCAGGCCGCTCCATCTCTGCATGTTAAGAAGGTCAATCATGGTTACTCCGTGCTGAGGGCGACGACGGGATCCAGCGCGGCGGCGCGTTTGGCCGGCAGGTAGCCAAACACCAGTCCGGTGGCGAGAGCGCTGGTGAATGCAAGCAGCACCGGCGGCAGCGTGACCAGCACCGCGGCGCCGCTCCACGCCGCCACTCCCGCGACGAGCAAGCCGCCTGCCACGCCGATCAGACCGCCGATGGTGCACACCACCAGCGCCTCGGTGACGAACTGCAGCAGGATGTGGAAGGTGCGTGCGCCGACGGCCATCCGCACCCCGATCTCGCGGGTGCGTTCGGTGACGCTCACCAGCATGATGTTCATGACCCCGATGCCGCCGACCAGCAGTGAAATGAGTGCGACCACGCCCAGCATCAGCGTCAGCGACTGCTGCGTCTGCGCCTGCTGCTCCAGCAGTGCGGTCATGCTGCGCACCTGGAAATCCTGGGTGCGGTGGCGCTTGATCAGCAATGCGTTGATCGCCGCCTCGGTAGCGGCGATCTGCTGGGTGTCGTCGATCTGGATGGTGATGAATTTGAGGTAGCTCTGCCCGGTGATGCGCGCCTGCCCCGTCGTGAGCGGCACGAACACGGCGTCGTCGCGGTCGTTGCCCTGCTGGTCGGCGCCTTTCGCCGCCAGCACGCCGATGACGCGCAAGGGCGTGTTGTTGACCAGGACATAGCGTCCGACCGGATCAGCCGCGCTGAACAGAGCCTTGGCGGTACTCTGGCCCAACACCGCAACCGGCGCAAAGCCTTGCAGATTCGCTTGACTGATGAAGGTGCCGCGCGCCACCGGCCAGTTGTTGGCTGCGGTGAATGCGGGCGTGGTCGCGTAGAGGGTGGTGGTGTAGGTCGCGTTGCCGTAGCGCACTGTCACCGGATTGGATGTCTGCGGGACCACGTAGCCCACGTTCGGCAGCCGGACGAGCGCCTCGGCATCGGCGGGCACGAGCGTTGTCGTGCCGCCGGCCCCACGCACCCCGGGTGCGCCGGGTTTGACCAGTAACAGATCAGTGCCTAGCGCCTGGATCTGATCCAGCACCTGCTGGCGAGCGCCGTTGCCAAACGCGAGCATGGCCACCACCGAACCCACACCGATCATCACCCCGAGCAGGGTCAGGAAGGTGCGCACCCGGCTGGCTCTGAGCGCGCGCAGGGCCGTGCGCACCGACGCCATGATGTCCAGCATCAGCACCGAGCGTACGCTCCCGGTAGGACCCACGCTGGGCGCTGGCAACACAGCTTCGGTTCGGCGGGCGACGCGTTCACCCGTATCCTCGACGATATGGCCGTCGCTGACGCACACCGTGCGGTCGGCCTCTTCGGCGATCTTCGGGTCGTGGGTGATGAGCACGACGGTGTGGCCGGCGCGATGCAATTCGCGCAGCAGTTCCATCACTTCCTTTCCACTCTGGCTGTCCAGGGCGCCAGTGGGCTCATCGGCGAGAATGATGCGCCCGCCGTTCATCAGCGCCCGCGCGATCGACACCCGCTGTTGCTGCCCGCCCGAGAGCCGGCCAGGAAGATTGTCCAGCCGCTCACCGAGCCCCAGCCGGGTCAGCAGCAGGCGCGCTCGCTCGCGTCGTGGTCCGGCTGCCAGGCCGGCATAGAGGGCGGGAACCTCGACGTTTTCCTGAGCGCTCGCACTGCCTAGCAGGTTGTAGCGCTGAAAAATGAAGCCGAAGGTGTTGCGACGCAGCTCGGCCAGCGCGTCGCTGTCGAGTTCGGCGACGTCGCGACTCAGCACCCGGTAGTGACCGCTGGTGGGGCGGTCCAGGCAGCCGATGATGTTCATCAGCGTGGACTTGCCCGAACCCGACGCGCCCATGATGGCGACGAATTCGCCTTCCTGGATCGTGAGCGAGATGCCGTGCAGCACCTCAATGCTCAGATCGCCCTGCGCATAGCGCTTGACGACGTCGCGCAATTCGATCAGCGGCGTCACGCGCGCGCCTTCACTGCCCGCCGCCATCGCTGCCGGCTCCTTTGCCTTTGCCCTTGCCGCCGCCGGTGCCACTGCCACTGCCGCTGGCGGCGGTCGTGCCGGTCGCGCCGACGATGACCTGATCGCCCGCCTCGAGACCTTCGAGAATCTGTGCGTTGACCTCGTCCTTCACGCCCACCTTCACCGTTCGGGCCACCGGCTTGCCCCCGATCAGCACCTGGACGCAGTCGGCATTTCCGACCGCCGCAGCGGCGGGACAACCGGGCATACCCACGCCGTTCTGGCGCTGGATCGAAGACAGCGCCGTGAGCGGCACGATCAAGGCATTGCTGGCCTGTGCCACCACGAAGAACACCTGCGTGGTCATCTGCGGCAGCAGGCTGTGATCGGCGTTGGGGACCTCGAAAACGGCGTCGTAGAAGATCGCGCCGTTGACCAGTTCCGGCGTAGCCTCGATGGCACCGAGCTGGGCTTTGATACGACGATCGGGCCGGCCGAGGGTGATGAAATCGACTGGCATGCCGGTCTTGAGCCGGGCAACGTCGGCTTCGGAGACCTGGGCGCGCACCACCATGCGATCCATGTTGGCGATACGCATGAGCACGGGGGCATTCTGGTTGGCGTTGAGAGTCTGACCCCGTCGTGCGATATCCAGCTTGTTCCAGGCGGCGCCGTAGTTCGCGCTCGTGGGCGAGATCACTAGCCCGGCGATGGGCGCCACGATCCGGGTGTAGCCCTGGTTGGCCTGATCGACCTTGAGGATGTTGTTCGCCTTGTCGATCTGCGCCTGCAGCGACGCCACCGCGTTCACCGCCACCTTCAGATTCGCCTGGCTTTGCTCGCGTGCCTGTCCGGTGGCTGCGCCTTGCGCGGCCAAGGTGCTGTTGCTCGCGTAAGTCCAGCGGGCGAGCGCAAGCGTCGCCTGCGACTGCGCCAGTTGCGCCTGCAGGTCGGCAATCTGCGCGCGATCCTGGGCCACCTTGGCCGTGTACGGCGTCGGATCGATGACCCCGACCAGTTGACCCTGCTTCACGGTATCGCCTAGCTTGACCGGCAGCTCGATGAGCTGGCCGGAGACCTGGGCGCCGACGTCGACGTATTGCGACGGCACCAGCGTGCCCAAGGCCGACACGGTGTCGCGGATATCGCCGCGCGTTACCTTGACCGTGGTGTAAGCATCCGCCTGTGCGGCTTGCTGGCGCCAATAGGCCGCACCAGCGCCGGCAACGATGATGGCCGCAAGGGCCGCCAGGCCTAGCCACTTCAGTGTCTTGCGCGACATTTCCCCTCCGTCAGTTGAACCAAGTCAAAGAATGTCCGGCTCATTTCGTTTCGACCACAATTTCACCGACCATGTGCTGATGATTGTGTCCGTCGAAGGCGATCGCGCCGGAGTACCTGAAGGTGCCAGCCCTGCTGGCTGTAAAATTGAGCGTGTCACTCTGACCGGAGCGAGTAAGCGTGGGCGTGGCAAGGCCGAGATCGGGAACGGCGAGTTGTGCAGGTTGCCCACGCTGGTCCAGATCGAGCAGCGTGATCTTCACTGTGTCGCCCTGCTTGACCCTCAGGGTGGGATTGGGTTGACCGTCGATCGTCCCGCCTCGCCCGAAGAAGCCATGGTGGCCGTTTCCGGCGGTGAAGTATGATTTGCCATTCGGCCCGACTTCCGCACCGCTCACGAGGGTGAACGTCTCGATCTGCGGCCCGGCAGCCAGTGTCAGGTGCGCCGATGCCAGCGCAACGCTCGCAACGAGTCCCAAAAGAGCTGCTTTGCAGTGTTTATGCGACATCACTGTTCTCCTGTAGCGATGATTGAAGAAACATAGAGCCCGCAGCGTCACTAGAAGGGAGGGCCACGACACCCATAAATCATGACCGGCAAGTCGGAGCATCATTTCGCCTGACCTGTCTCGGGCGCATCCACGGCGAGACGAAGTAGGAGAAAGTAGCCCGCTTTCCGCCGTGACCAGACTCATAGGCACAAAGGTAGCCCCTCTTCCGGGATTAATCAAGGGTCGATTTTCCGCGCGCCGGAGTCCTCATCCCCGTGATTGCTGCGTCCGCGACAAAAATCGACTCATCCGGGCGCGGCGGTGCCGGCCCGCTCACGCGGGCCAGTCGCCGCAGGGCCAGGCCTGACGGTCGTCCCATTGTTCGGGATGCGCCGTTTGGTCGGCCTCATCTTCATCAGGCGCGTGGGTCGGGGGAGCGCGCGCGGGGCTGGGCTTGGGAAAATTCACCGGCCACCCTTGATGCGCGAGGATGCGACCCAGTTCCCGGTCGTCGAAAATCACTCCCACGAGCTTCATCTCCCCGCCGCACTTGACGCACAGCACGGGATAGACCTCGAACACCTTCCTCAAGCACGCCGCCCATGCCCGCACCGCGGCGCTGCCCGCCTTGCGCGCCGCTCGCACCGAACTCCCCAGGAGCGTCACGCCGTACCCCGCCTCAAGCTCGGCCGTCGTCGCCTTGCCGCGCGCCGCCATGCTCACCGCCCGTCGCAGGGGCGAGCGCGGCCCCAATGCCCCGTAGTACCGGACGAGGTGTTTTCGCGCCGGAGGGATCAGCGCCGCCATGCGTCCAACGAATTCAGCGCCGGTCCACTCGAGGACCGCGGGCGAGTCGGGCCTGCCCTTGCTGGGGCGATAGGTGACGAGATCCTGCTCGGGCTTGTACACCAACTGTTTGAGCGACAGTGCCGGGCGCAGGACGTAGAGCAGCAGACGCTCCAGGCCCGCGCGGTCGGCGGCCTCGACATACGTGCCGCCGTCAAGCGAGAAGCCGCCGTGCGGCCAGGCGAGCATATCATTGACCGTGGCCTGGGGAAGCACGCGCATGCGCAGCATCCGCTTAAGAATGCGCCGGCGCAAGCGTTCGACGAGCTCGGCGACTTCCTCGAAAGTCGGCGGTGCCGCCGCCGAAAAGCGCAGGACGCCGTTGTCGAGGCGAAACACGCCGTCTGAAACCACGGCGTGGTCGTGGAGATGCAGATTCACGCTCGAGCCAAAGCGCTGCAACACATGGAACTGCGCGGGTGCGGCGTCCTTCGGCGCCGCAGCGCGACGGAGGTGGAAGTCCGTCAGTGTCTCGGCTAGGAGCCGGCTGATCTCGCCGGGAAGGCGCTTGTCGCGGTGGACGAAGTAACGCAATCGCTTGGGCAGGACCAAGACCCACTGCCGATACGGGACGTCGGCAAGAAGTTCCTCCAGGGCATGGCCACTTTCCACAATCGCGCGCTTGGCGTCGCAGGAGGGGCAGGCCATGCGGCGCTTGCAGGAGAACGGCACGAAGCGGCTGTCGCCGCAGGCCTTGCAGCGAAAGCGCGCGACGCCAAAGCGCGCAATCCCGCACTCGAGGAAGGCCCGCAGGGAGGACTCGGCGCAGGGCTGGGCCAAAGTGTCGCGTTGCCGGGAGCGCTCGACGAGGTAGGTCTCCAGCGAAGCGAGGACCGCCCGGTAGAGCGGGCTGGCCGCGGCGTCGCGCGGACGATAGGATGAGCCGGCGGGCGAGGGGGGCATACCTTCATACGATCCAGCCACCCCGTTTGTTCCGGTAGTCCACGACGGCAGGCCTCTGCCCCATCCCCCAAAAGGCTGGATCGCCCGATTTGGCCGAGCGGGAACGCCAGGTCGGCTGATTCCGCCGAATCAGGCCCCCTTTCGGGAGTCTGCCGGAAGTGCCTCCGAACATGCCGTTCCATCGGGCTGTTCAGAGGTCACTTTCCCGACTGCTCGGTTCCATCTGAGAAGACGACTTGACGTTCACCCCGCATGCGCCCTACTTCGGCCCTTCACCCAGCCCCGACATCATCACGAGCATCCCAACGACGAGTAGCGCGATGAGCGGATAATCCACCCACTGATGCCCGAGCCCCGGCGCCAGCTTCTCCGCCGCCAGTGTCAGCACCACCTTCAACACCCCCGCCAGCGCGCACAGCCCCACGCCCCGCGCCGCGTTCGGCATGTTCGACTCCTTCGCTTTGAACAAGCAGACGTAGATGAACCCGAGGATGCCCGCGACGAGCGCGATGCCGCCGAGGACCATTCCTGCCGTTTTTAGAAGCTCCATGCTCTCTCCTAGCGTTTTACCTGGAAGTGCTGGTCCTTGACGAACGGCATCGCGAGCGTCGACTGCCCGCTCCGTAACCGCTTACCCGCGATAGTCTCGAATATTCTCACGTCCTGATGCTCGCGCAGCTCTTCAATCTTTCGAATCATGAAGCAGAGCCTATAGTCCCGCTCTCCAGAATCATGATGCCGGCGGTGCTCGTGCCTGCAGCGCCGCCCTGCCTCCGTATATACCGGGGCATCGCACTTCAGCCGGAAGACGACATGCCCGCATCCGCGCTTGCTCGCGGGCAGATAGGCATAGAAATGGAAATCACCCTGGAGCCTGAGGCGCTCGAACGTCTCGCGCTTGACCGCTCTCTTCCAGCCGTCGAAATGAGCCCCATCCGAGCAAAGCCAGCGCTGATGGTCTTCGATCCAGCGTGGATCCCAACTCCCGAGAATCGCCATCGTTTGGTTCATAGTCGGTTGGGGCTGCCGCTATCGCTCAGCCGCCGTTCAGCTCTCCGGCGCGTCGCGCTCATCCCCCTCGACTTCGCCGAGCGCCCGGCATAACTCGACCGCTGCGGTCTGGTAGCCGAATGATTCGTCGCCTTCCCCCCAAATGTCGGCATAGAATTCCAGGGCGCGATTGACGGCGCGCAGGGCCAAGGGAACCAAAGCGGGCTTGAGTTTAGATCGGTTCGCTTTTATCCAGCGCTGAACCTTCTCGGGGATCTCCGCGTCTCGATGTCCGCGAGCGGCACCGACGATGATGGCCCCGGCGACTCCAACGGCGACTTGCTCCAAGGTTAATTTAGCGGGGGGTGTGCTGGAACCGCGAACGATCGCCGCCCGGACCGCCGGCCAGCCCTTCTTTAGAAGAATCGGAACCCAAAGCTCAACGTAGCGCTCATCGGAGTCCGTCGCGGTCCAGAGTCCCATTATTTCTCCAGAGGATTAGGCATCTAATGCTGTCCGCTTGCTGATGTATGATCGAGATGCCCCGGAACATGGTGAGGCTTTTCGAGTGTAGCTCCGGCCCCGGACTACTGTCAAGGTCACGACCGATATGCCGCAAGCCGGTAGTCGGACAGCTCAGTTATTTGAGCGCTCGCCTCGTCACTCGTCACCTGTTTGTTGACATGTCTGCTAAGACATGTTAAATTCGGTTCGCAGTGCCCGCGACTTAAGGAGCATTCATGCCCGAGTTTATTGCCGGCTCTTTTTCAGACATCTCCGCCACGCGCACCGGGACGGCTTTATGGAAGTTCCTTAACGAAGAGCCCGCGGTTAAGTGTCTCGAAACAACCACTTATCTGAAGCGCCCTGCCCTCGAGGGGCTCCAGCCAAAGCTTCTGGAAAAGTTTGGGGACGAGATTCGAGGCGACCGCTGGAAGCAAATGATCGGCCGGATGACTCGGCAAGTCATGGAGCATCACGGGTATGCGCTTGACCAGGCCGGCGCAAGAACCCGCGTCAAGGAGCTGTTTACCAGCGCGGCCCGCTACAAGAAGCTCGAGGTCGCGCGGGTCGGCCGATGATAATTGCTCTCGCCAATCAAAAAGGCGGCGTCGCCAAGACGACGACCTGCGTCAACCTCGGCGCCGGCTTGGCGCTGCGCGGGTTTCGCGTGCTCCTCGTCGACGCGGACCCGCAGGCGTCGCTCAGCCGCTACCTCGGCGTAGACATTCGCGGCGCCGGCGACGAGCTGGGCGACTGGCTCCTCGAACGCTCGACTTTCGAGCAGGTCGTCCGCGAAACGCCGTATAAGGGGCTTGCGTTCGTTCCGGCCTCCGAGCGCCTGACGAGCGACGAGGCGCAGATGGAACAGGACAAGTTCAAGGCGATTCACTACCTGCGCAAAAAGATCGAGAGCGTGCGCGATCGCTATGACTTCATCCTCATCGACACCATGCCGAGCTTTACCGTTCTCTTCGCGAACAGCCTCGTTGCGTCCGACGCGGTCCTCGTCCCGGTCAAGCTCGAGTGGCTGTCGATCCAGGGCCTTGCTCCCCTCCTGTCGAAGATCCGCGATGTCCAGGAGAACGTCAAAAGCTTGAACGTGCTCGGGATTCTTGGGACGTTCAACCGCAAGGGCGTGAGCGAGTGCGAGAAGTGCTACGCGGAACTCGAAACTCAGCTGCCCGGGAACGTCTTCCAAACGACCATCCAGCTCAACAGCAAGCTCGCCGCCGCGGCCGGCGCTGGCAAGCCGATCCAGCACTACGACCGTTCGTGCCGGGGCTTCGACGATTACGAGCAATTGACCGAAGAGGTCATGAAAAAGTGTTCCGCGGCCGCGGCGCCTCGCGGCCGCGCCGAAACTGCGGACGCGAGCCTTAAGTCATAACGGAGGATTATAAAAATGCCTCGTGTAGAAGAAGGTCGGCGCAATTCTTTAGAGCTGCTCGGCGTTGAAGCCTCCGGCGTTGCCGCGGCCGAGCGCGTCATCGAGATTCTGGTTTCATCCGTGCGGCCCAACCCGCATCAACCGCGCCGTCAATTCCCTCCTGAGTCATTGATGGAGCTCGCGGGCTCGATCAAGACGCACGGCCTGCAGCAGCCGGTCATCGTGCGGCAGCTCGAGGCGCCGGCCGCTCCCGGCGGCGCCGACGCGGGCCCCGCCTACGAGCTAATCCTGGGCGAACGGCGCTTGCGCGCGCATCAAATCGCGGGGTTTAAAACCGTCAGGGCGATCATCCGCAAAATCGCCGACACCGACATGCTGCGCCTGGCGATCGTGGAGAACGTCCACCGCGAGGACCTCCCCCTCATGGACCGGGCTAATTCCTTCTGCCGCTTCAAGGATGAGTTTCACGGCGGGAAGGTGGACCCGGCGGCCGAGGACCTGAAGGTTTCGCGTCGAACGGGCTTTAATTACAGCAAGATCGGCGCCGCCGAGCCGAAGTACCAAGCGCTCATCGTCAAGCACGAGCTGGACGTCCGCGGAAGCAACTTTCTCCTAAGCCTGGCCGGGAAGGTCGCCAAAGAGCTTCCGGAAAAAACAGAGGCTTTCGAAAAGGCCATCAACAACAGTGCGCTCGGCTTCGCCACGCTCAAGAGCCTGCATGACGAATACTTCCCGACTGCGGCCGCGGAAGATGATAAACCGCGCGGCCCGGTAAAGACCGCGAGTAAGAGCGACGCGGCCCCGGTCAAGGCCAGCCTTTACAAGAAAACGGAGACGGAAGTCACGCTCGAGCTCAGCTTTGATCCGCGAAAAATATCCAGGATCGACGCGAAGCTCCGCGAGAAGTGGGCCAAGGCCGCTCTACAGTTTTTCAAGGCCGCCGGCTTTGCCACCGTCGAAATTAAGTACAAGGACTAGGCCTTAGTGCAACCGTTGCACTTTTGAGAAAACCCATGAAAAAGCCGCTCACTTACGCACGACACGATCGGGCGCACTGCCTGGCACCGGGGCTTTTTAAGAGCTTCAAACGCGGAGAGCGCAAGAAGCTCAAGCTCGATATCACTTACTCCTACAACGAGAACACCTCTTTGCGCTTCGTGGGGTTTGAGCCGTTGGGGGCCGATGATATGCGTCTCCTGCAGGGGATCGTCGCCCTGGCGAGCGCGGCGCCGGCCACCGTTGATTTGTTTGAACCCCAGGGCGACGCCGGCAAGCAGCTGGCGCTTCTGCTTGAGCCGAAGCAGGACGCGGTCACGGAGAAGGCCAGCGCCGTTAAAACGAGCCTTCAGCGGCTGATGAAGGAGATCGGCTACAAGACTGACGGCGGCGACAAGCGTGAAGAAGTGATTGAAAGTTTCCGCCGCTTAGCGAACGTCACCGTTCACGTCCGCGGCGACAGCAAAGAATGGGCCATCCACCTTTTAAGCTACTACCACGATGAGGTTTCCGGCCAGCTCGTCATCGCGGTGAACCCTCGAATCACGAAGGCAATCATGGGCGAGGGGGCGTATACGCACATCGACATGCGCGAGGTCCGCGCGCTCCGTTCGGACCCGGCTCGTATTCTGCATCAACGTCTTTGCGCCACCGTGGACCCAGGCAAGCAGCTCGCGATCGGCATAGACAAGCTCATCGGCTATGTCTGGCCGGAGAATGTGACGGGCGCCGCGCTTCGCATGCGTCGCCAGACGATCCGCGAGGCTATTGCCGAGTTGACGGCGACCGGCGGCTGGCTCTTTCAGCCCACCGAGATCGGCTACCTGATTTCGCGTCGCAAAATCGGATATCCGGAGATGCTGGAGGGCACCCCGGCCGCAGCCCCGTTGAGTGCGGCACTGTTAGTTTAAAGCTTCCGTCGTAACGCTTACGCCGGTCCGTCGCAACGCTTACGCTTTCCGTCGTAACGCTTACGGTTTTCCGTCCCAACGCTGACGCTCGTCCGTCGTAACGCTTACGCTTTCCGTCGTAACGCTCACGGTTTTCCGTCCTAACGCTTACGGAGCATTACTGTTTAGCGTATATGTAATATGTATTATTTAACAGTATAAGATTTCGCTCTATTTTTATTCTAAACAACAGCAACGAAAAAGCGGCTTTGAATAACGAACGGCGACCGTCAAAGTGCAACGGTTGCACTTTCTTAAACTTCGGGCACGGCAGCGTCACTAGGAACCATGAAAATTAGATGTCTGAGCCAGGCGGAGGAGGAGAAGTTTCTTTCGAGCCTCCGCAAGCGCAAGGATGCCGAGCGGGCGCATTTACTCTATCGTTTGATGCTGGTGACCGGTTTGAGGGTTTCAGAAGCCCTGGGGCTCAACGTGGGCCACGCCGCGCAGACCAAAATCGAGGTCAAGGTGAAGGGTTGGACGATCGATGGCGGGAAGAAGGACCGGCGCAAGACGGTCTACTTCCCCAAAGCCCTGCGCGAGGATCTCGACCGCTACTTAAGGGTGAAGCGCCGACGTGGTGAGGACTTGACGCCCGGGGCGCCGCTCTTCGCGTCCAGGCAGGGCACGAGACTTAGCCCGCGCCAGGTCCAGAGAGATTTAAAGATGTGGCTGCGCGAGGCTGGAATCGAGGGCGACTTCACCCCGCACGCCTTGCGGCATACGGCGGCCACGAACCTGTTGCGTAGGACCGGCAACCATAAGCTGGTGCAAAGATACCTCGGGCACTCGGACGTGGCGACGACGCTGCGGTTTTACGTGGACGTCTTCCCGGAGGACCTCGAGCGGGCGGCCGAGATGCTGAGCGAGCGGGAGTTGGTGGCGGCAGGAGAACTCCGATGAAGAAGCCCGCGAAGAAGGCGACGAAAAAATACGGCGGGGACGCGCTGCTCGAGGAGTATTACCCGATTGTCGAGGGGCGGGTTTACAGCTATCGCTACGAGAGCGCGGAGTGGCCGCAGAAGTCAACGGCGACCATGAAAGTAAAGAGCGTGGGCAGCACGGGCGGAAAGACGACGGCGACGTGGGAGGAGACAAACCCTGATCCCCCGGATGAGAGAGGGCCATCGGTTCGGAGCTGGAAGGTCGAGCGGAGCTCTAAAGGTGTCGTCGAGGGCGAAAAGGACTGGAGCTATTGGGTGATCCAGACGCCGCTCAAGAAGGGAACGTCCTGGCAGAGGAATGACGGGACGACGTTCACGATTGCCTCGCTTGCGGAGAGGGTTGAGGTTCCCGCCGGCGTCTATGAGAACTGCCTGTATGTAACCTACGAAAATGAGGGCATCGGCACGGGGGTGCTCTACTACGCGAAGGGCGTGGGCCTGGTCCGCTCGATCCAACGCGGGGAGTGGGTCCCGTATGACTATTGGCTTAAATCGGTTAGGCAGGAGGCGGCCGGCGACGCGCTGGCGGCGGCGGTCGCGGGTAGACCGCGGCTGATGGTGGCGAAGGCGGCGGCTTGACGATGAGCGGCAATAACGACGAGGCCCGTGTCCCTGCGGAAGTGAAACCTTCCGTGGCGGCCGCATTGCCCGATGTGCCAGGCCAGGTCTTTCTTAAATTTTTAGAGACCTTGAAGGAGTCTGGGCTTCCTGACGAGCTCATTGCGCGACTTCGCAAGACCCTCGTTACAGACAAGACGCTTACCGATCGAGCGTTAAAGCCCGCTGTGCTTGGCGAGGAGCAGTCGCAATGATCCGCGTCGAATCCATCACGATCAACGAGTTCCGCGGCGTCCGCGAGCTGACCCTTGATTTTGGCGGGAAGAATTTTGCGGTATGCGGTCCCAACGGCACTGGAAAGAGCGGGGTTGTCGATGCCCTAGAGTTCGTCCTAACCGGGGACGTGTCCCGCCTCTCCGGAGAGGGACGTGGCGATATTTCAGTCAAGCTGCACGGCCCGCACGTCGACCGAAGAAACGACCCGGCGAAGGCGCGGGTAACGGTCAAGGTGACGATCCCCAGCCTGGGAAAGACCGCCACCATTGAGCGGAGCCTAGTAGATCCGAAGACCGTCATCGTGACGCCACCAGATCCAGAGGTTCTCGCGGTTATCCAGCAGATCGAAGCCCACCCGGAGGTCGTCCTCTCTCGCCGCGAGCTTATCCGATACGTGCTAGCGGCCCCTGGAAAGCGTGCCGAGGAAGTGCAAGCTCTTCTCCACCTCGACCAAGTGGAGCAAGTCCGAGCCGGCCTGCAAAAGATCGCGAATGGCTGCGAAAAACAGATTGCTCCATTCGAGACCATTGCCACGCAAGCAAAGGATTCTCTTCTTAAGGCTCTAGGCATAGACCAGCTGACAAATGAGAAGCTGCTCGCCGCGACGAATGCACAACGCGGGGCGCTAGGCCTGGCGGTTTTATCAGAACTGACCGCGACGACCTCGCTTAAGGATGGCATGGCGGCGCAAAAGCCAGGGGAGCCGCAGAGCCTTATCAAGGCGCAAGCTGTCGCTGACATCGCCGCCGCGCGCGAAGCTTTGGCAGAAATCGCCGCGGAGGCTACGAAGCAGCGCGTGGCCGAGGTAACGACTGAGCTGCAGGCGCTCGCTAGCGATCCAGCGGTAGCGGCGAGCGTAAAACGGGAGAGTCTCTATCAAGCCGGAGTGGACCTAATTGAGGGCGAATCTTGCCCGCTCTGCGATAACCCCTGGGCCCCGGCCAAACTCAAAGAACATCTTCAGGCAAAGATTGTCCACCTAAAGGATATCTCCCGGAAACGAATCGAAGCCGAGAAAAAAATAGCCCCGCTCATCGCATCATTGGGGAAGGCTCGATTGACGCTTGACGCCTTAGCCCGGCACGCGGCGCTTGTGAAACCACCAGTCGTCATTAAGGAGGCAACAGCATTTCGGGGGTCTTGCGCGACGCGCGGCACAAAGCTGCTCACGATTCTGCCTTTGGGCGAGACCATAAAAACCATCTCAACGCTACAAGGCATCCCCCAAGCCATTTCCGAAGAGATCGAGCAGTTAGAAAAAACAATCTTGCTGCTTCCAGACCCGACGAAGCAGGATGGAGCGCGCGAATGGCTGACGGTCGCGCAGGAGCGCCTCGAGGTTTGGCGGGAGGCGATGCGAAAGGTTAAATCCGCGAAGGCCCAAGCGCAGACGGCGCGGCAGGTATCTAATATTTACGCCGCCACGAGCGACAAGGTCCTTACCGGGATATACGAAGACGTCGAGAAGGACTTCGTGGCTCTCTACGCCTTCATAAACCGCGACGACGAGGGCAAGTTCAAGGCGAAGCTTGTTCCGTCTCTTGGCAAGCTTGGATTTGACGTCGACTTCTATGGCCGGGGATTCTTTCCGCCGGGCGCGTATCATAGCGAGGGACACCAGGACGGAATGGGCATCTGCCTATATCTTGCGTTGATGAGGCACCTTCAAGGAGACGGCTTTACGTTTGCCGTGCTTGACGACGTGCTCATGTCCGTTGACGCCGGCCATCGTCGGGAAGTCTGCGCGCTGCTCAAGAAGGAATTCCCGAACACGCAGTTCGTCATGACCACGCACGATCCAATTTGGCTGCGCCACATGAGGACCGAGGGGCTCATCACGTCGAAGAACGGGGTGCAGTTTAGGAGCTGGAACATCGACCAGGGACCGACGCGATGGGATGCCCGGGACGTCTGGGCGGAAATCGAAGATTATCTCAAGGCGGACGACGTGCGAGGGGCGGCGTCGCTGCTCCGCAATTACCTCGAGTACGAGTCGGCCGAGCTGTGTCATCGGCTGCGCGCGCCAGTTGAATTCCGGGGTGACGCGCAGTACCAGCTCGGGGAGCTGCTGCCGGCAGGGGTCCGTCATCTTCGGGATCTGTTTCGGCGCGCCAAGCGCAGCGCTAATTCCTGGAACAAAAAGGACGTCGTGGATGAGGTCGCCGCTCGTGAAGGCTCGTTTTCTAAAGTGGCCGATGGCTCCAATGCGGAGCAATGGCAGATTAACACGGCGGTGCATTTCAACTCATGGGCGACTCTGACCAAGGAAGACTTCGCGCCCGTCGTTAGAGCGCTGCGCGCCCTCATCGAGGGGTTTGCCTGCGGGAAACCGGAATGCGGGTCCTATTTCCGCGTGACCCCGGACCGGGAGACCGCCGAGTTCCTAAACTGCGATTGCGGCACCACGAATTTCAACCTACGCGAGAAGGCGGCCGCGAAGGCCGTTGCCAAGAAGGCTGTTCCCGATAAGAAAAAGAAGGTTATCAAGAAGCTTATGGATGGGGCCGGGGAAGGCAGTGTCGTAAAAGTCTGACTTTGTCGGATGGGGGCGCGGTGAGAGACGTCGACTTTTCCAAGTGGCTGAAGAAGGAAAAAGAGTATTCCGTGAAATCTACATCGGACGCGCTGTCGCGGTGCCGGAGAATTGAGAGGACCTTTGCGGTGTCTCTGGACAAGACGCTGTCGAGCGAAAGCGGGTTTGAGAGACTGAGAGAAAGAGTTTCGAATGAAGCTGAGCGTCTGGTCGGGAAGGATAAAAATAAATTATACACGGCACGAGGCGCCCACCGTTTGGCGCTAAAGCGGTACTTCGAATTCTTAAGAGCGTAGAGTCGTCGTCGACAAATTTAAGACGTGTGACGGTGCGTGGTAAAATATAAAACCCGGCGAGGGGGAAAGCGCTCATGCATAAAAACGGCAACGGATCGAACAACGGGCGGCGAAAGATCAGGTTCATCGATCTGTTTTGCGGGATTGGAGGCTTTCACTCTGCGGCCGCGCAACTGGGTTGGAAGGCGGTTCTAGCCTGCGATATCAACGAGGCCGCGCAGAAGGCGTACTTCGCCAACTACGGCCTTCAGCCCGTTGGTGATATCCGCGCATTGGACGCGCGTGATGTCCCGGACCACGACGTCCTGCTTGCCGGCTTCCCTTGCCAGCCTTTCAGCATCATCGGCGACCGGAAGGGATTTCAGGACGCGCGAGGAACTTTATTCTTTGAGATCGCCAGAATTTTAAAGGAGAAGAAGCCGTCCTATTTCGTCCTCGAGAACGTGAAGATGCTGGCGGGCGACAACAAAGGAAAGACGCTCGCGAGGATCATCGCGATCCTGCGCTCGATGGGCTACACCGTTGATTGGCGAGTGCTCAACGCGCTTAAGTTTGGCCTACCACAGAAGCGAGAGCGGGTTTTGATCGTCGGCCGCAAGACGGAGGCCCCCTATGAATGGCCGCAGGGAAATGTTCCGATGAGGCCGCTGTCGGAAATTCTTGAGAAGAGGGTTTCGCCGAGATTCTATGCTTCTGAGCGCATCCGCAAATCGCGCCAGGCTGAGCACAAGGCGGCGATCAGGCCGGCGATCTGGCACGAAAACAAGGCGGGCCACATCAGCTCCTATCCGTACTCGTGCGCTTTGCGCGCCGGCGCGTCCTATAATTACCTTCTCATCAACGGGACGCGGCGGCCTACTCCGCGCGAGCTGCTGCGGCTACAGGGCTTCCCCGAGAGCTTCAAAATCGTCTGTTCCGTTTCTGAGACGCGGACCCAGGCCGGAAACGCCGTGCCTGTCCCGGTCGTGGAAGCGGTCCTTCGCAACTTGATACCAACACTAGAGAGGGGCCGAAATGCAACCGAGGATAAGGTCAGCAAGCAAATTCCCGCCGCCCTGGTCGCTTAACTCTTTCCCGGACGAATTCGCCGCTCGTCTCGGAGCTGAGATAATCGCGAAGCTCGCGGTCGACCGGACGGGCTCGATAGAGGGGCCTGAGTGGGAGCGGATGTTTGCGGTGGCGATCGGGGCGAAGTGGAAGCCGTCGAACGTCGGGCTTGACGATATTGTTCTCGGCGACTGCGCCTGGGGCGCGAAGTCGGCCAAGGCGGGCGCGCCTTTTAATGCAACCGATATTCGCCTGATCTCCGGCCGGAACGATCCGACCTATTCATACGGCCGACGGCCGAAGAAGCCGGATCCTCTTGGGACGATGGTCCTCGGAATATGGAATGAACGCGTGGCCGAGGTCAGGAAAAACTACCGCCATGCCCGGACCGTCGTGCTCATCAAGCCGAACAAGATGACGACGGAGTGGCTGGACTTCGTCGCTTTCGAGTTCGAAACGGATCAATACGATCCGAAGGAATTCGTTTGGTCATGGAACGCGAAGAAGAACCTGGAAGCCGTTCGGCGCGGGACGGATGAGCATTGGTTTACCTGGCAGCCGCACGGGGCGCAGTTCACGATCCTGCACAAGGTCCCCGAACAGAGGCTGAGATTCCAAATCAAAAAGCCGTCGGCGATCGACATAGACACGGTCCTCAAGTTGGTCAAATTCGACAAGTCCTGGGTGCGAGTCTTGGCTTCAACGTAGAGAAGGGAGTGGACACGGTTTCCAGGCGGCGGCGCTCGAAGATCATGGCCGCCGTGAAGTCGAGAGGAAACGCTTCAACAGAGGGCTCGGTCAGGCGGATTTTTTTGTCGAACGGCATCACGGGATGGAGAAGACATTTGGGCTCGATCCTGGGAAAGCCCGACTTCGCTTTCCGCTCCGCGCGCGTGGCAGTTTTTGTGGACGGCTGCTTTTGGCATGGCTGCACGAGTTGCCGACGCAACATGGCCCCGTCGACTAACAAGACCTATTGGCGCGGGAAGATCGAGAAGAACCGGGCGCGCGATCGCCGGATCGGCGCGGAGCTGCGGAAGTCGCGTTGGCGCGTCGTAAGGATTTGGGAGCACGACGTCGCCAAGGCCCCGGAGAAGGTGGCGCGGCGCGTTCGCGATCTGCTGACTGGCCGGCCGCCCGCGAGTGTCGTGAAACTATAAGTTTTGCGGCGCTGAGGCGTTGGAATGGAGTATTCTCCCGACGAGGAGGCCGAAAGACTCCTTTGACTTTTGCGACACTCAAACGGGACGCTTTCTTAAAACAAGACCAGCAAGGCACGGCGAGAGCCGGCTCGTCTCCGTGCAGCCGATAGCCGCATGTGGGACAATAACAGGCGTTCGGTCCGTCAAGCTTGGCGCCGTGCATCTTGCGCCAAAGCTTCCTGATTCCAACCTCATTCACCATAGGTTACCCCCGCGACATCTACTTACTATACGACTGACCCCCCCTAAATGTTCCCTGCTTATTTTGCGTTATAGCGTGAAAGCGTCTTATGAAGGATGGGCGGGGAGCCGTTTCCCCGCCCTTTTCCTTGGCAAGGCCGCCGGTCGGCGCGGGCCGGCCGCCGAAGGCGGCCGGGGGGCGCGGCGGCCGCGTGAGGGGTGGGCTATAAAAGACATTCCTTCCGAGGTGACGCTGGCGCGAGCCGGCGGCCCGGAGGTGGCCCGCATGAGCCCACGTAGGGCCGACGGCTCTATGAAGGCAATTCCTTTCGAGCCGGCCGCGGCGTTTCGCGGGCGAAGGAAACATAACATGGTTATGTTTCCCCGAAGGGCGAGCGAAGGGGTGAGGCAAGGGCCGCTAACGATAATGACGTCATTATCGTTAGCGGCCCGGTCCCGCGCTACAGGAATTTCCATAAGACGCGCGGGATGCCGACCCCCTGAGCCGCTTCTGCCCGCGAAACGCCGCGCCCGGCGAGCGGCGTTTATTAAGGGCCGTGGCTCGGCGCGATCGCGAGGCTGGATGCTATCAGTATTTCCTCAGCTGCATCCGTGCCGGGCCTTCCCAGGCCCGGCCTGGCGCTCGGCCGCGTCCGAGGCGCGCTGAGGCCGACCGCCGGCCGCCGCTTCGCGGCGG
>Ga0208863_1000906_pt1 | contig 22630 bp, 16 predicted proteins | sample RifOxyD3_FD_184040 | JGI IMG/M metagenome (GOLD analysis project Ga0208863, IMG submission 184040) | Soil microbial communities from Rifle, Colorado - Rifle Oxygen_injection D3 (SPAdes) | ecosystem: Environmental > Terrestrial > Deep subsurface > Rock core/Sediment | place: Rifle, Colorado...
GGTGAACATCTCACCCCGGTGACTGTAACTTCTGAACATGTCAAAGCTTGCGCAGGCCGGCGACAACAATACCGCGTCGCCCTTCTCCGCCATAGCCCTGGCCAGCCCCACCGCTTCATCCATTTCCTCGGCAAAGACGATCCGGGTGGAGCTGGAAAAAGCCTTGGCCATTGCCTCCTTGGCCTCGCCGATCAAAACCATGGCCCGGACTTTTTCCTTTACCAAAGGAAGCAACATCCCGTATCCCCCGCCCTTGTCCCTGCCTCCGGCGATAAGCACCACCGGCTGCCTCATGCCATCCAGAGCCGAGTATACGGCCCCTACATTGGTAGCCTTGGAATCATCATAGTAGAAAACGTCATCAAGCCTGGCCACCAAAGTCAGCCTGTGCGGCAACGGGGTGAAGCCATCCAGGCTTTTCCGGATGGCTTCCGGACTACAACCCATGGCCCGAACTGCCAGAATCGCCGCCATGGCATTTTCACTGTTTGGCGCCTGGGATAGAGGGGTGTCGGCCAATTCATACTCTTCGTTTATCCGGCCCGTCTCGTTCGCCATGCTAATCATGACCTTGGTTCCCCTCAGACAAGCCATCATCCCAGCCATACCGCAAGAGCCATACAAACGGATTTCCGCCCGCAACGGCCAGGGGCTCTGCCGATTCTCTTTTTTGCTGAGCCATTCGGCAATGACAGGATCATCACCGTTGACTATTGCTACATCCCCGGGCTGCTGGTTTTTAAAAAGCGACATTTTTGAGTCAACATACTCCCCATAAGATGCGTAGCGATCTAGATGATCCGGGGTGATATTGAGCAGCACCCCAACCCGGGGCCGGAACTCTCCGGCGCTATCCAGTTGAAAACTGCTCACCTCCAGAACCACCACCTCACAATCTTGCGGCCCGGCCAGGTACTCAGCCAGAGGGATCCCGATATTCCCGCCCACAAAGGCCTTCCTGCCGCTGCCCCTGAGCAGATCGCCGATCAGAGTCGTCACCGTGCTTTTACCGTTGGTGCCAGTCACCGCCACTACCGGGGCTTCAAGAAAATCTTTTACCAAGGCCAGCTCACCTATCACCGGGATGCCTTTTTGCCGGGCCGCCGCAAGGGGCGCAATCCCCAGCGGCACCCCCGGACTTACCAGAATACAGTCCGCCGAGGTTAAAAGCTCAGCGGTATGCCCGCCGGTTTCTACAAAAACGCTTTTCTCCGCCAGCCAGCGAACCAGATCTCCAGCAAGACTTTCCTGACAACCACCCTCTGAAACCGATATTTTAACCCCAAGCTTGAGCAGGAAGCGCACCGCAGAAACACCAGACCTGCCAAGGCCCACCACTACGACATGGGCGCCAGGCTGAAGTATTTCCTTGAGATTTCTGCTCATTCTTTCGTCTTCCCTCTGTTTTCTTGCTACCGCAACTTCAAGGTAGCCAGAGCGCTCAAGCCCAGAATAATAGAGATAATCCAGAAACGGATCACGACCTTCGGTTCCGTCCAGCCTTTCTTTTCAAAATGGTGATGAAACGGAGCCATCAGAAAAATCCTTTTCCCGCCGCTCATCCTGAAAAACCCGACCTGCAAGATGACCGAGAGCGCCTCCATAACAAAAATCCCGCCGACAATAACCAGGAGCATCTCCTGCTTGATGATTATTGCCACCTGGCCAAGGGCAGCTCCCATGGCCAGAGCGCCCACATCTCCCATGAAAATCTGGGCCGGGTAGGCATTGAACCAGAGGAAGCCAAGGCTGGCGCCCACCAATGCCCCACAGAAAACAGCCACCTCACCAGCCCCCGGCACATAGGGGATCTGCAAATATGCCGCCATACCCGCATGTCCGGCCAGATACGAGAAGAGCAGATAAACACTGCTCGTCACCACCGTTGGGCCAGTGGCCAAACCGTCAAGTCCATCGGTGAGATTTACCGCATTTGAGGCGCCAACCACCACCAAGGTAGCAAAAATCACATAATAGGTGCCCAGATCAGGGTGAATATTCTTCAAAAAAGGAAAGCTCAAGTGCCCATCAAAATTTAAATTATTGTAGAGAAGCACCGCGGCCACCGAGGCCCCAATGATCTGCCAGAGAATCTTGCCCCTGGCGCTCAGGCCCTTACTGTTCTGCTTTTTTATCTTGCGATAGTCATCATAGGCGCCGATGGCTCCAAACCAGAGAGTTACCCCAAGAATGATCCAGACAAAGGAATTAAACAAATCAACCCACAACAAGGTGGTCACAGTCACCGCAAAAAGGATGAGCAGGCCTCCCATGGTGGGAACACCCCGCTTGCTGTAATGACTGCTCGGGCCATCATCCCGCACCACCTGCCCGATCTGGTTTTCCTGCATCATTTTGATAAACCTGTCTCCGACCAACAGCAGGATGAGAAAAGCGGTCAGCGTAGCCCCAATAGCGCGAAAGGTGATATAACGAAAAACATTCAGCGCGCTGAAATAATTATGAAGCGGATAAAGAAGATGATAGAGCATGTCGGTTTATCCCTATTCCTGCTTCTCAAGCAGATCGTGCGTGATGGTTTCCATCCGCATCCCGCGTGAACCCTTGACCAGTACCCAGTCCCCCGGGTTAAGACCACCGGCGGCGATTTCTTTGCGCAGCCAGGCACTGATCTGCGCCTTGTCGGTAAAAACCTTTGCCTTCTCTCTGCTCATTCCCCCTTTCCAGGCGGCGGCAATCAGAGCCTCGGCAAAATTCCCCACCGCCAGCAAAGCATCGAAGCCAATAAGTGCCACCTGCCGGCCGATGGCCTGATGAGCCGCAACACTTTGTGTCCCGAGTTCAAGCATGTCACCGAGGATGACCACCTTTCTGTGACTTTTGCCCATCTGCCTAAGGGTCTCAAGGGCGGCCAGCACCGAAGCGGGATTGGCATTGTAGGTGTCATTCACCAGCCTGATCCCGCCGGTGAACCTCTGCACCTGAAGCCTTTTTTCAAAAGGCGTAAAACTTTCCAGCCCGGTCACGATATCCTTGAACTGCAGGCCAGCCGCATGAGCCATGCCCGCCGCCGCCAGCGCGTTCTGCACATTATGCGCCCCAAGCCCCCGCATTTTCACCCGGGCCTCATTGCCGCCGATGCGGAGGGTAAAAGACATCCCGCGTTCACCTAAGCCACGCAGGCGAAGCCCGCGAATATCCGCCTTTGGTTTGCGTCCAAAGGTGATTTGTTTCTGCCTGCACTGCCGGGCAATGCTCCGCACTCTTTTGTCATCGGCATTGACCACTAACCTGCCCCCGGCCTTGATCCCGGCAAAAAGCTCACCCTTGGCCCTGGCGACTCCGTTGATATCACTGAGCCCGGCAAGATGGGCGTCCTGAATATTGGTAATGCAGGCGATATCCGGGTTCGCTATTTCGGTAAGCCTGGCAATCTCCCCGGGTTGATTCATACCCATCTCCAGCACTGCAAATTTGTGGCTAAATTCAACAGGCAACAAAGAAAGCGGCAGGCCGATCAGATTGTTAAAATTGCCTTTGGTTTTCAGCACCTTGTATTTCCTGTCCAGAATCGCGGCAATCATCTCCTTGACCGTGGTCTTGCCGCAGCTTCCGGTTATCGCCAGCACCTGCAAATCCGGCATCTCTGATCTCCGGTAGGCCGCCAGATCCCCAAGGGCGCGCAGGGGATCTGCCACCAGCACCACCGGGACCGAGGGCATCTTTTCGGGCTCCATCTCCACCACCAACCCTGCCGCCCCTTTTTCCAAGGCTTGAGCGAGATAGGCATGGCCATCAAAGTTTTCTCCGCGCAAAGCCACGAACAGATCTCCTGGTTCGATGGCCCGGCTGTCCGTGCAGATCCGTTGCAGCCTCGCTTCGAGCCTGCCAGAAAGCAGCCTGCCACCCGTGGCCAAAAGAATCTGAGACAATGCCCAAACCAGATGCTCCGTAATGTCTGAGCCTGATTTTTTTTCTGGATTGCCCAGCGTTACCATTTAATCACCGCCGCCTGGGCTGCGGCTTCAAGCCGGTCATCAAAAAAGAACCGCCCCTCCGGGGTTATCTGGCAGGTCTCGTGTCCCTTGCCGCAAAGCAGCACCACGTCACCTGGTCTGGCATGGCGGATAGTTTCCCGGATTGCCTCCCGGCGGGATGGCACAATATCATAGCCCTGCCGTGCTTGATGTTTCAAAATAGCCTCAAGACGCAGACGCGGCAGAGCGGTTTCCTTCAGCCCCACCTCAATATCCCGCAGGATATCGGTCGGTATTTCACTACGCGGATTATCCGAGGTGAGCACAACCACATCAGCCATCAATCCAGCAGCCTTACCCATCAGGGGACGTTTCCCGCGATCGCGGTCACCACCACAGCCAAAAATCACGATCAAGCGCCCACTGGTAAGACGACGCATGGTTTGCAGCACATTGGTCAGAGCATCAGGAGAATGAGCGAAGTCAACAAAGACACTGACCCCAGTAGGGGATTGCACCCTCTCCAAGCGTCCGGGCGCGGGCTGGGCTTGCGCCAGTCCGGCCACAATCTTTTCCCCGGAAATTCCCAAGGCCACTGCCACCCCCACCGCGCCGAGAATATTTTTCAGGTTAAAGGTGCCAACCAGATCGGAATGGATCTGCAATTCCCCGCTCGGGGTTGCCAGACTGGCAAACGTTCCCGCCAGACTCTCCTGAGTCTTAAGCACTGACACCTTGGTTCCAGAAAAACCGCAATCCACCAGGGTTCGACCCTTTTCCCCCGTGTAACCCAAGGTCTTATCAGCCCGCAATTCATCCACTAATCGCCGACCCCAATCGATATCGAGATCATTTTGTTCATCATAGATGACAATCGCCTGGCCCTCCGACTTCAGGTACTCGGTAAAGAGCCTCTTCTTGCTGGCAAAGTAACTGCCCATATCCCCATGAAAATCCAGATGATCCCGGCTCAGATTGGTAAAAAGAACCACGTCGAAGAGGATGCCCGCCAACCTTTTTTGCTCAAGAGCATGAGAGGAGGCCTCCATAATGACATGGGTAACGCCGTTATCCGCCATCTCAGCCAATATCCGGTGCAGGCTTACCGGATCAGGGGTAGTAAACGAAGCAGGAATCTCTACCGTATTGTACCGATAATTCACGGTACCGATCACCCCCGGGTTGCCCCCGGCCTGCCGGATAATCGACTCCAGAAGATAAGTCGTGGTGGTTTTGCCGTTGGTGCCGGTAATCCCGAGCATGAGCATCCGCCGGGCAGGATATCCATGAAAACCAGCCGCCGCCCGCCCCAAGGCCTTTGAGGTATCAATCGTCTCAAGACAGGCAACCCTGTTATGCTTCCATCCCCGACAACGCCCCTTGCCCACCAGCACGGCGGCACAGCCTTTTTTTACCGCCGCATCCAGATAATCGTGACCATCCACAGTCAGCCCCTGAACTGCGACAAACAAGGAACCTGGGCCAGCCTGACGGGAATCGGCGGTAATACTGCGTATCGCTTTGTCCTGCATCCTGTCCAGATTCAAAATTTCCATCTCCTCAACCAATTTCAGTAAGGATACTTCGGCAAGGCTATTGTTTTTCCCCATGACCAAGATCCGACTTTTTCCTTATAATAGTGGCAACTACCCCTCTCAGGATAAAAACTGAGGATCACCTCAGACCTGTAAACGTTCAGCAGTGCCGCATATGATAGGAAGAGGCCTGCGAAGTGTGCTATTGCACATGAGCAGACCGATGACAACGCAGATGCGGTGCTGCTGAACATTTACCGTTACTGCATTGCTTTCAGGTGCAATACACCATGTTCAGCCCCACGTATAACGGTTCCGGCCAGAGGATATTGACTGGACACCTGCCCCGACCCGGCTATCTGCAATCTCACCCCATACGGTTGCAGCGTCTGCAACGCCTTACGCCCGCTCAGGCCCAGCACATTGGGCATGACCAAACTCTGCGGCCCTTGAGCCAACGCCGCAGGCAGAGTGGCATTGGCTTGAATCATTGCCATTTTTTTATAATAGCCTCTTTCACGCACCGCCAGTTCCTTGCCAGTAGGGGGGATAACCTTGTTACGTAAAGATGTTCTGACCTGCGCCATCATTTCTTCAGCAATATTTCGAACCGGCGATTTAGCCAACGGATCAATATGTGCCCCATCAAGGACAACAATTATAGCTATTTCAGGATCTTCTACCGGGGCCATACCCAGAAGGATACTTTCCATCCCCGGCTGAACCGGTACCGTGTTTGCACCACTTTCCTTTGCCGACTGCGCTCCTTTTGCTCCTGTTGTTTTTGCCTGGGCCGGCGGAGCAAAATCTTTTTGCCGCAACGATTCAATAATAAAATCATCCCTCTCAGCCCCTGCAACCTTCTTCATTTCGCTGCGCATGGCCGCACTTACTGCCGGCCGCACCACAAACTCGCCAATTCTCTGCCGAACCGGCACATCCCACAACTGCTCTCCCTGCCAGACACCGCGGAGGACATGAGGTATCATCACCTGCCCTCCATTAATCAGCCGACAAAATGATGACAACAACGCCAGAGGGGTTGCTGTCAAAACCGCATCCTTATCCATCGGCGGCAGCATGGACTTTGCCAACTTAGATAGAGGGGCCTGAATGCCAGCGTTCTTGTTTGCCGAATCGACATGCACATTTTTTGAAGCAAACAAAGCCTCGGGTAAATCAATCTCACCCTTTGCGGTCAAGCCGATTCTGTCGGCGAAAGCGTTAAAATCAGAAGGCTCCGACAAGATCTGTGCAAAGTCAACCCCCTCCGCGGAAATATACCTGCCATCCTGCACTGCGTTCCAGGAGGTTCGTTGAACCGCTTCCGTTTCCGTGCCAGCATCGTTTTCCGGCATCCTGTTTTTCCCCTGGGCAATCATGTTCTCCATAACAGCAGCGGCCTGAAACAGACGATCCATTACCCCAAGATCAAGGATATTATCAATGGCCCTATTTCTATGAGCCTCGGCGCTGAATTCCCAAAACCGGTTAGGATCATAATCCGGCAGACTGGCCAAGCCGATAATCTCACCGGTATTCGGAGCCATGAGCACAGCCACTCCTGATTTGCTTCCCGTATTTGCCATAAGGCCTTTCAATTTCTGTTCCAGGATATTCTGTAAATGAATATCAAGGGTCAGAATAAGACTGGCGCTGTCACTCCCCTCAGCTATTTTTTTATTCACCCCGGCCGCGGCCAGTTTTGGCTCATAGACCCCGCCGCCGCGCAGAACACTATCGTAATAAAACTCGACCCCCGCTAACCCCTGCTCGTCCTTTAAAAACCCCAGCACATGGGCGGCTAGCTGATTTCCCGGATAAAATCTCTGTACCTGGTTGATGCGATACATCCCTTTTAAATTGAGTTCCGCGATTCTTAACGCTTTCTCCCGGGGAATATCCCGGCCAAGCCAGACAAAGCTTCTTTCACCCTTCAGAGCCAAAAGAATAATTTTTTCATCCACTTCAAGAATTTTTGCGACCTCACGGGCAACTATCTCAGGATCCTCAAGCTCCAAGGGCCTTACATACAGGGAACTGCGTTGAAAACTCACAGCCAGCTCCATAAAGTTCCGATCATAAATATTTCTCCGACCACTGCCTGTGGCAGCATTTACCAGCTCCTCTTTTCCTCCGCCACCTTGCGTCCGTCCCTCAACCTTCCCCCCAAACTGATTTCCTATGACCACTACCGCGAGTACCACGGCCAACAACATGAGGACTCCTGCCACCATGGCCGGACGTCTGTCTTTTTCCACAATTGCCCGTTTTCGCATGTCCGATCTTATGGCTTTCTCTTCTGATTCTCGGAGGGCGGGAACAAACCCAATCCCTCTGCCGCAGTCTCGATTATTTTCTGTTGTAGCAACGCTTCTTTTTCTGCGGAGAGCCTCGCCTTGACGGCGCTAAGTTCAATATTTTCCTGCTTACCTTTACCCAGCCCTTCCAGGCCGTCCCGCAAAGCAACGCCGAACCACATACTGCTGACCACTCCCAGCAGCATGGCGACAATCGTCACTACTCCAATAATCCGAAAAGGCTGCTCCTCCGGTCCGCCCGGCCGGTTCACAGAAATCTTCTGCCGGCCACCAATAACATTGGAATATTTTTTAGAATAATCGCGCACTAAGCCGTCCTGAATAAAGTTACCATCTTGTAATGACCTGAACGGCATAAGGAGCCGTAACGAAATTCTTCGGGAAGCAAAGTGCCTTCTCCACGGCTCCTAATTTATTCCTCTTGCCGCCACCCGCAGCTTGGCGCTTCTTGCTCTGGGGTTGCGCAGGCATTCAGCGCGCCCTGGAGTAAGAGGTTTGGGGGTAACTACTTCCAGCAGATGATTTTCCCGGAAGGCCTGCTTTACCAGACGATCCTCAAGGGAATGAAAAGAGATGACACAAAATCTGGCGCCGGGCGCAAGCAGGAGAGCGCCATCGGCCAAAACCTGCTCAAGACTGTCAAGTTCGCGGTTAACGGCGATGCGCAAGGCCTGAAAAACTTTAGTGGCCACATGAATTTTCTTGGGATGAAACCGTTTAGGAATAGCCTGATCCACCAGGGTGACAAGCTGATCAGTGAAAATAATTTTCTCTTTCCGGCGTTGTTCTACAATCTTCTCGGCAATCCTTCTTGCCTGACACTCTTCGCCATAATAGAAAAAAATATCCGCCAACTCTTCCTGAGAGGCCTCATTAACAAGCTGAGCAGCAGTAGTGGTCTGGCGCTGATCCATCCGCATATCAAGCGGCTCGCTGCCTTTAAAGCTGAACCCGCGCCCACTTTCATCAAGCTGCAAAGAAGAAAGACCCAGATCGAGCAGCAGGCCATCGATCTTGCCAATGCCAAGCTCCATCAGGGTCTCCTTTATCGAGGTAAAATTCTCATGCACAAACAGGATACGGTCACCAAACCTCGCCAACCGTTCCTGCGCCAGGGTCAGAGCCGCCGCATCACAGTCAAACCCCACAACCCGACCACTGGGTCCGGAAAGCTCAAGAATTCTTTCCGTATGACCCCCAAGGCCCAAGTTGCCATCAACATATAAACCCCCATCCACCGGAGCCAGGCAGGCGACCACTTCCTCGAGCATGACCGGGAGATGAGATGGCTGCATACCGAATCAGAACCTACCAGTTTCAAGAAGCACCTGTTCAAAATTATGAAAATCATCAACGGTCGGTTTACTCTCAGCCGCCCAGACTTCCTTGTCCCAGATTTCAAAATAGGCAATCATGCCGCTCACCACGACATCCTTCTTGATGCGGCAATCCTCTCGCAGAGTTGCGGGAAGCAAAATTCTCCCCTGCTTGTCCAGCACGCATTCCTCGGCGCCACCGATCATATAACGAACCAGTTTGACTGTTTCCGGACTTTTAGGGCCTGGCGCGGTCAGGGACATCTCCAACTCTTCCCACTCCGGCAGCGAATAAGCCCGGATACAGTTGCGCCAGGGAGTAAGCATAAGCCGCTCCTCGCCTAAACAGCGCAAGGACTCACGAAATCTGGTCGCGATATTCAGCCTGCCTTTCGCATCAAGGAGATGCTCAGAGCGACTACGAAAACGGCAGACTGGACTTTTTACAACCCCTTCATCCACACCAACACCCCCTTGCTCCCCTATTACCCACTTTACACCACCTTGTGTTCTTTATAGTGAAAAAAACAGAGCAGTGTCAAGTAAAAAACAAGCTTGAGCATCTATTATCTCTACCCTCCTGAATCATAAAAAATACCACATATAGGTGTACTTAAACAAACAAACACCACATAAAGTATCGTCATGGACGATCACCACTATTTACTCTCTTTAAATATTTTTTTGTAGGGCTCGGTGGGGTATTTTTTTGCCACAAATCATATTTTTCAAAACAAATTATCCTCTCTGGCAAAACCAGGGCAAAATAAGCTCCAACTCTTTATCTCGCTGATTTTTTGGTTTTTCCTTGCCTTTCCCCCAACTTTCATTTAAGGTGCCTCTTTTTTTCCCAAACCGGGAACGAACCCTTCTTCATGGAAAGTCAAAAAGTTATGGATCAAAGTAAAATCAGAAACGTCGCCATCATCGCCCACGTTGACCATGGAAAAACCACCCTGGTCGATCAACTGTTCCAGCAAAGCGGCATGTTCCGGGAAAATCAGGAAGTAGCCGAACGCCTCATGGATTCCATGGATCTGGAAAAAGAACGCGGCATAACCATCACCGCCAAAAATGGCTCATATTGCTACAAGGACTACTGGATCAACATCATCGATACCCCCGGACATGCCGACTTCGGTGGCCAGGTGGAACGGGTGCTGCGCATGGCCGACGGCTGTCTCCTTCTGGTTGACGCCCAGGAAGGCCCCATGCCCCAGACCTATTTTGTCTTGAAAAAGGCTCTGGCCGCAGGGTTGCGCATCATTGTGGTAATCAACAAGATCGACAAGCCAGCCGCCCGCTGCGAATGGGTGGTTGATCAGGTTTTCGACCTCTTTGTCAAACTTGAGGCCCCGGATCACCTGCTGGATTTCCCGGTGGTCTATGCCTCGGCCAAACAGGGCTACGCCAAACATCACCTCAGCGATGAATCCACCGACATGGTGCCGATCTCCCAGCTGATCGCCGCCCATATACCCGCGCCCTCAGGTGATCCCAACGCTCCCCTGCAGATGCAGGTCAGCTCCCTGGACCACTCCCCCTATCTTGGGCGACTCGGCATCGGCAAGGTAATCAACGGCACCCTGAGCATCAACAAGCCCATTGCCGTAGTCAAGCGCGACGGTAGCGTCCACTCGGCACGACTCACCAAGATCTTCCGCTTCGAATCCGACAAAAAAGTATCCATCGATTCAGCCGGGGTTGGCGAGCTGGTTGCCGTGGCAGGCATGGACGATGTTACCGTTGGCGTAACCTTCACCGATGCGGACAACCCCATGCCAATGCCCCTGATCGAGATCGATCCGCCGACCATCTCGATGAATTTCATTCCCAACGATTCACCCTTTGCCGGGCTGGAAGGAAAATTCGTCACCTCCCGTCATATCGAAGAACGGTTACGCCGCGAGACCCTTGCCGACGTGGCCCTCCGGGTTGAACCCATGGCCGAAGGCGTTGGCTATGTTGTGTCCGGTCGAGGGGAGCTGCACCTTTCCATCCTTATTGAAAAGATGCGCCGCGAGGGCTTCGAGCTCCAGGTTACCCGGCCGCAGGTCATCATGAAACAGGTTGACGGAGTCACTCTGGAGCCTTACGAGGAACTGACCGTTGATGTGGACGAACAATACGCCGGAGCGGTAATCGAACGGCTGGGGATTCTCAGAGGACAGATGCAGGAGATGAGCCAGGCAAACGGTATGAACCGGCTGGTCTATAAAATTCCCACCCGAGGGTTGCTGGGCTATCGCTCAGAATTCATGACCGCCACCAAGGGGCTGGGCATGATGAACTACGTTTTTGCCGAGTACGGCCCCTATGCCGGCGACATCATCAACCGAGTCAACGGGGTGCTTACCAGCATGGAAACATGCACCACCGTGGCCTACGCCCTGTTCAACCTCCAGGATCGCGGTCGTCTGTTCCTCGGCCCGGGCAACAAGGTCTACACCGGCCAGATCATCGGCGAAAACGCCCGCAACCAGGACATGGTAGTCAATCCGGCCAAGGGCAAGAAACTCACCAACATGCGTGCGTCCGGCTCCGATGAAAACGTGGTTCTCACCCCGCCAGTGCAGATGAGCCTGGAAGACTGCATCGCCTACATCAATGATGACGAGCTGGTGGAAGTAACCCCCAAGACCATCCGCTTGCGGAAGAGAATGCTTGCCGCGAAATAAGAAGGCGCCTCACGAATAAAAAAAGGCCATGCCCGAATGTTGTCCGGCATGGCCTTTTTTTTTATGTTTGTCCAGCCGTAACTACACGGCGCTCACCATCCTGCAAATATCTGAATCTATGAAAATTGATGGCCTCGCAAAAAAGAAAATCAGCTTGTTGGTGGATTTTTTTGCAGCTGCTCGCACAAGGCATGCAGTGCTGCATCTTGCGCAAAGGTGCTCATAAATTTGTCAATCCTTGCCCGGCGGGGGCATCGGAGGCATTATTCATCATCGCCGCCGAACTTGTGATCAGCCTCAATTTGCCTGATCACTCTGTCAAAGTCACTCTCAAACAAACGATCCTGCACGATACGGTATTTTTCAAATTCGCTTTCGGCGTGGGCTTTGGCGATTTCTGCCGTCACCTTGCCTGCGTCTTGCAGCACCTCCCGATCGGTCGCCTCAATGAAGCGGTTCAGGCGTGTTTCCCAGTCCTGCATGGTCATCGGGATTTTGCGTAGCGCCATGCTCTCCGCCACGTCCAAATACGCCGAAACCAATCTTTCCAATTGCGCCATCTCGTGTTCGGTCAGGTAATTCTTGGCGATGGCGACATCGAATTTCTGAATTTTCCCTTGCGGCCCGTCCTTCCAGGTCGTTAGCCCCATGTTTTTCATTTCGGCATCGGCACGGTGGTAGATAATTTCCGCCGCCGTCTGGCCATGAATAGCCCAATGCAGCTTGTTTTGTACGGTGGCAAAAAAGCGCTTGGTGGCCTGCGCCGTAACGTCGTAGTCAATCGACGTGGCGTAAATGTCGGTGATCTTCTGGTAAAACTTGCGCTCGGAGAGGCGGATTTCCCGAATGCGCTGCAACTGCTCTTCAAAATATTGGTCGCTGAGAATGGAGCCGCCGCTTTTCAGGCGCTCGTCATCCATCGTGTAGCCCTTGATGGTGAACTCTTCGATGATGGTGGTGGCCCATTTACGAAACTGCACCGCGCGCTCGGAGTTGACTTTGTAGCCAACGGCGATGATCGCGGCGAGTTTGTAGTGCTTGGTGTCGTAACTTTTTCCGTCTGCGGCAGTTATCCGAATATTTCGGATAACTGAATCTTCCTCAAGCTCGCTGTCGGAAAACACCTTTTTCAGGTGATAGTTGATGGTTCTGACATCGACGTCATAGAGCAGCCCCATCATCTTCTGGGTGATCCAGACGTTTTCATCAGCGTACACCGCTTCGACGCCGCCATGGCCACTGGCCGCGACAAAGGTCAGATATTCAGCCGCTGATGAACGGACAAGTGAGACCTCATTTTTCTTGGGAACTTGTGGTTGTTTATTCATGCTCATTCAAGCCTCCCTCTTTTTCATTCAGCCACTGCCAGCCCGTAATAAATCGCCACCTGTTTCTTCACTTCCTGGCCGATGCTATGCGTGTCGTTCAGCCGAAGCTGTTTGAAGCCGGCAAGGTTGAAACCGAAACCGTCCGCATCATGCTGGAAGCTCACGTCGTATCTCCCAATTCGCGTTCGATCTGTTCAATGCTCGGCAGGCTGGATTTCAGCTCGGCGGGCAGTGCGCGGGTCAGCTCAAAAGTCGAAACGCCGATAGGTTTATCCACGCCGCGCAAGGCGTATTCTGCGATTACCTCGTTTTGCGTCTGGCACAGAATCAGGCCGATGGTCGGCGTGTCGCTAGCGTGTTTCAGTACATCGTCCACCACGCTGCAATAAAAATTTATCTTGCCCGCATACTCCGGCTTGAACGCGCCGCGCTTGAGTTCGATGACGATGAAGCAGCGCAGATGCAAGTGATAAAACAGCAGGTCGATATAGAAATCCTGATCGCCGACATCGACGTGATACTGCCGCCCCACGAAAGCAAAGCCTTGCCCCAGTTCCAGCAGGAATTTTTCCAGATGCGCGATCAGGCCGGTTTCCAGTTCGCGCTCGTGAAATGGCGTGGTCAGCGTCAGAAAGTCGAACAGATACGGGTCTTTCAGCGCCTGCTGCGCCAGGTCGGACTGCGGCGACGGCAGGCGCAAGGCGAAATTGCTCGTCGCCTTGCCTTGGCGGGTGTGCGCAGCCGTCTCAATCTGCATTTGCAGCACACTGCGGCTCCAGCCGTTGGCGAGCGTTGCCCGCATGTACCAGTGGCGCGTTTGCGCATCCTTGAACTTTTCCATCAACAGCAGGTGATGTCCCCAAGGTAGCGCCAGCAGCGTGTCGCTTGAGAAAAGTGCCACAGGCTGTGGCACTTTTCCGGCGGGCTCAATTTGTGCCACAGCCTGCGGCACAAACTCCACCCTCGCGTATTCGCGGTAAAACGCCAGCATCCGCTTGATATTGCGCTCGGAAAACCCCTTAATCTCAGGCAAGTCATTGCGGATATCCCGCGCCAGCAGGGGAATCACCGCCGCACCCCAGCCTTCGGTTTTTTGCCGCGCATCGAGCACCTGGCCGAGTTCCCAATACAGGCGAATCAGCTCGGCGTTGACCGCCAGCATTGCCCGTGTCTGCGCAGCGCGAATGCGCTGCTTGATGTCAGTAAGCAGCTCGGCGTAATTCATGGGCGTGGCAGGTTGCTCGCTCATGCGGTTTCTCCCAGCAGTATCGCCTCGATGCGGCGCTTGGCGGTTTCGAGTTCGGTTTTGGCTTCGGCGCGCAGTGTTCGCGCATCAGTTCGCCGATTTTCGATTTCCTCCACAATACGGCGCTGGACAGTTGGTTCTGGCAATGGGATGTGGAGGTTGACAAAGAATGCCTCATCAACTCGTTGATGGCCTGACGATCCTCCAAAATAATTCATTGCCGCAAAACGCAGCCTCTTCATTCGCAAGAGCGCATGCAGATATTTAATGTTGAGTTCAACAGATTTCGGGCGGAAGACGTGGTACTCAGTAGAGCCGAACCCGTAGCCATTCAGGAGCTTTTCGGCAACAGCAGACTTACCATTTTCCATGCAGGGCGTGATTTTCGCCCACAGCAAATCACCCTCCTGGAAGCTCGTATACCCCACGTTTTCGGCAAAGCTGCGCTCTTGCGGCGCGTTGATCGATCCATCTTCATCGGTGATGGCCTCCATGGGTACGAAAGTTAGGAGGGTTTCAACTTCGATATTTCTGAAGTCTGTGCGGGGATTGATTTCGGCGATCTGTTTCAATAGTGGGCTGTTGAATCGTGTAGACACAAGGTCAAAGTTGGCGCGATGAACCCGTGCATCGAAGCGAAATCCCGCCAACTCCCGCCGCTGAACGGTGAAGATGCGGCTGACGAGGGTGTTTTCCGGTTCGGGCGGCAGGGCGATGCCGAGTTCGGCGAGGAGATAGTTGTCGATACCCGCCAACTTCTGGTTGGCTTGCTTGAGGGCTGTTTTATATGCGTTGTAAGCGGCACGTACTTCGCGTTCCGTCCGTTCATCGAGAATCACCGGCATCGAACGTAACGCGGGATAGTCCAATGCGGGGCGAGTTCCGCCGGTTGACCGGCGTTTTGCAAGGGCTTCCGCAATATCGGTATTCAGCCAAGCCGCCAGTGCCTCGCTGCTGGCGCGGTCTTTGGTGCGAATACGGGCAATGTGCTGGTTGATGTTGCCTTCGAAGCCTTGCGGTGGCACGGCAGCAACTGCCATGCGTCCGACACCTGTGATCTTGACCAGCAAATCGTCTTGCTTAACTTGGCTGCGCACCAGCAAGCCATGATGCGTTTCATGATTCACATGCTTGACGTCATCGAGTGACAGCTCTCCGCTAACCTTCAGATTCTGAACGCGTACAAATGGAACACCCGTTGTCGCGTCGGCGTAGTATTTTTCCTGCTCTTCAGCTTTAGGCGTAAAGCCGCCTGACATGGCCACGATGAAGTCACGCAACTTGGCCTGACTGCGTGTTTGCACCAACGCTTCCAAGCGGACGAATCGAGGCAGGTAAAAGTAGGGGTCGTGCCGCGTTGCCATTTGCCCCCGGTACACGATGAAAACAGAGTTCTCATCCAGTCCGGGGGTCAGACAAAAGGGCGCTTATCTCCCTGCTCAATGTGCGCCAGAAACCGCGTCAACTCGCCCGCCACCGTTTCCAGTTCATTCGTCGCCGTCGGTCTGCCGGTCGCGTCGTAGCCAATATTCTCGGCAATCGCCATGAAGATGGGGTAGTCGTCCAGCTCGGCTTTGACACGGGCCAGGAAGTCGTCTTCCAGCGTTTCGCGTAGGGTGGCGATGCGCTCGTTGTAGTCGTCGCTGGTGGCTTGCTGCCAGTCTTTGTAGGTGTCGGTTTCCTTGTGCGCGGCGATGGCGGTTTTAGCCTGAGCGTTGAGTTCGCGCTTGATGGCGGCGGTCAGCGTGCCCTGCGCTTGCAGGGCATCGAGCTTGGCGACGAGGTCGTTTTCGATCTGTTGAATGACGGCATCGCCGCGTTTGAGGGTGGTTTTCTTTCCCTCGATCAGGGCTTCCAGCGCGACGCCCAGCGCGTCCTGGGCAAACAGTTCGTCCTGGGCTTTGGTCTTGGTGGCCTGAATGACGGCGGTGGTGGCTGCATCGTATTTTTTGAGGAAAAGTACCGAGCTTTTGACGCCCGCGCCGTTGGCGGCAAAGGCGAATTGCGGTAGCGAGACGACGGCAACGATGCGCCAGTGTTCCTCGATCCAGTCGCGCACGTATTGCATCGAGCTGTTGGTGAGAATGCTGTCGGGGATGACCATGGCCAGATAGCCGCCTGGTTTGAGAAAGCGGTGGCATTGTTCGATGAACAGCACTTCGGTGGTTTGCTGCTCGCGCACGTTGTCGCGCAGCAGGTTGATGTTGTGGAGCTTGGCGTCGATCCAGTCCACGCCTTTTTTGCCGAGGGTGTAGTTTTCGAGATAACGCTTTTCGGCGAACTTGACCTTGGAGCCGAATGGCGGGTTGGTGATGATGAAGTCGAAGGCGTTTTCCTTGAAGCCCTTGTTTTTGCTCTTCTCGCGCATGACATCGATGGCTTCCAGCCCGTCGAATGCGATGACGTTGGTGTGGCCATCATCATGAATAATCATATTCATTTTGGCGGTACGGGCGATGCCGTCGGAGATTTCGATGCCAAACAACTTGTGCTCGGCGAAGTCATGCCAAAAGTCGAAATGCTCCTTGTAACCTTCGGGGGTGGCGGGATCAAAATAGCCATCCACCGCCTTGCGGTCAGCCTGTTTGCGTACCTTGTCGAGCGCGTGCAGCAGAAAACCGCCGCTGCCGCAGGAAGTGTCAAGCACGACGTTCTCGTTGGTGATGGGCAGGGCATCGACGATGAACTGGACAATTTTTCGCGGGGTGAAATACTGACCGAATTCGCCCCGGAAGAAGCCGGTCATGAAAGTCTCGAAGGCACGGCCCTTGCTGTCGAGATCGGTCTTGTTCAGGTTGGTGGCGGCGAGATAACCGACAACGGTCTGTAGCTCTGCGTTGGATAGCCGGATGTCTTCCTTGAACACCTCTTCGTCTTTTTCGCGGCCTTTGACATATAGGCTGTGGATGCGCGTTTTAAGGTCGTCACCGGTGTCGTCGCTGAACACCTGAAAATCGTAGGGGTCGCCGTTTTTACGTTTGACGCGCTCATCCCAGATTTTGCAGAAGATAAGCTTGTCGAGTTCGTCAAAGGCTTCTGCCGGGTTGCGCTTGCCACCTGCCCAGAGTGCGTCATGGGCTTGTTTGAAAATGCGGGTGAGTTCGTTTTCTTCGACTGTCTTGAGTTCAAATCCACCTACGCCACCCTTGACATACTTGGCGCGGGCAATGCCTTTGCCGGGTCGAGGCAAGTCGGCTAGGCGGTTGCCGACACGATCCTTGGGCGCTGCGCGGTCACGCCGGAAATAATCATTACGGATGCCGGAAGTCAGCCAAACATACTCGGCATCTACCGAGTTGGCATAGCCAAAGCCTTGCTCTATGCCCTGATCGAGTTCGCCCTGACTAGCTTCTTCGCGCTTGCACTCGACCAGGATCAACGGTTTTTTCAGCGACTTGTCGGCATAGACGACGATGTCGGCGTAGATATTGGGTATGCGATGCTCGACCGTGACTTCGATGTCGATCTGTTCGGCGGTGTAGCCGTATTCCAACACCAGGGATAGATAGGCGTTGGCTCTGACCTTTTCTTCAGGATCATTAAAGCGGAGCCGCTTGTTTTGAACTTTATAGGTGATATTTTTTTGTTCGGCATCAAAAGCGATCAGGCTTTTCTCGATGCCTTGGTCAAAGAGTTCGTTCATTCAGTTTTCTCCGTTATTCGTTGGGGATCAGCCAGGCTGATCCACTTGGCCCCACGCCCCTTAACCAGCAGAAATGTGCAGCAGGCAAGCCCTTGCGCTCACGCCAGCGGTAGACGGTGTCTTTCAAGAATGGTTCCGTAATTTTAAACAAACTGATCAGTAGTGAAAAATCAGCTACCGAATGCTAGCTACAGCACCACGGTCCGCTTGATATACTTCACTACCTCCGCCGGATCATCCATAACCTGAAAATAGAGCAGATCATCTTCCGTAATATACCCCTCGGCCAGCATTCTTTCCTTGATCCAGTCCACCAGACCACCCCAGAAATCAGAACCCACCAGAATAACCGGAAAACGCTTGACCCTTCTGGTCTGAATCAGGGTCAGGGATTCAAACAGCTCATCCATGGTGCCAAAACCTCCGGGCATCCCGATGAAGGCCATGGAATACTTGATGAACATCACCTTGCGCACGAAAAAATACTTGAAGTTCATGGGCACGTTGGTGAAGGGGTTGGGCTCCTGCTCATAGGGCAGGTTGATGTTGAGGCCGATGGAAAGGCCCTCGGCAATGGCCGCCCCCTTGTTGGCTGCAGCCATGATCCCTGGCCCGCCGCCGGTGATGATGCCGTAGCCGGCGGTAGCCAGGTCAAGGGCGATCTTTTCGGCCAGCTTGTAGTAACGGTCTTCCGGACTGGTCCTGGCAGAACCAAAAATCGACACCGCAGGCCGACCAATGTTAGCCAGGGTGTCAAAGCCCTCGACAAACTCACTTAAGATCCGAAACAGCCGCCAGGAATCCCCCACCTGAAAACTGTCCAGCGAATACTGCTGCCGCTCGTCAACAACTCCGGCCTTTGTCACCCTCATCTTCAGTCTCCTCAAAACGATTACAATTTAGAAGCACCCATCAAGAAAGAGCAGCCAAGGCCGCCTGGGCCGGGGCATGCTCCGGAAGGTATCGCAACACCTTTTCATAAATCTTTCTGGCCTTGCCTGGCCTTGCCTGCTGCTCAAGGATCTTGCCCAGCAACAACGCGGCTTCCCCCTGACGCGGGTCAAGGCGGAGGCACTCGGTCAGAGACTGCACGGCCCCTTCCTTATCCTCGGCCAAGCCCTGCACCAGACCAAACCTGTACCAATGAGAGGCCTTGCCCCCATCCAGCTCAACGGCCTGCCCACACAGGGACAGGGCGATATCGATGCCCTGTTGCTCTACGGCATAGAGTCGACCAAGTCTGCTCAGCGAACCGGCATCCCTGGGGTTGCCGCTAACCGCTCGCTGATAGGCGGCAATGGCCAGACCGTTTTCTCCCAAGGCTTCACAAGCCCGGCCCAGCCAGCGCACCACCACCATTGGCTCGCCGCCCTGCTGGGAATCTTTTCTGATCAACCCATCACAAAGCTCCAGAATCTCCCGGGCTTCAACATACCTTTTCTGCCGACAATAAAGCATGCCAAGATGCTGCAAGAGATCCGGATGCTTACGATCCACGGCCAACGCCCTTTCCCAGAGCATCAAAGCTTCTGGCGCCTGATCGTCATCAAGACAAATAAAACCCAGATTGAACAGAGCCATAAAATTGGCGGGCTCAAGCTCCAGCGCCTTTTGAAAACTGCCCCGGGCGGCCTTGAGTCGATTAAGCTGAATGTTGGCAACTCCCATGCTGTTCAGGATATTCACATTGCCCGGTTCAAGAAGCAGACCTTGCCGATATTCTCCTAAGGCCTTGACCAGATCACCTTCGTTATAATAGACATCCCCGCTGATATTGAGACTGACTGCGTCAAAAACCGCCAGCGAATCCGGGCCAAAAAAAGCCGCGTGCTGCAAAGCCTTCCGACAGTTCAAGGGCAAGGCCGATTTTTTGAAATCATGATAAGGAAAGGTGGCCACCCCCATGGAAAAAGAACTGCCGCCAATGACCTCCATCTTGCCCCGAAAATCCGCCAGCCAGGCCCGGGCCGCCTCGCCGTCAAGCCCGTCGAGAAAGAGAAAAGCCTCCCGCTGATTAACCAGCACCAAGCCCTTATCCGGGCCAGCCAGCGTTCTGAGCCGTTTGGAAAAATGATTACTTGCCGGTTCCTGATCCATCCGAAGCAAGACCAGGGAGAAACGATTTTTGCCACGATACAGAGCGCGCAATTTCCTGAGCACCGATTCCGGGGTTTTCCGAAATGGATGCGATTCTATGTCCTGAGCGGTGACATGCCCGCAGAGACTGAAAGGCCCCCGCAGGCGAGCAGTGCGCAGAGCCTGCCAGGCCTGCTCCAGCAGTTGTTCCGGAGCACCGCTTTCTTCAGGATCATGGGGATTAACTGTGGTGATGCCAAGATGGGCGGTGACAAAATTTTCCCGCTTAAGCCGCAAAAGAAGCGATTCGCCCAACTGGCGGGCCTGTTCCATATCCACCCCATGCCAGAGCAAGCCAAAGATCCCGGCGCCAAGATGGTGCAGAGGCATGCTCTCGCCCAACACTGAGGCAAGGCAACTGCCGGCCCGCACAATATAGCGCAGGCTCCGGTCCGCATCGCGACTGCGCGGATAAACCTCCAGCAAGGCAAGGGTGGCCGGAACCGAGGGCGCCAACGCTTCAGCCTCAAGCTCCCCCCGCAGATGAAAGCCGTTCATCAACCCGGTAGTCGAATCCTGGCAGCTCTGTTTGAGCAGATAAAACTCCCGGGAAATAATATGGCTCTGTTCATCAAGCCAGACTATCGGCATCCCGTAGAGTTGGGCCTCGCCACCCTGGGCCACCAGCAATCCACAAAGCGCCTCCCCACCCCAGATAGGCAGCAATAATTCCAGCCGCTCTGGGTCAACCACGGGTAGATGATTGTCGCGAATCTGCTTCAAAGCGGTCTTAAATTTTATCGGCGGCTTATTTTCCTGTTCGCCCAAAGGTACCAACCGAGCCGTCTCACAGGGGAAAAAATCAAAAGCCGTCTTCTGAAACAGGGTGGAAAAACGACGAAGATCAGTAGAGACAAGCGGCCCTGCCTCAAAAAGAAAGGGGATGGTCATTTATTCTTAGCCTCAAAAATCTCTTTCAAGCAATTAGCCAGCAGCGGTACTTCCTGGTCGGCCACGGTACGCATATCGAGCAGCAGCCAGTCGTCCTCAATACGACCAAGCACCGGCAGCGCCAACTCCCGCAAGCCCCTTTCCAGTTCATTTACACTCCGCTCCAGTGGGGCAAGGGCCACGGCCCGACTGGGCAGGGGTTGTTCCGGCAACGACCCGCCGCCCACCATGGAGGCAATGGTCTTAAGCTCCACCCGGCAAACCGGGGCAAGCTCCTTACCGATCAAACGGCGCAACCGTTTAGCCCGCTGATCGATGACAGCCAGCGGCATGGCCAGCATGGCCAGGGTGGGGATAGCCGCAATCGCCTTTTGTTCATCAAAATAAAGACGCAACACCGCCTCAAGCCCGGCCAGGGTAAATTTATCGATGCGCAACGCCCGGTTCATGGGGTTGGCCTTGATCTGCTCGATAATCTTCTTCTTGCCCAGGATAAGCCCAGCCTGGGGGCCGCCCAACAGCTTATCGCCGCTGAAGGTCACCACATCGACCCCGGCCCGGATCACCTCGCCCACCGTGGGCTCCTTGGCCAGACCGAAGCGGGAAAGATCCAGCAGGCAGCCGCTGCCCAGATCCTCCATGACCGGCAGGTTGTGGCGGGCGGCCAGCGTGACCAGCTCGCCCAGAGAAACCTCGGAGGTAAAGCCGATCATCCGGTAATTGCTGGTATGCACCTTGAGCAACAGGGCGGTTTCTTCAGTAATAGCCCCTTCATAATCGCCAAGATGGGTGCGGTTGGTGGCTCCCACCTCAACCAGTCTGGCCCCGGTTCGACTCATCACCTCAGGGATCCGAAAAGAGCCGCCGATCTCCACCAGTTGCCCCCGAGAGACGATGACCTCGCGCCCCTTGGCCAGGGTATCGAGCACCAGCATCACGGCGGCGGCATTGTTGTTGACCACCAAGGCCGCCTCGGCTCCGGTCAGCTCGCAGAGAACATCTTCTACCAAACTGTAACGGCTGCCCCGCTTACCGGTGGTCAGATCAAGCTCCAGATTGGAATAGCGGCTGCCCACCGCCAGCAGGCTCGTCATGGCCGCCTCAGGCAGCAGGGAACGACCCAGATTGGTATGGATCACCACACCGGTGCCGTTAATGACGGTGCGGAAGTTGGGACGAAGTCTGGAGGCAAGGAGTTGGCACAGGCGAGGAAGCAGAGTTTTTTGGGTCAGATCGGCGGGCACGAGTGGCGCTCCCTTGAGGATATCCTGACGCAGAGACTCCAGCAGTTGGCGCACCGCGCTTTTCACCAGAAAAGCAGGCACAGCGGAAGATGGATCCAGCCAGCCGAGAAATTCATCGACCTTGGGAATCGCCCGCAGCAGACGTTGGGTGGCAGCTGATGGTGTCCCGGCAGATTCGGTTTTTGTGCTCATTCACCCCCCCCCCAGTTCAAGCAGAAACAAATTATAATTATTATAATTTACAATGGCTTACCGTTTTTCCAGAAAACTGTCAAGAGGCGGGAGAAGCACGGCTAAAACAACTCAATTTCCTGCCACTTTTTGTCCAGCCGCTTATCCGAGATGGGATAGGCT
>Ga0208863_1000907_pt1 | contig 22625 bp, 19 predicted proteins | sample RifOxyD3_FD_184040 | JGI IMG/M metagenome (GOLD analysis project Ga0208863, IMG submission 184040) | Soil microbial communities from Rifle, Colorado - Rifle Oxygen_injection D3 (SPAdes) | ecosystem: Environmental > Terrestrial > Deep subsurface > Rock core/Sediment | place: Rifle, Colorado...
CGCATGGAGCCACGCATGAGAAAACGACGACCCAAACCCTACCCGTGGTTAAAGGTTCCGCGTGCCATCGCTCGCCGGAAAATCAAGATACATGGTCACGACTGGAAGCCAAAGTAAGTGCCATTCGCCCTAGACGCTGGTGCTGATGACTATCTGGCCAAGCCCTTTGGATTGGGTGAACTGATGGCGCGTGTGCGTGCAAATTTGCGTCGACCAAGAACAGTTGCAACTGAGCCTCAGAGTGAGGCCATCGCTCAGGCAGACGCGGTTTTTCGATTTGGTGAAATTGAAATCAATCGATTTGAAAGAATTGTTCGCCGCGCTGGCACCGAGATTCATCTCACACCCATAGAGTACCGACTGCTTGCGGTTCTGATTGCGAATGTCGGGCGAGTGATCACGCACAAGCAATTGCTTCGCGATGTATGGGGCCCGTCCCACGCCGAGCAGAGTCACTATCTCCGGATTTATATGGGGCACCTTAGGCAAAAGCTGGAGGTAGACCCGGCACAACCGCAGCATTTTCTGACTGAGACGGGCGTGGGCTATCGTTTACTTTCTGACCCATGAGTTTCGTGAGCTTCATTCATTCGAGAACACCATTGAAAAAGTTCGCTACTTGCTTAGTTGGTTGATCCAATTCAGGGAACGACGGATGTTTAATTTGACTGTCAATTTCGGAGTCATCCGGGTCACCTCGACTGTGCGGCGGCCAAATGGGTCTGCGGATTGAGAAGGCTTGGCTGCCGGATATTGCCATAATAGGCATCTGGTTCATCGCTCTGTCAGGCACAGGCCCTTAAACTGTTGCCGTCAACATCTTGCGCTGCTATTCACCAACTATTGACTAAGGAATTTGCCATGAAAGGCATGATGGATTTTTTGGAAAAAGCTGGTCTGGTCAAAAGGGATTTCCCAAATGGCGTGCCAGAGAATGAAAATTCAAGCTCCGCGACGGAGGTCTCCGAGCCAATCCCCAACACAACCAATGCACCCACCGCCGTCGCAACACCCGTTGAGCCTGGGGTGGGCACCAGCAGCACGCTCAATCTGGACAGTATCTATGGCCATCACGGCGTCGGCCCCTCGTTGTATCCGGCCGAGCGGCTGTTGCGCCTGATTGACGGTTTGAGCGCCATGGACGAAACAACCCGCCAGATGGCCATCAAAGCGATGGATGCCGCCGACGAGTCCTGGACAATTGATGATCCACTGAATGATGCCGCTGCCAAGATTCGGGCGCTGGCCGAATACAGCAGCAGCATGGCAGAAAATCTGCGGCAACTTGAAATACAAACCCAGGCCCACCTGGACGCGGTGACCAGCCGCCAGGAACAGGTGGTGGGCGACATTCGCAAACAGATTGTTGAACTCGAAGGCTTGGTGACCCGTGAGCTGAGCCGCTCAGCCCAGGAAATTGCCGCCCAGGAGGCCAACATCAATGCCGCTCGTGATCAGATCGCCCGCGATTTGACCGAAGTTGGGCAGGTCAGCCAGCGGCTGCAAAGCCTGTCGAGCCAATTTGGCGCTTCCAAAACAACGATACAGGAATAACAACATGGCCAGTTTGACTCCGCTGTCCAAAGGACTCATCGGTTTGGCCGTGGTGGGCGCCATGGCCTCTGCCGTGTGGCACCTGGTGCTCAAAGAGCGTATGGGAGGGGGTGCCACGTCGGATTGGCAAAGCACGTCTGAGCCGACCTCGCCTGCCACCAACGCCGTGTCACCATCGCCGACGATCGCGCCAACGACCTCCCCATCAGTCGTGCCACCGGTCCCACCACCGCCTGCAGTCAATGTGGGTGGTTCTGCGGCAGAAAATTCTGAAATGGGGCGCAAATCGATGGCCGACGGCGACTTTGCGCAAGCGCGCAAACACCTCGAAGCCGCAGTGAACGCGGGTGACGGGCCGGCGGCGTGCCTGCTGGGTGAAATGACCCTCAAAGGGCAAGGCGGCCTTGCAGCCGACAGGGAAGCCTCGGCCAAACTGTTTCAGCTCGCGCAGTCACGCGGCAGCATTTGTTTTGCGACCGGGCAGTGAGCGCTTTAATCAAGGATTCAACATGAAATTTCGCACCATCGCCTTGCTGGCGGCTATAAGCATTGGCGGGATCACCGCTTCCCAGGCACAAGGTTTTGTCTTTGGCACGGACAAGGCACCCACCGAGGCCGCAGCGCCTGCGGGTGTGCGTAATGCCAAAGTCGAAACCGCCCAACGCCTGCTGACCCGCCTGGGTTTGCTGCGTGAGGCGCCAACTGGCCTGTTGACACCCGCCACCCAGGAGGCGATTCGTATTTTTTCCAGCCGCAATGGACTGGCACCGAGCACCCAGGTGACGGACACCTTGCTCAATGCCATTCGCCGTGTCATCTGGACCACCCAGAACTGGTCCAGCGGCAACTACAAGGGCCGCGAAAAGCTGGTGGACGCGGCAGGTCTGCGTGAGGCGCAGCTCTTGCTTGGCAAATTGGGCTTTAACGCTGGCCCGCTGGACGGTACTTTTGGTCCTCAAACCCAAGTCGCCACCGAGGCGTTTCAGGAGTCACAGGCCGTCACGGTAGACGGTTTGATCACGGCCACGGTGTTGATGAACCTGCGCCGCGCCGTCAATGGTGTGGGTGCCAAGGCAAAGGGAACCGTGCGGCTGCTCAACTGGCCTGATTACATCGAGCCCAGTGTGTTGCAAGATTTTGAAAAAGAAACAGGCGTTCGCGTAATCTACGATATTTTTGCTGGCAACGACGACCTGGTCAATAAGCTGGGCGCAGGCGGCACGCCGTACGATGTGGTGTTTCCAACCGCCAATGCGGTTCCCGCCATGGCCGCAAAAGGCCTGCTGGGCAAGCTGGACAAAGCCAGCCTGAAAAACCTTGGCAACATTGACCCCCGGGTCGACGCCACGCTGCGTTCCTGGGACAAGGATGGCGCCTACAGCTTGCCGTACATGTGGTACACGGTAGGGATTGCCTGGAACACCAAGTTGGCCCCCAAAGGCATCGCCATGGACACCTTGGTCAACGTGTTTGACCCCGAAATGGCCCGGCGCTTTCAGTCCTGTGGTGTCGGTGTGGTCGACTCCGCCAGCGACGTTGTGCCACTGGCGGCCATGGCCGGTGGTGTTGCCAAATGGGACAGCAAGAAGTCGCTGGCTGCGGCTGCCAAAGTGCTCGACGGCATCAACGGCGTTGTCAAGATCATCCCTACCGACCAGTTCATCGACGCCCTGGCCAAAGGCCAAATTTGCTTGGCAATCGGCTTTTCGGGTGACGCGGTGCAGGCACAAACCAAAGGGCGCGGCACGGTTGAATACCGCGTGCCCTCCGACGGCGGCCTGCTGGCCATTGATGCCATGGCGGTCCCGGCAAACGCCAAAAACAAACGCGAAGCGCACCTGTTCATTGATTACATCCTGCGCCCGCAGGTTATTGCCAAAATCTCCAACACCGTGGGTTATGCCAACGCCAACCTCAAGGCCGGCGAATTCATGAGTGACAGTGTCAAGTCCAACCCGGCCGTGGTACCCAGTACGGCAGCGCTGAGCCGCTCATCACCTATCCCGATCCTGTCGGAGCAGGATCAACAAGAGATAGCGCGCATCTGGGCCAGGTTTGCCAAGTAAAGTATCAAAGCGATCACCTCTTCACGTGGACAACACACCGTCATACCTGGGTGCATTCCTGAATCATCCTACCAACCGCGTCGCCCTGCTGGCCGCGGGGGTGGTGGGTATTTTTGCATCCATCCCGCTGGGCTGGACCGGGTTGGCACTGGTGGCTGTGGTGGCGCTGGGCACCGAAATTCTGGCCGCGTTGGTCATCCCCGGCCTGACGTCCTTTCGCAACTCGGTCGACCGGGCTCAGCACCAGCAGGTCCGCGCCCAGCGCCGCCTTGCGCTGCTGACCGACATCAGCAATTATGGCGACACACGTGCGCTTGACACCTACCAACACATGGTCTCAAGGGTACAAGCGCTCCATCAGACCGCCAGTGACAAGCGCACCGCGTTGAACCGCTTTGACGTCGACAAGCTGGAAGACCTGACGGTGGACTACCTTGGTTTGTGCGCGATCAGTCTGTCACTCAAACAACGCAGGGACACCCTTAGCGAAGACACCGTGACCCAGCGCATTGCCAGCATTCAGGCGCAATTGCAAAACACCGCCTTGCCCGACGAAGAGCAGCGCCAGTGGCGCAACGCGCTGAACGAGTACACCGAGGTGTTGCAGCGCTCCCGCCGCCTGGCCGCGCGCCGCACTGTCCTGGAGGCCACGCTGACCTCTTTGCCCGACAAGATGGAAGAGATTTACCAGATGGTCATGACCTCGCCCTACTCGACAGAGATAGGCAGCAAACTTGATGAATCACTGTCACGCCTGCGTATTGCCGAAGAAGTAGCCAGTGAGTTTGATACGCCGGAGCCATCCGATGCCATGCGCCACAAGGTCAACAGCCCGGCAAGCACTGCGTTTGGTCGCGCAGCGCGCCGGGGTGCAGGCGCTGTCAAAACTTGAACCCTAACCATTGCATTACCCTTATTTTTAACGTCTATTTCAGGAGAAACCCCATGGCCAACAACGCAATTTTTGCCCGCCTCGCCAACCTCTGGACCGGTTTTGTCAGCCTGTGGGTGTCCGACGTGGAAAAAGCCCACCCAGAGATCGCCTACCAAAATGCGATTGCCTCCATGATCGAGAAATACACCCAACTCAAGGCCGCCACCGGTGCCAACATTGCCCGTCGGCAAGAGATCACCGCCCGGCTGGATGCGGCTGAGCGCGAACTTGCCAGTGTTGCCAGCGACCTGGAAACCGCCCTCGCGACCAACCAAGATGACCTGGCCGTGGTGCTGATCCAGAAGAAGAACGCGCTTGATACCACCATTACCGAATTGCGCACCGATGCGGCCCAAGCCACAGCCGACGCCGACAACGCCAAAGATTCGCTGACGCAGGTCAAAACCGACATCGACAAGCTCAAGGCCGAAAAAGACCGCATGCTGGCGCAAATGCACAGTGCCCAGGCCCGGCTCAAAATCCAGGGCCAACTCGATGGCCTGTCGGTGGATGCCGAGGTGCAGGCCCTGAGTGCCGTGCGTGATCACATCAAGGGGCAGGTGGCCCAAGCCAGTCTGGGTGCCGAATTGCACAACTCTGACCTTGATGTGCGCCTGAATAAGCTGCGCCAAAGCAGTGGCAGCGTGACCGCCAAAGCCCAACTGGACGCCCTGAAACAAGCCCGCGCCGCAGCTCAGGCCGCGCCCGCAAAAAGCCTGTAACCCCAACAGTCCATGAGCGCCCCAGCCACCTTGCGTGCGGACCTGCCCCGGTGGGCGGAAACCTTGCGGCAAAAATACCTTGCCGCAGAGGCCTCCACCTTTGTGCTTTACCGCAATGTGTTTGACAATTTTTTGGTCGGTGACAAGCTGCATAACCTGCAGTCATTTCTGGTTGAAGAGCTGTTTCGCGACACCAAAAAGAACGTGGTCGAGGTCAGCCTGGAGCGAGGTGTGCGCCAGTTGAACGGCAAAACCGGCACCGCCCTGGGGCAATTAGCCGATGCGGACGTTGACGGTACCGACATGTTGCCCAACCTGCACTTGTTGGAAGCCCGGATGCGCAACGCACAAAGCACGGCCGTTATCGTGCCTTATGCCGATGCGCTCCTGCCCGCCGGAGACCCCAGCTTCATGGCACAGTCCGACCGGCAGACCTACCTGGCGTTTCACCGCTGGTCGCTCGACACCAGCCTGACCCAGGGCGACAACATCACCATTCTGATTACCGAGTCGCTGGGTGCCATCAACCCCGGGCTGCTGTCCAACCCCAAGGTGTCGGCGATCGAAATCCCGATGCCCGATTTGGCCCAGCGCAAGAAGGTCATGGCGTTTTTTGCACCCAAACTGACCGAGCAGCAAGTTACTTTGTTTTCCGAGCGCACCGGTGGCCTGCGCACCGTGCAGCTGGCCAGTATTCTGGCCAGTTCGCAAGGTCATGGCTTGGGTGAGCCCGAGCGGCGCACCTTGATCCTGCATTTGCTGCAAGGTACGCCCGATGCAGAGCAACGCGCCACTACTTTGGCTGCCATCACCGCCGGTATGACCCCGGGCGAGATTGGCAAGTTGATTGAGCCCGCCCGGGCGCTGCCTGCCAGTGATCCGAATGCCGAGGTGCTCAGGGTCATCCACGCCCGCAAGCGCGAAATGATCGAGAAGGAATGCGCCGGGTTGATCGAATTCATCGAGCCCAAACACGGCATGGCCTCGGTGGGGGGGCACGACAACATCAAGCGTGAATTGCTGGCAATTGCCAAAAACCTGAAAGAAGGCAACACCACCCTGACCCCGATGGGATTACTTGCCGTGGGTCCGATGGGTTCGGGCAAAACCTTTGTCATCAAGGCATTTTTGAAAGAAGCCGGACTGTCTGGCGTGGCGCTGAAAAACTTCCGCTCCAAATGGGTCGGCTCGACTGAAGCCAATCTGGAACGCGTGCTGGCCACGGTCAAGGCCATGGGCCCGATTGCAGTGATCATCGACGAAGGTGATCGCAGCTTTGGCAATGGCGGCGGCGAAGGTGGCGACGACGGCACCAGTTCACGGGTGATTGCGCGCCTGAAAGAGTTCATGGCCGACACCGAAAACCGTGGCCAGGTGCTGTTTGTCATGATGACGAATCGCCCCGACAAGCTCGACACCGACATCAAGCGCCCCGGTCGTCTGGATCGAAAAATTCCCTTTTTTTATTGTGAATCGGCCCTTGAGCGTTCACAGGTCTTACTTGCCGTGTTGTCCCGGTATGACGAAGCCTGCGTGGCCAGCCCCGAAGAATTACTCGGCTTATGTGAAACCCTGGGTGGCTATTCCAATGCCGATCTGGAAGCGCTGGCACTTTTGGCTGTGGAAGCAGCGCGAAACCAGGCCAGCCCATTGGACGCTGCCGTACTCACGGCTGCGGCGCAAGACTTCATGCCACCACAGGAGCGCGACATGATTGAATTCATGGAGCTGCTGGCGGTGTCCGAGACCTCGCGGCGCACCCTATTGCCAAAACGTTTTCGCGATATGGCCATTGCCGACATCCAGAGCCATTTGCTGGCCGCCCGCAAACGTGCGCTGGCCAGGTAAACATTGCCCAATCTGTAGTTAACCGGAACAGGAGTCCACCATGCACCCCGTACAAGACCAGACCCTCAGCACCCAACAAATCATCCAGCTCACCCGGGCCATGCTGTCTGTTGCCTCGGTAGACGGCCTTCAGCCCGCTGAAGGCACGCTGATTAGCCAGTTTTACGAAGCCTCTCGCAGTGCCGACATGCCTACCACGGCGGCTGCCATGGCCAACGCTGGCACCAATCAATTCACGGTGGCCGAGCTGGAAGGCAGCACGCCCGAGTTCGCCGATACCACGATTTTGATGTGCCTGATGGCCGCTTATGCCGATGGTCACCTGAGTGCTGCCGAGCGCCTCCATGTGCAATCCATCGCCACACAACTGAAGGTAGATGCGTCACGATTCGATGGCTTGTTGGCGCAGGTGCGCGATGAGCTGGTGGGGGCCCTGTCGCATCTGCCGGATGCGGGTTCTGTTGCCGTGGTGGTGAAGGAACTGGCTGCTGCTGATGAATAGCGGTCAAGCTGGCTTTGCCAGATGGAGGTGCTGATGTTTACGGCACCAACCTCAAGAACCGCTTTGGTGCCGCTGTGGGTTATCTCACGGCCGAGGGCTCAGGCGTCCAATTGGGCTAAAACCTTTGGTGGGTGTCAACGTGCGGCAGGGTGCTTTTGGCCGGGTTGCTCGTCCATGTAGCCTGTGCCGTCCTTGTTGCCTTTTTTACCCATGATTTGCCATTGGGTACGTTGATTGACCAGGCGGGCCAGCGCCTCGACTTCTTCGTCGGTGTGGTTGATGAGTTTGGCGGGTGACAGAAAACGTCCATTTTTCAGTACCGGTTCGGCCCAGAAAGCCTGATGGTATTCCGATTGGCTTAGCACCTTGTCACGGCTGGCGGCCACTTCCACGGTGCCGTAACAGTTGCAAAAATAGCTGCGATAGTCTTGTTGCGGGAAGACCTCGGTGTAGGTGCCGGTGCCGCGTATGCCGATGGTCACGGTGGGCGTCACAATGCGGCGCTGCGTGCCTTTGCCCCAGACGCTGACCACGGCGCCCGTGAGCAGGCGCAACACGCTCACCACGCTCAAACTGGCACCGCGTTCCACCACCAGACGGCTGTTCTGACGCACCTGGAATGAGGCGTTTCCCAGCACAAATATCAAATTGGCCCCGGGGCCGGTGGCGATGGCATCACCGCTCTGGATGGAGTCGCCTGCAGCCAAGCGCTGGCCGTTCAGTAGCGCGTCTCCCACCAGTTCCACAATATTGCTGCGTTGCTGCGCTTGCGCACCGGCAAAACCACCCATGGCGGTCCAGGCGCCGGCCGCCTGCACAAAACTGCGGCGCTGCATCCACAGCACTTCAAGCGCACCGCGTTCTGTCAGGGTATGGCGGTTACTCATGTTGCGGCCCGGCTCAGGTCGTCCGACTCAAGCTCAAAACTGTCGCGGTAGCTAAAGTACAGCGAGGTAAAGAACATCGACGCCAGCAACATCAGTGCCGGGAACAGCAGCATGCTTGACAAGCCAGGATTGCCGGTGCTGTTGCCCAGGGTGCCGATGGCCAGCACCGCAACCACGATGGTGCCCATCCACGAGAGGCCAAACACGGTAAAGGCCCAGAAATTTCGGAAACACGCCACGATGCTGAAAAACATGCTTTTCAGCGGTGGCAAGTCGTGCCAGAACACCAGCGCCGGGGCGTGCCAGAACATCAGGGACAGCGGCAGGTGCAAGCTGATAAAGAGCCACATGGCGCTTTGAAAATCTGGCGACTGCAGCAGTTCTGCCGTGGGTGCACTGCCGCCCAGGTAAAGCCGGGCAAAGCCGCCGCCGTCCACCAGGTAGGAGCCACCCATGGCCAGCATGAAGCCCGCCGCATACAGCGCGCCCAGCATTAGCATGGCGCGCAGCTTGGCGGGTCCGGCGCGAAGGGCGGTGAACAAAATGAGCGGCATGGGAAATTTACCCTGGGTCGCTTCCCGGGTCGCTGCCATCAGACCCAGCGTGGCAGCGGGCAGCAGCGTCATGGCCAGCGGCAAGCCAATGATTGGCAGCGTGGAGGCCACCGACATGACCGCCATGAAGATAAAAAACAGTCCGGCCAGCGCCAACGGCTGTTTGAAAAAAGTCTGCATACCGAGTTTGACCCAGGTGGCGCCGGTGCGGGCAGGAACGAGTTTGAGTTTCATGGGCGTGCCTCCTGCTTGGGATCGTCCTGCATTTGGTTGACCCTGTGCCGCAACACGCGCTCAAAATGGTTGGGGTCATGGGCTTGCAACATGCTGGCCTGGCGCGGCCGGTAAAAGTCCCACAGGCGCGACAGCCAAAAGCGCAAGGCAGCGGCCCGCAGCATCGCCGGCAGCAGTTCTTGTTCGGCCGGCTGGAAAGGTCGTACAGCGCTGTAGGCAGCCAGAAAATGCCGGGTATTGGGCGCATGCTGCATGCCACTGGTCGGGTCAATACACCAGTCGTTCAGGCACACCCCCAGGTCAAACAACCAGCTGTCAATGCCGGCAAAATAAAAGTCAAAAACGCCGCTTAGCACGGGTTGGCCCGCCACTGTTTCAAACATCACGTTGTTACAAAACAGGTCGGCGTGAACCGGGCCGCGCGGCAGGTCGGCATAACTTGGTTGGGCAGCCACCTGGTTTTGGTAGGCCAGCTCCTGGGTGATCAGGGTTTTCTGGCCGTCGGTCAGGTAGGGTAGCACCACGGGCACAGTGTCGTTCCACCAGCTCAGGCCGCGCAGGTTGGGCTGGCTCGGCGCAAAGTCGCGCCCGGCCAGGTGCATTTTGGCCAGCATGGCACCCATCTGGGCGCAGTGCACCGGCCCGGGGGTCAGTTCGCTGGCGCCACGCAATTTATCCACCACGGCAGCGGGCTTGCCTTTGACATGGAGCAGCAGCTCACCCTGGGCGTTGGCATGGGGCTCGGGCACCAGGATGCCGCGTTGGGCCAGGTGTTTCATCAACTGCAAATAAAAGGGCAGTTGTTCAAACGTCAGGCGCTCGAACAGGGTCAGCACATAGTCATGCACCTGCCCGTGGTGTTGCGTGCTGACGAAGTAGTTGGTGTTTTCTATGCCGCCCGCGCAGCCTTGCATGCTTTCGAGCGTTCCCAGGTCCAACTGCTGCAACAGCGCACTGGCCTCTGCAAAAGAGACTTCGGTATAGACCGCCATGGTTCAGAAGCCCAGCACTTTCCAGCTGCGTTCACCTGTCTTGGGTGCCACCTGGTAGGCTGGCATACCGCCTTTTGGCTGCACCGTGATGCTTTGGGTGGCGCCGCCCACACGGACCTCGTCAATGCTGGCGCCGGCATCTTCGACATGGATGTGCTCGACGCGCGGTTGTACTTTGCCTGGACTATCAGGCTGCACCGTGGCATTGGGGGCCGCAGCAGCGGGGGCGGTTTGGCTCCAAGCCAGGCCACAGGCCAGCAGGAGGGGGAGAACGGTATAAATTGGACGCATTATTTGATTGTAGATAAAGCGGCAGTGCGGTCGGCTGCAGGCAAAATGCCGGCATGAACAATGCCCCACCCAAAACCCTGCTGCTGGTCGATGGATCCAGTTACCTGTACCGCGCTTTTCACGCCATGCCTGACCTGCGTGCTGTGCCGGGCGACCCTGGCAGCGCGCCTACCGGGGCCATTCGCGGCATCATCAACATGCTGCAAAGTCTGCGCAAGGAAGTGCCCGCCGAGTACGCCGCCTGTGTGTTTGACGCCAAAGGCCCCACTTTTCGTGATGACTTGTACCCGCAGTACAAGGCCCACCGCTCCCCCATGCCCGACGACTTGCGCGCCCAGATCGAGCCGATCCATGAGGTGGTGCGACTGATGGGCTGGAAGGTGCTGGATGTGCCCGGTGTCGAGGCCGACGACGTGATTGGCACGCTGGCCGCCACGGCTGCGCGCCAGGGCCTGCAGGTGATTGTGAGCAGCGGCGACAAGGACCTGGCCCAGTTGGTCAATGAGCGCATCACCATCATCGACACCATGAACGGCCGGGTGCGTGATGTGGCCGGGGTCACCACCGAGTTTGGTGTACCGCCCAGTTTGATGGTGGACTACCAGACCCTGGTGGGTGATGCCATTGACAACGTGCCCGGTGTGCCCAAGGTGGGTCCGAAGACAGCAGCCAAATGGCTTCAGGAATATGGTTCCCTTGATGCCATTGTTGCCCAGGCAGATGCCATCAAGGGCGCGGTTGGGGAAAACTTGAGGAAATCCCTGGACTGGCTGCCCACCGGCCGCAAGCTGTTGACCATCAAGACCGACTGTGACCTGAAAGACTGGCTGCCTGATTTGCCCGACATGGACGACATTGCCGTGGGCACCATGAATACCCCGGCACTGGCCGGGTTTTACGAAAAATACGGTTTCAAGGGCCTGGCGCGGGCGCTGGTGGCGGGCGGTGGCGAGAAAACGACTGCGGCCGGCTCAGGAATTGGGGAAAGCGGAAAAGGGGTCAGAGCCAGCTCCGCTTCGCTACGTGGATCCGACCCCATTTCCGCCGGTCCCAATTCCGATGCTAACAACCGCGAACCCGGCCTGTTCGACGAACCGGACGCTGCGCCTGAGGCTCCAGCCACACCCCGCGTCAGCACGGTCAGCTACGACACTATCCTCACCTGGGAGACCTTTGACCGCTGGCTCGCCAGGCTGCAAGCAGCCGAGTTGGTGGCCGTGGACACCGAGACCACTTCGCTCGATGAGATGCGCGCCCGAATTGTGGGCATCAGCTTCAGCGTCACACCGGGCGAGGCGGCTTACATTCCGCTGGCCCATGCCTACCCGGATGCACCGACCCAGCTGCCGCTGGACGAGGTGCTGGCCCGGCTCAAGCCCTGGCTGGAGGATGGCAGTCACAAAAAGCTCGGCCAGCACGTCAAATATGACCGCCATGTGTTCGCCAACCACGGCATCGAGGTGCAGGGTTATGCGCACGACACCATGCTGCAAAGCTACGTGCTCGAAGTCACCAGGCCGCATGGCCTGGCCAGCCTGGCCGAGCGCCATCTGGGGCGCACCGGTATCAGTTTTGAAGACCTGTGCGGCAAGGGTGTCAACCAGATCTGTTTTGACCAGGTCGATGTGGCCAAGGCCGCTGAGTATTCGTGTGAAGACTCCGACATGACGCTTGATGTGCACCAGGTGTTGTGGCCGCTGCTCAATGCCAACGACAAATTGCGTTTTATCTACGAGTTGGAGATTGCCAGCAGCGAGGCCCTGTACCGGATCGAGCGCAACGGTGTGCTGATCGACGCACCCACGCTGGCGGCGCAAAGCCATGAACTTGGGCAACGTATCTTGCAGCTTGAAAAAGAAGCGCACGAACTTGCCGGTCAGCCTTTCAATCTGAGCAGCCCGAAGCAGATTGGCGAGATTTTTTTCACCAAACTCGGTCTGCCGGTGGTCAAGAAAACCCCCACCGGCTCGCCCAGTACCGACGACGAGGTGCTGCAAAAGCTGGCCGAAGACTACCCACTGCCCGCCAAGATTCTGGCGCACCGCAGTCTGTCCAAGCTCAAGGGCACTTACACCGACAAGCTGGCGCAACTGGCACACCCGCGCACCGGGCGTGTCCATACCCATTACGCGCAGGCCGTGGCGGTGACCGGGCGATTGAGCAGCAACGACCCCAATTTGCAAAACATTCCGGTGCGCACCCCAGAGGGTCGGCGCGTGCGCGAGGCCTTTGTGGCTCCGTCCGGCAGCGTGATCGCCAGTGCCGATTACAGCCAGATTGAGTTGCGCATCATGGCGCACATCAGTGGTGATGCCGCCTTGCTGCTGGCGATCACCGACGGTATGGATGTGCACCGCGCTACCGCTGCGGAAATCTTTGCCATTGATACCGCCCAGGTCAGCAGCGAGCAGCGCCGCTACGCCAAGGTCATCAACTTCGGCCTGATCTACGGCATGAGTGCCTATGGACTGGCCAAGGCGCTGGGTATCGATAACACGGCGGCCAAGAACTACATCGCGCGCTACTTTGACCGCTACCCTGGCGTCAAACACTACATGGACCAGACCCGGGCGCTGGCCAAGCGCCAAGGTTATGTCGAGACCGTGTTCGGCCGCCGCCTGTACCTGCCCGAGATCAATTCGCCCAACGGACCCCGGCGCAGCGGCGCCGAGCGCGCCGCCATCAACGCGCCCATGCAGGGCACGGCGGCCGATCTGATCAAGCTGGCCATGGTCAAGGTGCAGCAGGTTATCGACGCCGAGCAGCGCGCTACCAAGATGATCATGCAGGTGCACGACGAACTGGTGTTCGAGGTGCCCGAGTCAGAGGTGGACTGGGTGCGCCATGAGGTTCCCAAGCTGATGGCCGGGGTGGCGCACCTCAAGGTGCCGCTGCTGGCCGAGGTGGGGGTGGGTCTGAACTGGGACAAGGCGCACTGAGCGTCTGTGCGGTACAGCACAAACCAGCGGGAACTGGCGTGCTTAAATGGTCGGCGTGTTACACGCTTTGATGCCGTCGGTGTCAAAGCTTGGGTGAGGCGTTACAGAGGTGCTTCCATGAATTCAATCAAACTCGTCGGTGTCGTGCTCATCGTTTTGGGCGCTCTGGGGCTCGTCTACGGTGGCTTTAGTTACACCAAGGACACCACAGCCCTGAAGGTCGGGCCGCTTGAAATGACGGTGCAGGAAAAGAAGACCGTCAATGTGCCCCTGTGGGCCGGCATTGGCGCCATTGTGGTGGGTGGCGTTTTGCTGGTGATGGGTGGCAAAAAAGGTTAAAGATTTGCCATCGGCAGGGACGCCACAAAAGCCATGACCACCGGCTCTGCCGCAGTGCCCTGGCAGGCTTGCTGCCATTGTTTAGCCGCCTGCAGCAACTGGCGTTCCTTGATGTGGCCAAAACCGCGTACTTCGGCCGCAATGCCGGCCAGTGTCACCGCCGCGCTGTGGTTGCTGGTTGTCAGGGTGGGCAGCAAGGCCTCGACCATGGCCGGGTACATCCGCGCCAGTTGGCGCTCCAGGCGCCGCTCGGCGGTTTTACCAAAGGGGTCGAACCAGCCGCCACGCAGGCCTTTTAGCCCTGTCAGCAAGCGCATGACCGAGAGCACCCAGGGGCCATAGGCCTGCTTTTTGAGGTGGCCGGTAGCGGGGTCGCGTTTGGCAAACAAGGGCGGCGCCAGGTGGAAACTCAGCTTCGGATCACCCTCAAATTGTTCACGCAGTTGCTTCTCGAAGCGACCATCGGTGTAGAGCCGGGCAACCTCGTACTCGTCCTTGGTGGCCATCAGCCGGTAGGCCTGGGTGAGCACGGTGCGGGTCAGTCGTTCGGTGCCCGCCATAGCCTGTTGCTCGGCTTGCTGCACCTTGCGCACCAGGGTCTCGAAGCGCGCGGCGTAAGCCTTGTTTTGGTAGGCCACAAGGTCTTTGCTGCGTCGCGCGATGAGGCTATCTATTGATTCCTCCCCGCGCTTGACGACGCGCACCGTCTGCGCCGGGCTGCTCTGGCGCAGCACCGCATCCAGGTCCAGCGCGGCGCGACGGCCCCAGTCCAGCGCGGCCAGGTTGGCAGCCACGGTAACGCCGTTGATCTCGATGGCGCGCTGGATGGCCTGTAGCGACACCGGTAGCCAGCCTTGCTGCAGGGCATAACCCAACATGAGCATGTTGGCCGCAATGGCATCGCCAAAGACCTGGGTCGCGAGACGGGTGGCCGGGAAGGCATGTACACGCTCGGCCCCGGTGGCGCGGTCGATGGCGCTGCGCAATTGGTCTTCGCCAAACTCGGCGCCCACCGGGTTCAGCACAAAGGCGGCATGGGGCGCCAGATGGGTATTGAGTGCGACCCGGGTGCGCCGCAGTGTCATGGTCGCCAGTGCCGCCGGGCTGGCCGCCACCATCATGTCGCAACCCAGCACCAGGTCGGCATTGGCCATGGCGACACGTGGCGCGTGCAGGCTTGAGGCATCGCGCGCAATACGCACATGCGACAGCACGGCGCCGTTCTTTTGCGCAATGCCAGTCTGGTCCAGGCAGGTGGCGCTCAGGCCTTCCAGGCGCGCGGCCATGGCCAGAATGGCACCAATGGTGATGACACCAGTACCACCGATGCCGGTGATGATCGTCTCATGTGCGGGCAGCACAGGGGCGCGTTGTGGCGCGGGCATCGGCGGCGTGGCGCTGCGCTCCTGCTGTTGCAGACGGGCGCTCTTGCGCGGCTTGGCACCCGCCAGTGTGACAAAGCTGGGGCAGAAGCCATCGACACATTTGGTGTCCTTGTTGCAGGACGACTGGTTGATCTGGCGCTTGCGGCCCAGCTCGGTCTCCAGGGGTTCGACCGAAATGCAGTTGGACTGCACCGAGCAGTCGCCGCATCCCTCACACACCGCTTCGTTGATGAAGGCGCGCACGTCGGGGTCGGCCAGTGTGCCGCGCTTGCGTCGGCGTCGCTTCTCGGCGGCACAGGTCTGGTCGTACAGCAGCACCGTGACCCCAGCGGTCTCGCGCAGCGCCCGCTGCAAGCTGTCGAGTTCGTCGCGACCGTGCAGCGTGACACCTTTGGGAAAACCGCCGTTGGGCGCCGCCATTTGCCGGTACTTTTCCGGGTGGTCCGACACCACCACGACCTGGCCCACACCCTCGGCCAGCAACTGCTTGACGATTTGCTGCGGCGTGAAGGTGTCCGAGATCGCCTGGCCCCCGGTCATGGCCACGGCGTCGTTGTACAGTAGTTTGTAGGTGATGTTGGCATGGGCGTACACCGCTGCCCGCACCGCCAGGATGCCCGAGTGGTGGTAGGTGCCGTCGCCCAGGTTGGTAAAGACATGCTGGCGGCTGGAGAAGCCCATGGCGCCAAGCCAGCTGGCGCCTTCGCCGCCCATCTGGCTGAAGGTTTGGGTGTGCCGGTCCATGAAAAGCGACAGCCAGTGGCAGCCGATGCCGGCCAGGGCGATGCTGCCTTCGGGCAACTGAGTCGAGCTGTTGTGTGGGCAACCCGAGCAAAAATACGGGGTGCGTGCCGCCAGCGCCGGCGTGCTTTGCAGCGCCTGTTCTTTTGTTTTCAGCAGCACGAGCCGGGTTTGTGCTGCCGGGCTGCTGACAAGTACGGGCAAGCTGCGGGCCAACACCTGGGCCAGCAGCGCCGGGCTGGTTTCGCCGTGCTGGGGGATCAGCGTGTGGCCATCGCGCCCGAGTTTTCCCAAAACGGCAGGGCAGGGGGTGCTGCCAAAAAGAATGCTCTTGAGCTGGTCTTCGATCAGGCCACGTTTTTCTTCCACCACCAGCACCGCGTCAAGCCCCAGGGTGAATTCCTGAATCTGTTGCTGGTCGAGCGGGTAGATCATGCCCAGCTTGAGCAGGCGCACGCCAAGCCGCGCCAGGTCGTCGTGGCCAAGTCCCAGGTCGTGCAGCGCCTGCATCAGGTCGGCCCAGGGCTTGCCGGCAGAGATGATGCCGATACGCGCCTCGGGGGCGGCCACGGTGATCTGGTTGATGCCGGAAAAGCGCGCAAAGGCTTTGGCGCGCGCCAGCTTGACTTCATACAGGCGGCGTTCCTGCTCGACCCGGTTGTCGGGCCAGCGGATGTGCACGTCGGCTGGGTGGCTCAGCTCGGGCCAGTCGGCGCGCACGCGGTGGATGTCCAGGTCCACAATGGCGGAGCTTTCGGCAATGTCGGTCACGGCCTTGAAGCCGACCCAGCAGCCGCTGTATTTGGACAGTTCAATGCCCATGACGCCGAAGTCGAGCATGTCCTGCACGCTGGCCGGATAGAGCACCGGCATGCCGACCGAGACAAAGTCATAGTCGGAGCAGCCGGTCACGGTGCTCGACACCGCATTGGGGTCATCACCCGCAATGGCCAACACGCCACCCTGCGCCGAGCTGCCCGCCTGGTTGGCATGGCGCAGCACGTCGATGCTGCGGTCCACACCGGGCGCCTTGCCGTACCAGAGCCCAAAGACGCCATCAAACGCAGAGTCGCCCAGCAAATGCACCTGCTGGCTGCCCCAGACGGCGGTGGCCGCCAGTTCCTCGTTGACGCCGGCCTGAAACGTGATGTTGCGCGCGTCCAGGTGTTTTTGTGCGGCCCAAAGCGCCATGTCGTAAGTGCCGACCGGCGAGCCGCGGTAGCCCGAGATGTAGCCGCCCAGTTTTGTGCCCGCGCGCAGGCCGCGCTCATGTAATGTCAAGGGCAGTCGCACCAGCGCCTGCATGCCGCTCATGAAAGCCTGGCCCTGGGTGTTGACATACTTGTCGTCCAGAGACACGTCGGCAAGGGTCTGGGAGGGTGTCAGGTGGTTCATGGGTGGGGTTCACAATTCGTGGTGAAAGTAAGAGGGTTATGGTGCCACATTCCGGGGTGAAACCAATTGCTGAATCATGGGGCTTTACCAATCAGTCGGGCGATGCGCTTTGCTGCGTGTCCCCCGTCCGCTGCGCGGACTCCTCCTTTACCTCCGCAAAGCGCATCACCCGACTGATTTCATGCGCTTGCGGGTCGACCAGTGGTAGCCCGGATGAAGCGCAGCGTAATCCGGGGTGGCGGCCACCTTCCCGGCCCGAGCTAGCCCACCAGCAGCGTCCCCGGGCACTCCAGATAGCCTCGAATTTGCTGGATGAATTCGGCCGCATTCATGCCATCGACCACCCGGTGGTCAAACGAACTTGAAACGTTCATCATCTTGCGCGCCACCACCAGGCCGCCCCGGAGCATGGGCCGCTCGACGATGCGGTTCGGGCCGATGATGGCGACCTCGGGGTGATTGATGACGGGGGTATGGGCAATGCCAGCCAGCGGCCCCAGACTGGTCACGGTGAGGGTCGAGCCGCTCAGTTCCTCACGCGTGGCCTTCCCGCTGCGGGCGGCTTCGGCCAGGCGCAAGATTTCGGCGGCGCAGGCCCACAAGTCGAGTGTCTCGGCGTGCCGGATCACCGGCACCATCAGGCCGCCGCTGGTTTGTGTGGCCAGCCCCAGATGTACTGCGGCAAAACGTGTGACCACGGCGGCTTCGTCGTCATAACGGGCATTCACTTCGGGGTGATCCCGCACCGCCAGCACGATGGCGCGGATCAGGAACGGTAGCAGCGTGAGCTTGCCGCGGCTGGCGCTGTACTGGGCGTTCAGGCGCGCGCGCAGGTCTTCGAGCTCGGTCACGTCGATTTCTTCGACGTAGGTGAAATGCGGGATGCGGCGCTTGGCCTCCTGCATTTTTTGCGCAATCTTGCGGCGCAGGCCAATCACCGGAATCATTTCCTCAAACGTGCCTTGCACGTAGCGTGGGTCGCTGGCTGCCTTGCCCGGGCTTGCGCCACTGGGATGGGCGTGTGCGTCCAGGTCGGCCTGCGTGATGCGCCCGGCCGGGCCGGTGCCGGTGACGCTGGTCAGTTCAATGCCCAGTTCCCAGGCGCGACGGCGCACTGCTGGTGCGGCGACGGGTTTGCTACCGGGCGGCGTTAGCGCCGCCCTTGAACCTTGTAGGGCGGGTTTCAAACCGCCAGGGTCGGCTGAAGTCGACCCCACAACAGGGCTTGAATTTGTCATCCCGGGCTCGACCCGGGATCCAGGAAGTCCTGGATTTCGGGTCGGTGCCCGCAATGACAAAGCGTCCAGGGACAAGCTGTCAGGCCTGGGCGCTTCGTTGCCGGCGGTGCCCGCTACTTCAATGTGAATGATTTCGGTGCCCACAGCCACCACCTGACCCACGGCTGCGTCAAGAGAAATGACCCTGCCGGCCACATGCGACGGAATCTCCACCGTTGCCTTGTCGGTCATCACATCAGCCAGGATCTGGTCTTCAGCCACGTTGTCACCCACCTGCACATGCCAGGCCACTAGTTCAACCTCGGCAATGCCTTCACCGATGTCGGGCATTTTGATACTTTGTGTTGCCATGTCAGGCCTCCATCACACGTTGCAAGGCGGCACCCAGGCGCGCCGGACCCGGAAAATACGACCACTCCTGGGCGTGTGGGTAGGGTGTGTCCCAGCCCGTGACGCGCTCGATGGGCGCTTCCAGTTGGTAGAAGCAATGCTCCTGGATCAGCGCGCTCAGTTCCGCGCCCAGGCCATTGGTACGTGTGGCTTCATGCACGATCACGCAGCGGCCAGTTTTCTTGACCGACGCCACCAGGGTGTCGAGGTCCAGTGGCCACAGGCTGCGCAGGTCGATCACTTCGGCATCGACGCCCGATTCGGTGGCTGCGGCCTCGGCCACATGCACCATGGTGCCGTAGGCAATGACGGTCACCACCGCGCCGGGCCGGGTGATCCGCGCGCTGTCGAGCGGCACGGTGTAGTAGCCCTCGGGCACATTGCCCAGCGGGTGTTTGCTCCAGGGCACCACCGGGCGCTCGTGGTGGCCGTCAAACGGGCCGTTGTAGAGCCGCTTGGGCTCCAGAAAGATCACAGGGTCGTTGTTTTCAATCGAGGCGATCAGCAGGCCCTTGGCGTCATAGGGGTTGGACGGCATCACGGTGCGCAGGCCGCAAACCTGGGTGAACATGGCCTCGGGGCTCTGGCTGTGGGTCTGGCCGCCGTAAATGCCGCCGCCGCAGGGCATGCGGATGGTGATGGGGCAAGTGAAGTCGCCCGCCGAACGGTAGCGCAGCCGTGCCGCCTCGGACACAATCTGGTCGGTGGCCGGGTAAACATAGTCGGCAAACTGGATCTCGACCACCGGGCGCAGGCCGTAAGCGCCCATGCCGACCGCCGTACCGACAATGCCGCCTTCGGAGATGGGGGCATCAAACACGCGTTGTTTGCCGTGTTTTTGTTGCAGGCCCTCGGTGCAGCGAAAGACGCCGCCAAAGTAGCCCACGTCCTGGCCATAGACGACCACATTGGGGTCGCGTGTCAGCATCACGTCCATCGCCGAACGCAGCGCCTGGATCATGGTCATTGGCGTCATGTTCATGGTGTTGGTGTTGCTCATGATCAGGCTCCCTGTCCGAGTTGTAGTTCTTGACGCTGGCGCAGCAGGTGCGGTGGCATCTGCTGGTACACGTCTTCGAACATGGTGGCAACGCCTTGGCCGTGGGTATCCGCCAGCGTGCCGTATTGCTCAGCTTCCTTTTGCGCGGCGGCCACTTGCGCTTCAAGCGCTTTTTTGGTGGCTTCGTGTTCTTCATTTGACCAGGCCCCCAGACCGATCAGGTGTTTTTTCAGGCGTTCGATCGGGTCGCCCAGCGGAAAGCGTGCGGCGTCATTGGTCGGGCGGTACTTGCTCGGGTCGTCGGAGGTGGAGTGGGGTCCGGCGCGGTAGGTCACCCACTCAATCAGGGTCGGGCCAAAGCTGGAACGGGCGCGCTCGAGTGCCCATTTGGAGGCGGCATAGACCGCCAGAAAATCGTTGCCGTCGACGCGTAAGGAGGCAATGCCGCAGCCGGCACCACGTGCGGCAAAAGTGGTGCCTTCACCGCCGGCAATGGCCTGGAAGGTGGAAATGGCCCACTGGTTGTTGACCACGTTGATGATGACCGGTGCCCGGTAGACGTGGGCGAAGGTGAGCGCGGTGTGAAAGTCGGCCTCGGCGGTGGCGCCATCACCGATCCAGGCGGAGGCCACCTTGTCGTCGCCCTTGATGGCGCTGGCCATGGCCCAGCCGACTCCCTGAATGACCTGGGTGGCCAGGTTGCCCGAAATCGAGAAAAAGCCCTGCTTCTTGCTGGAGTACATCACTGGCAGTTGCCGTCCCTTCATCGGGTCGCGTGCGTTGCTGTAGAGCTGGCAGATCATGTCCACCATGTTGTTGTCTTCGCGCGCCAGCAGCAGGCCCTGTTGGCGGTAGGTGGGGAAACACATGTCGCCGTCGCCAATGGCTAGCGCGTGGGCGCAGGCAATGGCTTCTTCGCCCAGGCATTGCATGTAAAACGACATTTTTTTTTGCCGCTGGGCGATCAGCATGCGGGCGTCAAAGGCGCGCGTTAGCAGCATGGCGCGCAGGCCGCGCTGGAGCAGAGCCACGTCCACTTGCGGCGCCCAGGGGCCCACCGCCTTGCCGTCGTCGTCGAGGACACGAATCAGCGCAAAGGCCAGGTCGTTGGTTTGAGCTGCTGCCACATCGACCGGCGGGCGGCGTTTGGCGCCAGCTGCGGACAAGGGGAGGTAAGAAAAGTCGGTGTCGTGGCCGGGTCGACCGGTGGGCTCGGGCACGTGCAGGTGCAGGGGTTTGCGCTGTGGCATGGGGTCTATCTCCTGGCGGACTTGTGATCCATCAAAGAATACGTGGAAAGCGGCTTGGTGTGCATCGGGTAAAGCACTTAGGTCGCATCTGGCTGCCAAAAATCACGGGATCACCGTGGGTTTTGGCATTGCGGCAAATCATAGCGCAACGGCATCGCCTAACATCTGTGTGATTCGTGAGGTTTTGCATGATCTGAGCAACCCGCCAATGCATTCGCGCTTAAGCTCACCAACTTTCAACCTACGGAGACCTCCCATGCTGAATCAGGATCAAACCCAAGACTTTGACGCTTTGCTGCCAGGCCATTCCACTGTGGACGGTGCCAGCCGCCGTACCGCCTTAAAAGTGGCTTTGGGTGTGGGCTACGCCGCCACCGCCATGCCGATCATGGCGCAAACCGCCATCAAGACCCCGAGCGACGGTCTGACCACGGGCGAGGGGATTTACGACGTAGAAGGCTTTTCGGTGCCGTTTTTTCATGCCGCACCCGAGAGTAAAAAAAATCTGCCGGTGGTTCTGGTGATCCAGGAAATTTTTGGCGTGCATGAGTACATTGCCGACACCTGCCGCCGTTTTGCCAAGGCCGGCTACCTGGCGATTGCGCCCGAGTTGTATGCGCGCCAGGGCGACCCCAGCAGCTACGGTGAAATGGCCAAGTTGATGGCCGAGGTGGTCTCCAAAGTGCCCGATGCACAAGTCATGAAAGACCTGGACGGGGCCGTGGCCTGGGCCGGTGCCAACGGTGGCAACCTGAAAAAAGTGGGCATTACCGGTTTTTGCTGGGGTGGTCGCGTCACCTGGCTTTATGCCGAGCAAAGCAAAAACGTCAAGGCCGGTGTGGCCTGGTACGGACGTCTGGTGGGCACGTCCACCGCGCTCACACCCAAGCACCCGCTGGACTTGGCAGCCGACCTGAAAGCGCCGGTGCTGGGCTTGTACGGTGGTCAGGACGGCGGGATTCCGCTGACCACCATCAACCAGATGAAAGACGCGCTGGCCGAGGCCGGCGCCAAGGGTAATGCCGCAGCCAAAGCCTCGGAGTTTGTGGTTTACAAGGACGCGCCCCACGCGTTCCATGCCGACTACCGTCCGAGCTACCGCAAGGACGCCGCCGCAGATGGTTTCAAACGTGCGCTGGCCTGGTTCAAGGCCCACGGCGTAGCCTGAAACTTGAAACCTTGCGGGTCAGACCACTCGCGCAGCGACGTGCTCTGACCCCAACTTAGCCTGAGACTTTGCGGGTCAGACCACTCGCGCAGCGACGTGCTCTGACCCCAACTTAGCCTGAGACTTTGCGGGTCAGACCACTCGCGCAGCGACGTGCTCTGACCCCAACTGATCAGGACTGCGCCACGGGCCGGCT
>Ga0208863_1000909_pt1 | contig 22611 bp, 23 predicted proteins | sample RifOxyD3_FD_184040 | JGI IMG/M metagenome (GOLD analysis project Ga0208863, IMG submission 184040) | Soil microbial communities from Rifle, Colorado - Rifle Oxygen_injection D3 (SPAdes) | ecosystem: Environmental > Terrestrial > Deep subsurface > Rock core/Sediment | place: Rifle, Colorado...
GATGCGGTGTTGCTGGGTGCGGTGGGCGGCTATCAGTACGATACCTTGCCACGCCCGATGCGCCCCGAGCAGGGGCTGTTGCGTATTCGTAAATCTTTGAATTTATTTGCTAATCTGCGTCCTGCACTGGTCTACCCGGAACTGGTGGATGCCTCCAGTCTCAAGCCTGAGCTGGTATCGGGTCTGGACATCATGATTTTGCGTGAACTGACTGGCGATATTTATTTTGGCCAGCCGCGCGGCATTCGTACCTTGGAAAATGGCGAGCGTCAGGGTTTCGATACCATGCATTACAGCGAGTCGGAGATACGCCGTGTGGCGCATGTCGGTTTCAAGAGTGCGATGAAGCGCAGCCGTCGCCTGTGTTCGGTGGATAAGGCCAATGTGTTGGATACCAGCATGTTCTGGCGCGAGATCGTCACCGAAGCGGGCCGTGAATATCCGGAAGTGGAGTTGTCGCACATGTATGTCGATAACGCCGCCATGCAACTGGTGCGCGCGCCCAAGCAGTTCGATGTGATACTGACCGGCAATATCTTCGGCGATATTCTGTCCGATGAAGCGTCGATGCTTACCGGTTCCATCGGCATGCTGCCTTCCGCTTCGCTGGATGCGAATAACAAAGGCTTGTACGAGCCGTGTCACGGTTCCGCACCGGATATCGCAGGCCAGGACATCGCCAATCCGCTGGCGACCATCCTGTCGGTGGCGATGATGATGCGTTACACCTTTGCACGAGAAGATGTGGCGCTGCGTATCGAAGGCGCGGTGCGCCGTGTGTTGCAGCAAGGATTGCGCACTGGCGACATCTATCAGGCCGGAATGCAGAAGGTCGGTTGCACGGCGATGGGCGACGCGGTGGTGGCTGCGCTGTGACGGCGGTGAAAAGTGAAATACAGTGACCACGTTTCACCTAAGCCGCATAGCGGCGCGTCACATTTCACGTTATAAATAGCAGTCAAAGTTTTGGAGAGTATTAAATGAGCAAGCAATACGATGTATGTATCTTGGGCGCGACAGGCGCGGTGGGTGAGGCGATGCTGGCTATTCTGGAGCAGCGCAACTTTCCGGTGCGCAATCTTTATCCCTTGGCTTCCAGTCGTTCGGCGGGCAGTGAAGTTACCTTTCACGGCAAGGAATATACCGTGCTGGATGTTGAAAATTTTGATTTTTCACAGGCACAGATAGGTTTGTTCTCGGCGGGTGGCAGTGTATCGGAAAAATATGCGCCTATCGCCGCTGCCGCAGGTTGCGTGGTGATAGATAACACTGCACATTTCCGTTACGACCGTGATATTCCGCTGGTGGTGCCGGAAGTGAATCCGCACGCCATCGCGCAATACAAGAATCGCGGTATTATCGCCAATCCTAACTGTTCGACCATCCAGATGATGGTCGCCTTGAAACCAATCAAGGATGCGGTGGGTATCTCGCGTATCAATGTGGCGACGTATCAGGCGGTGTCCGGTACCGGCAAGGAAGCGATTGAGGAGTTGGCGGCACAAACCCGCGCGCTGTTCAGCTCGCAGGATGTAGAAGTGGAAGTTTATCCAAAACGCATTGCATTCAACGTGTTGCCGCAGATCGATGTGTTCATGGAAAACGGCTACACCAAGGAAGAGATGAAGATGGTCTGGGAGACCCAGAAGATCATGGAAGATGATTCGATCGTGGTGAACCCGACCGCCGTGCGTGTGCCGGTGTTCTATGGTCACTCCGAAGCTGTGCACATCGAAACCCGTAAGAAGATCACGGCTGCCGAGGCGCGCGCCTTGCTGGAAAAGGCGCCGGGCGTGGTCGTGATGGATGAGCGTGTGCCGGGTGGCTGGCCCACTGCAATTGATGCGGCGGGCACGGATGCGACTTACGTGGGTCGGATACGCGAGGATATATCGCATCCCATGGGGCTGGATATGTGGGTGGTGAGCGATAACGTGCGCAAGGGCGCGGCCTTGAATAGCGTGCAGATCGCTGAAATACTGATTGCCGAATATCTGAAATAGTTTGCTCTGAGGCACTTGGGGCTTGTCCTGATGGCTCCGTAATGATATTTTTGTCGCCAATACATATAGCGAGGCAACCAGCGTGCGTAAATCACTGTTGAAACAATCAGACCTGCGATCAGGTGGACTCACTATTTCAGGCCGCACGGGGTTCATGCTGAAAATGCTGGGCGTAGCCGCCGGTCTGACATTGGGCACCGTGGCTCATGCCGTGGTTATGGGCAGTATCAATGTGGTTTCTGCCCTGGGGCAGCCGCTGAAAGCCGAAATCGAACTGCTGGCAGTCGATAAATCGGACAAACCCAGCCTGGTCGCACGCCTCGCTTCACCTGATGTCTATAAGGGCGTAGGTCTGGAGTATCCACACGGTGTTAAATACAGCTTTCAGATTGAAAGTCGCGCAAATGGTGCGTCCTATCTCAAGTTAAGCAGCAATCAGGAAATCAATGATCCTTTTGTCAGCTTGCTGGTTGAGTTGTCATGGTCATCCGGCAGATTGATGCGCGAATATACCTTTCTGCTCGACCCGCCCGGCTATGTTGCAGTCCAGGCTGCGCCCGAGGCAGTGCAAACCGTCGTGCCGGCGGTAGTGTCACCTGTCAGGCTGACAGCGATTCCCAAGAGCACGGGGGAAGCAAAGCCGGTTGCCAGATTTGTTGAGCAGCCAGTTGAACGACCCGTTGAAAAGCGGGTAGTTGCCGCACCCGCACGTACTGAAAAAGCCGGTGCGGAGACGGGAGAGATTACCGTTAAACGCGGCGATACATTGAATAAAATTGCTGCGCGCAGCAAGCCGGATGACGTCAGTCTGGAGCGCATGCTGGTCGCGCTGTATCGTGCCAATGATGATCAGTTTGACGGCAAAAATATGAACCGCATTCAATCCGGGAAAATCCTGCGCATGCCGGATCAGGATGAAATGATGAATGTGGCGCAGTCTGAAGCGGTTCGGGAAATACGCGCGCAGTCAGCGAACTGGAACGCTTATCGCCAAAAACTTGCCGCAGCGGCGACAACAAGCCGGCAGGATGAAACAAACCGACAGGTCGCTACCGGGAAAATCAGCGGCTCGGCTACCGATAAAACGCCGGTGACCAATGAGTCAGCCAAAGAAGTGTTGCGTTTGTCCAAGGGCGAAGTGCCCGGCGATAAGGCGGGTGCAGCAGGCCGTTCTGCGCAAGACAAACGTAATGCTGCCGAAGAAGAAGCGATTGCAAAAAACAAGGCTGTCGAAGAAGGCAAGGCACGCGCTGCGTTATTGGAAAGTAACCTCAAGAATATGGAGCGCCTGGCCCAGCTGAAGGCTGAGGCTGCGGCGCTGGTTGCGGCGGCTGCTCTGGAAGGCGCCGCCTCTTCGGTCGCCAGTGAAGTGGCTGCAGCCAGTGAAGTTGCTGCGGTGAGCGCGGTTGAGCCGGTAGCTGTTGTGGAGGAAGCACCTTCATTGCTGGATCAATTTCTGGCTTCTCCGCTCGCGATGGGTATAGGTGCGGCCGCCCTGCTTGCGCTGGGTGGTTTGGGTATCGCGCTTGGCCGTCGCAAGCAGGCGCCGGTGAAGGCCGTTGAACCCGTTGGTGCAGAAGGCGCGAAAACAGGCCATCTGACCAGTCCGGTTGCGCCTTCTCCCGATACGGGTGACTTTACGGTGCTCGCTGGTCAGACAGAAGAAATTCCGCTGCAGCCCGAGGATATTGATCCGATTAGTGAAGCTGAATTGTTCCTGAATTTTGGCCGTGATGAACAGGCAGAAGAAGTTTTGAAAGATGCGATACTGCGCACACCGGGCAATCATCAGTTGCATTTAAAACTGTTGGGTATTTACGCTCGTCGTCAGGATGCGGCTGCCTTTTTGGTTGTTGCGTTGCAGTTGCACGATTCTGGAGACAGTGACGCGATGCGGCAAGCCGCTGAAATGGGCCGGAAGCTGGATCCGGATAACCCGCTGTATGCTGGTGAAGCAGGTTCTGAAAAAGCGGGTGTTGAGGAATATGGCGCGCAACAGGCCGGTGATGAGGAATCGAGTATTGAAGAGGCGGGCAGCGCTACCGTACTGAGCACCGCATTTGGCGTGGAGGATGCGAGTGTCGCACCTGAAGTGCCGCCATCAGCCGGCGTAGAGGTGGCTGCCCTGCATGCTACGGAGAGAGCGCCGGATCAGGTGGGAACGATAGACTTTGATGTGACAGCCGCGCCCGATGAACAAACGGCTGCAGTTGATTTTGATGTGAGCGCCGTGCCCGAAATCGCCGATCAGGAGGCTGCGGTCGATTTTGATGTGACGTCTGCGAGTCCTTTGTCAGCCGCAGCTGAAGAATTGGATCTGGATGTCTCCGTGAAGGAAACGGAGCAGGCTGGAGTTGAACAACAGGAAGAGGAAGCATTGCCGAATCTTGATGATTTGATCTTTGATGTGACACCGGTCTCCGAAGTCAAGGATGAAGCTAAGGCCGAACCCTCCGCCACGGAAAACGAAGTAGGCATGGAGTTTACGCTGGACTTCCCGATGGATGACATAGCAGAAACTCCGGCCTCACCCCCTCCTGCTATTAATCTGGCCGATATCAGTCTGGAGATGGATGATATCGGTGAACCTGCCAGCAAACCTGTGGCTGACGTTACGGCCAGCGTGCCGCCTGCAGAACTTGTGCAGGTCGAGAAGAGTGAACAATGGCATGAAGTGACCACCAAGCTGGATCTGGCAAGAGCCTATCAGGAGATGGGCGACGCGGTCGGCGCGCGCGAAATTCTCGATGAAGTCGTGCTGGAGGGTGATGAAGCGCAACAGCGTGAGGCGCAGTTAATCATCAGTCAGCTGGGATAATTGGCTATTCTTACGTTACGGCAGCTCTCTGTGAGCTGCCGTTTTTTTTGGAGCAAACGGGCATGAAGCTACACCCCGCCACGCAAATTCTAATTTGGTGTGTTCTGGTTGCGGCAATGCAATTTTTGACACCCTCCACATTATTCGTGACCGGCGCGCTGGTGTTGTCGCTGGCCTTCGCGCTGTCTGGCCACAAGTTCGTTCAGTTGATGCGGCGCACGCGCTGGATACTGTTTTCATTGTGGCTGATATACGCCTACAGCACGCCGGGGCAGGACGTGTGGGATGTACCGTTCAGTCCCAGTCTTGAAGGATTGCTGGATGGGGGGATGCAGCTGATGCGTTTGCTGGTTGCACTGGCCGGATTGGCGATTTTGCTGGACCGTTTGCACAGGCAGCAGTTGATAGCCGGACTTTACAGTCTGTTTGCGCCGCTGGAATGGCTGGGGCTGTCCCGTGAACGCCTGGCGGTGCGTCTGGCGTTGACCTTGCATTATGCCGAGATTGCGATGCTGCGCGAAACGCGCAGTTGGCAAGACTGGTTGCACGGTTTGTTTGAGCCGCACGGGGAAGTGAGCAAAACCATGGAGCTGCCGGTGTATCGTTTTGCCCGTCTTGATGTGCTGCTGCTGGCGGGCGCGGTGCTGTTGCTATGGCTGGCGATGCGATGAGAATCGCGCTGGGGGTGGAATACGATGGCAAACCTTATTGCGGCTGGCAGAGCCAGGCTGAAGGGTTGACCGTGCAGGATGCTGTTCAGGACGCCTTGAGTCAGATCGCCGGTGCGCCGATTTCAGTCATTGCCGCAGGGCGCACAGACACCGGGGTGCATGCGCTGGAACAAGTGATACATTTCGATACACAAGCGGATCGTCCGCTGACTGCCTGGGTACGTGGTGCGAACGCGCTGTTGCCGGACAGCATTGCGGTGCGCTGGGCGCATCTCGTACCGGAGGAGTTTCATGCGCGTTTTTCGGCGCACGGGCGTAGCTACCGTTATCTGCTGATTAATCGCCCGGTGCGCTCTGCCATTCATGCCGGGAAGGCAGGCTGGTTCCACACACCACTGGATATTGCCGCGATGCAGGTGGCAGCGCAATGCCTGCTGGGAGAACATGATTTCAGTGCGTTTCGCGCCTCGCAATGTCAGGCCAAGTCTCCGGTCAAGATATTGAATAAACTGGATATCTATCAGGCAGGGGAGATGTTGGTGTTCGATGTGAACGCCAATGCATTTTTACATCACATGGTGCGCAATCTGGTGGGTTGTCTGGTGTATGTCGGCAAAGGCAAGTATCCGCCGGAATGGCTGGCCGAAGTGCTGGAAAGCCGTGAGCGCAGGCTCGCCGCGCCGACCTTTGCACCGGATGGTTTATACTTGCGCCGCATTCAATACGATGCGAAGTGGGGCTTGCCCCAGGAGCAGGATTGGTGACTGGGACTGAGTTAAAAGCGGAGTGGTGATTGAGTATGGATGAACGGGATGTTGATGTTGTTAAAGCGCAAAATGTGGAAGCGGGAGTCGGTTTTTCTCTATCCTCTATCCTCAATCCTGCATCATGCCGTGTAAAAATTTGCGGAATCACCCGCGCGGAAGATGCATGGGCTGTGGCGATGAGCGGCGCGGATGCAATCGGCCTGGTGTTTTATGAAAAAAGTCCGCGTTATGTCACTATCGGGCAGGCTGCGAAACTGGTGGCCGTGCTGCCGCCTTTCGTCACCGTGGTCGGATTGTTCGTGAATGCCAGCGCTCAGACGGTACACGAGGTGTTGGCGGCCGTTCCGCTGGATGTACTGCAATTCCACGGCGATGAATCGCCCCGGTTCTGTGAACAATTCAACAAGCCTTATCTTAAAGCAATCCGCGTCAAAGCCGGGGTGGATTTGTTACAATGCGCGGCTCATTTTCATACCGCCCAGGGTTTGCTGCTGGATGCGCATGTAGAAGGGGTGCCGGGTGGCACCGGAGCCAGTTTCGACTGGACATTGATTCCCGATGCGTTACCGCTGCCCTTGATTTTGTCAGGTGGGCTGAGCGTGGAAAATGTCGCAGCGGGAATCAGGCAAGTACGGCCCTATGCGGTGGATGTATCGAGCGGCGTAGAGGTAAGCAAGGGAATAGACACCCTGAAGGGAATAGACACCCTGAAGGGTATAAACACCCTAAAGGGTGTGAAAGACGCGGCGAAGATCGCCCGTTTCATGCAAGAGGTTAAAAGTGTATAACTATCCAGACAGTACGGGGCATTTCGGCCAGTTCGGCGGCATCTACATGGCGGAAACGCTGATCCCGGCAGTGGAAGAATTGCGGGTGCAGTATCTGCGCTATCAAAACGACCCTGAATTCAAGGCTGAGTTCGCCTACGAATTGAAACACTATGTCGGGCGCCCCAGCCCGATTTATCACGCCAAAAACTGGTCGGACCGGCTGGGCGGTGCGCAGATTTATTTGAAGCGCGAAGACTTGAATCACACCGGCGCGCACAAGATCAATAATGCGATTGGCCAGGCGCTGCTCGCAAAGCGCATGGGCAAAAAACGTGTGATTGCAGAAACCGGTGCGGGTATGCACGGCGTGGCGACGGCGACCGTGGCCGCGCGTTTCGGCATGGAGTGCATCGTTTACATGGGTGCGGAAGACATCCAGCGTCAGTCGCCGAATGTGTACCGGATGAAGTTGCTGGGCGCGACGGTGGTGCCGGTGGAGAGTGGCTCGAAGACGCTCAAGGATGCCTGTAACGAGGCAATACGCGACTGGGTGACCAACGTCGAGAGCACGTTTTATATTTTCGGCACGGCGGCAGGCCCGCATCCTTATCCGATGATGGTGCGCGATTTTCAGTGCGTGATCGGCAATGAAGCCAAAATTCAGATGCCGGAAATGATCGGTCGTCAGCCGGATGCGGTGATCGCCTGTGTCGGCGGCGGTTCCAATGCTATCGGCCTGTTTTATCCCTACATCGAAGAAAAAGACGTGCAGATCATCGGCGTGGAAGCGGGCGGGCACGGCATAGCCAGCGGTTCACATGCCGCACCGCTGACGTCCAACAGCCGTGTCGGCGTGCTGCATGGCAACCGTGTGAATCTGATGCAGGATGAAAACGGTCAGATTACCGAGACACATTCCATTTCTGCCGGCCTGGATTATCCCGGTGTCGGCCCCGAGCATTGCTGGCTGAAGGAAATCGGTCGCGCGCAATATGTCGCGATCAACGACGACGAGGCGATGCAGGCATTTCACGACCTGTGCCGCTTCGAAGGCATTATCCCTGCGCTCGAATCCAGCCATGCGCTCGCACATGCCGCGAAAATCGCGCCGGGCATGAGTAAAGACAAGGTATTGCTGGTTAATTTGTCCGGTCGCGGCGACAAGGACATCAATACTGTGGCGGGGCTAATGGGAATTACGTTGTAACGATGGGCAAGTACGATAAATTATTGCTTCAGATATTGCGTGGATTGTCGGACACAAATATCGGATTCGATGAACTGTGCAGTTTGTTGACTCAATTGGAGTTTGAAATGCGGGTGCGTGGGAGTCATCACGTGTTTACACGGATTGGCGTGTTTGAGCAGATCAACCTGCAAAGGGATGGTGCGAAGGCGAAGCCATACCAAGTCAAACAAGTACGAACCGTCATTATCAAATACAAACTTGGGAAGGAGCTCTGATGGAGCATTATGAAATTATCCTGTACTGGAGTGAAGAAGATGCCGTTTACATTGCGGAAGTTCCTGAACTCCCCGGTTGTATGGCTCACGGCGATAGTCGGGAAGCCGCTTTGAGCAATGTCAAGGAAGCGATGATTCTGTGGCTGGAAGTGGCTGATGATCGCGGATTGGCTGTACCCGCCCCCAAAGGTAGTCGCTTGATGTATGCATAAGTAAAATACGGAAATTAATATGTCACGAATTCAAGCAACATTCGACAAACTGAAACAAGACAATCGCCGTGCGCTCATCCCGTTCTTTACGGCGGGAGATCCCAGTCCTCAGCTCACTGTGCCGTTGATGCATGCCATGGTGCAAGCGGGTGCGGATGTGATCGAACTGGGCGTGCCGTTCTCCGATCCGATGGCCGACGGCCCGACCATACAACGCGCTTCCGAGCGTGCGCTCAAGCAGGGCATGTCGCTGCGCGGCGTGCTGAATCTGGTGTCCGAATTCCGTCAGCAGGACAACCGCACCCCGGTGGTATTGATGGGCTATGGCAACCCGATCGAGGCTATGGGCTGGGAAGTATTTGCGCAACGTTGCGCGGAAGTGGGCGTGGATGGCGTGCTGACGGTGGATTTCCCGCCGGAAGAGAGCCACGATGCCTTTGAACACCTGCAACGTCACGGCATTGATCCGATTTTTCTGCTGGCACCGACGACCGAAGAGGCGCGCGTTGAGCAGGTCGCAAAACTGGCGCGCGGCTATGTGTATTACGTTTCCTTGAAGGGTGTGACCGGCGCGGGCAACCTCGACCTGTCTGCTATCGAGCAGAAGCTGCCGCAGTTGCGCAAACACATCAAGCTGCCTATTGGCGTAGGTTTCGGCATTCGCGATGCGGTGACTGCGCAGGCGGTGGCGAAACTGTGCGATGGCGTGGTGGTGGGTAGCCGCATCGTGCAGGAAATCGAGAATTCGAATGACGCGACAGTGATCGCCAATGTCAGTGCATTGGTCAATGAATTAAGGCTGGCAATCAACCAGGCCTAGAGGAGATAACATGAGCTGGTTTCAAAAATTATTACCCCCGAAGATCAAGCGCCGTGTAGGCGATGCCAAGAAAAATGTGCCGGAAGGCCTGTGGAGCAAGTGCCCTGCCTGCGAAACGGTGCTGTATCACTCCGATCTGGTAAAGAATCTGGGTGTGTGTCCCGCCTGCAGTCATCATCACCGCGTTTCTGCGCGCTGCCGTCTGGACTGGTTGCTGGATGGCGAAGGACGTTTCGAGATCGGCGCTGAGGTTCTCCCGGTGGATACGCTCAAGTTCAAGGACCAGAAAAAATATTCTGACCGCCTGATCGCGTCGAAGAAAAGCACGGACGAAGATGATGCGCTGGTGGTGATGCAAGGCAACATTCGCACTGCACCTGTCGTTGTCGCGTGCTTCGAATTCGCCTTTATGGGCGGCTCTATGGGTTCGGTGGTGGGCGAGCGTTTCGTGCGCGGGGTACAGGTCGCACTGGAGCAGAAATGCCCGTTCGTGTGTTTTGCTGCCAGCGGCGGGGCGCGTATGCAGGAAGGCTTGTTGTCGTTGATGCAGATGGCAAAAACCTGTGCCGCGCTGACCCAGCTGTCCGAAGAAAAACTGCCGTTCATTTCCGTGTTGACCGATCCTACCATGGGCGGCGTGTCCGCCAGCTTCGCCTTCATGGGCGATGTGGTGATTGCCGAGCCGGGCGCACTGATCGGCTTCGCCGGTGCGCGCGTGATTCAGCAGACCGTGCGTGAGACCCTGCCGGATGGCTTTCAGCGCGCGGAGTTTCTGCTCGAACACGGTGCAGTGGATATGATCATCGACCGCCGTGAGATGCGTAATCAGCTGGCGACGCTGACCACCTTGCTGACCCGAAAACCTGCTGTGGCGGAGATCGAGGCTGCGTAGGGCGGGCACATCCTTGTGCCCACGCTGAGTCCGCATCGTGCGCGGATGAAGCCTTCTACCTGATTTCAATTGATATATGCCAAAAACCCTACCCGACTGGCTGGTTTACCTTGAATCGTTGCACCCCAAGACCATCGCACTCGGCCTAACGCGTGTAGCCGAGGTTAAACAGCGGCTGCATCTTGATGTGGATTTCCCGCTGATCGTGGTTGGCGGCACCAACGGCAAAGGCTCGGTGTGCGCGATGCTGGAATCCATCTTGCATGCGGCCGGATATCGTGTCGGCTGCTATACCTCGCCGCACCTGCTGCATTACAACGAGCGCGTACGGATAGCCAAACAGCCGGTGAGCGATGCGCAGTTGTGTGCTTCATTCGAGGATATCGAGCAAGCGCGCGGGAATATTCAGCTGACTTATTTCGAATTTGGCACGCTGGCGGCGATGCAGTTGTTCATCGGGTACAAGGTGGATGTGGCAATCCTTGAGGTGGGTCTGGGCGGCAGGCTGGATGCGGTGAATGTGTTTGATGCCGATTGCGCAGTGGTGACCAGTGTGGACATAGATCACACCGATTATCTGGGCGAGACGCGTGAAAAAATCGCTTTCGAAAAGGCGGGGATCTTCAGGCAAGGCCGGGTCGCGATTTGTGCAGACAGCGATGTGCCGCAAACCTTGCGCGCTCATGCACAGGAAATTGGTGCGGAGCTGTGGTGTATAGGCAGTGACTTCGGTTTTACCGCGCATCAGGGACAGTGGGACTATTGCGGCAAGGCAGGGGCGCGTAGTGCGCTGCCCTATCCGGCATTGCGCGGTACGTTCCAGTTGCATAATGCGAGTGCCGCGCTGGCGGCACTCGATGCGTTGAAGGCGCGTCTGACGGTAAGTATGGCGGCGATACGTCGCGGATTGACTGAAGTGCAGCTGGCAGGACGTTTTCAGTTTATTCCCGGTAAGCCGCAACTGATCCTGGATGTGGCGCATAACCCGCATGCCGCGCGCACGCTGGCGCAAAATCTGTCCGGCTTGCCGCCCTGTCCGCATACCTATGCCGTATTTGCGATGCTCAAGGACAAGGACATGGTGGGTGTGGCGGCTGCGATGAATCTGCATATAGACACCTGGCTGCTGGCCGGCATAGACGCGCCACGCGGCGCCAGTGTTGAAGAGCTGACCGATGCGCTGCGCCTTGCAGGGGTGCGCGGCGCGGTCATCGGTTTTCCCGACATTGCGGCTGCCGTCGCGCATGCCTGTGACGTGGCAGATGATAATGATAGAATCGCCGTCTTTGGATCGTTCTACACCGTCGCAGATGCCCTGCTGGTAAGAGGGATACGCGTTGCATGAACGATTGCTGTCTGCAGGGTCAAAATTGATCGTCGGCGCGGGCAGGGGACTTAATTTTGGCGGGATCAGGTAATGGCTAAGCAAGGTACGGAAGAAGAATTGAATATCAAGCGTAAGGCGCGTCGTCGCCTGATCGGTGCGATTACGCTGGCGTTGGCGATAGTCGTGATATTGCCTATGGTACTGGACAGTGAACCCAAGCCGACCGGGCAAGACATTGACTTGCGTATTCCGGCTGCCGATAAAGTAGGCGAGTTTGTTCCTGATGTCGCATTGTCGGAAGTGGTGGAGGCGAGCGCAGAATCAGCCGTTGTCGTCAGTGCAACCGCAGTTTCTGAGGTGATCGTTGTCGCTCCGGAAGAAAAATTGCCTGTTGCGCTGCCTGTTGCATCAGGCCATATCACTAAGCAGGAAGTAAAAAAGCAGCCCGTTGCCACGCCCGAGGTCGTGAAGGCAGAGGTCAGGCCAACGGAGGCAGCGAACTATGTCGTGCAAGTCGGGGCATATTCCAATGCCGCAACGGCGACGCAGGAAGTGGATAAATTGAAGGTATGGGGCTTCAAGGCCTATACCGAACTGATCAGTGGTACTACGCGGGTACGTGTCGGGCCCTATGCAGAGCGTGACAAGGCAGAAAAAGTGCGCCTGTTATTGGAGAAGCGCGGTTTGCATCCGGTTATAACGGCGCTTAAATGACAGGGCTCGATTATGCGATCATAGGCATCATGCTGGTGTCGTTGTTGCTGGGGTTGTGGCGCGGTCTGGTTTATGAGGTATTGTCTTTGCTGGGTTGGCCACTGGCGTTTGTACTCAGCCGGATGTTTGCAGCTGATCTCGAACCATTGCTACCGATCAGCCAGGAAGTCGCACGTGTTGCCTTGGCTTATGCGCTGGTGTTTATTGTGGTCTTGATCGTCTGGGGCATGCTGGTCTGGTTGTTCGCAAAACTGATCAAGGCGGTCGGATTAGGCGTGCTGGACAGTGTGCTGGGCGGTGTGTTCGGATTGTTGCGCGGCGTGCTGGTGATACTGGTTTTGGTATGGCTGGCGGGCATGTCGGACTTGCCTGAGCAGGCGCTGTGGCGCGAGGCGCAATTCAGCCGGATGGCGGAAGATGTCGCTATGCAGACAAAAGTATGGTTGCCGGACAATATTGCCCAGCGCATACATTACAGAAATCGTATTTAACTATTAGGAAATAACCATGTGCGGCATTCTCGGAGTGGTCTCGTATACGCCAGCTAATCAGCTTTTGTATGATGGCTTGCAGGTTTTACAGCATCGAGGCCAGGATGCAGCCGGAATTGCGACCATGGATGGCGACACCATTCATCTGCATAAAGGCAACGGCCTGGTGCGCGATGTGTTTCGCACCCGTAACATGCGCGCCTTGCAGGGCAATACGGGTATTGCACATGTGCGTTATCCGACCGCCGGTTCCGCAGTGGATCACAATGAAGCGCAGCCCTTCTATGTGAATTCCCCGTTCGGTATCGTGCTCGGACACAATGGCAATCTGACCAATGCCGAGGAACTCAAGAAACAACTGTTTGTGCAGGATCTGCGCCACGTTAATACCAATTCTGATTCGGAAGTATTGCTGAATGTGCTGGCGCATGAGTTGCAGGCAAAATGCAAAGGATTGCGTCTGGATACGGCGACTATTTTTTCCGCTGTTGCCAGCGTACATCAGCGCTGTCGCGGTGCCTATGCGGTGGTGGCGATTATTGCCGGTTATGGCTTGCTGGCCTTTCGTGATAGCCACGGCATACGCCCGCTGGTCATCGGCGTGAACGAAACGGAATCAGGCACGGAATATCTGATTGCTTCGGAAGGCGTTGCACTGGATACGCTGGGTTTCAAATTCATGCGCGACATCGCGCCGGGTGAAGCCGTGTTTGTGGACTTTGATGGCCAATTGCACAGCAAGCAGTGCAGTGATAATCCCGTGTTAAATCCTTGCATATTCGAATATGTTTATTTTGCCCGCCCGGATTCGGTGATGGATGGCGTGTCGGTATATGAGTCGCGTCTGTATATGGGTGAATATCTGGCCGACAAGCTGGCACGCACCTGGCCGGAGATTGCCATCGATGTGGTCATCCCGATTCCCGATTCCAGCCGCCCCAGCGCCCTGCAACTGGCGAACCGCCTGAATATTCCGTTCCGTGAAGGTTTTGTAAAGAATCGTTATATCGGCCGCACCTTTATTATGCCGGGGCAGGCGCTACGTAAAAAATCAGTGCGTCAAAAATTGAATGCCATCGGTGTCGAATTCAAGGGCAAGAATGTATTGCTGGTGGACGATTCCATCGTGCGTGGTACGACCAGTCGCGAGATCGTGCAAATGGCGCGCGATGCGGGGGCGCTGAAGGTATATTTCGCCTCCGCCGCTCCGCCGGTGCGCTACCCCAATGTGTATGGCATCGATATGCCCAGTCGTGCAGAATTGATTGCGACGGGGCGCAGCGATGAAGAAATCTGCCGCGAGATCGGCGCCGATGCACTGATCTATCAGGATCTGGAAGATTTGAAGGCGGCCGTACGCAAGGCCAATCCCGGAATTACGGATTATGAGTCCTCATGCTTTGATGGTATTTACATTACCGGCGACATCACTCCGGCGTATCTGGACAAAATCGAGCGGGGCCGTGCAGGCGGCAAGGCAAACAAAACGGAAGACGATGACCAGATGGAACTGGAACTGGCGATGAGCGCCAGTTCGATGTGAGAAAGACAACTAGTTGCTAGTCGTTAGTCGTTAGTAGAAAATCGTAAACCCTAAGCCGGGCAAGCCGGAACTGTAGGTCGGGATTTATCCCGACGTTTTTGCTTCATTCAACACGTCTTGTCGGGATAAATCCCGACCTGCGAAAAACACCAATCTTGTCACGTTTTGACATGGCGGATTAAACCTGTAAGTGACTAAACTCGCGTGAGTGAAGGATCAGAATGAACGAAGAAAATTATCAACCTGAAACGCTGGCGGTGCGTGCAGGAACGGTGCGCAGCCAGTTTGGCGAGCATTCCGAGGCGCTGTTTCTGACTTCCAGCTTCGTGTTCGAAAACGCCGCGCAAGCCGCCGCGCGATTCATCGGCGAGGAGCCGGGCAACATCTACGCACGCTTCACCAACCCGACGGTGACCATGTTTGAAGAACGGCTGGCGGCGATGGAAGGCGCGGAGCAGTGCATCGCTACCTCCTCCGGCATGTCGGCCATACTCGCATGCGTGATGGGTGTGTTGAAAGCAGGCGATCACATCGTCGCGTCGCGCAGTCTGTTTGGTGCGACGGTCAATCTGTTCAACAACATCATCAAAAAATTCGGCGTCGAGACCACCTATGTTTCCGCCACGGAGGTTGCCGAATGGCAGACGGCGGTGCGCCCGAACACGAAGCTGTTCTTTCTGGAAACACCGTCCAACCCGCTCACCGAAATTTCCGATATTGCCGCCATCGCGTTCGTGGCGAAGGCTTGCGGCGCGTTGCTGGTGGTGGATAACTGTTTCTGCACACCCATATTGCAACGCCCGATTGAACTGGGCGCAGACATCGTGATTCACTCCGCCACCAAATATCTGGACGGGCAGGGCCGTGTGCTGGGCGGCGCGGTGCTTGGAAGTAAAAAACATCTGGAAGGGGTGTACGGTTTCCTGCGTACCGCAGGGCCGACCATGAGCGCGTTCAATGCCTGGATATTCCTGAAGGGCATGGAGACGCTGAAGTTGCGCATGGATGCGCACAGTGCCGGCGCTTTGGAACTGGCGCAGTGGCTGGAAGCGCAGCCCAATGTGGCGCGGGTATTCTATCCGGGCTTGACCTCGCACCCGCAACACGAACTGGCCATGCGTCAGCAGAAAACCGGCGGCGGCATCGTGGCTTTTGAAGTTGTGGGCGGCAAGGAAGCCGCCTGGCGTGTGATCGACGCGACCCGCATGCTGTCGATTACCGCCAATCTGGGCGACACGCGTACCACCATCTGCCATTCCGCCAGCACCACCCATGCGCGCATCAGCCCGGAAGCGCGTGCGGCGGCCGGCATCACGGACGGTTTGATACGCATCTCGGTGGGGCTGGAAGCGGTGGTGGATATTCAGAACGATCTGGCGCGCGGCCTGAACGCCTGATGGATATTCTCGCTGCCCAGCTAGGCGGATTGCTCAAGGCGCACGGCTTGATGCTGGCGACGGCGGAATCCTGTACCGGCGGCGGTGTGGCGCAGGCCGTAACTGAAATCGCAGGTAGCTCGGCCTGGTTCGAGCGTGGTTTTGTAACGTATTCCAATCTGTCCAAACAGCAAATGCTGGGTGTGCTCGATGCGACGCTGGATCGTTATGGTGCCGTATCCGAGGCCGTGGTGCGCGAGATGGTGGAAGGCGCGTTGCATCACAGCCACGCGCAGGTGACGCTGGCGGTCAGCGGCATCGCAGGTCCGGGGGGCGGAACGCAGGACAAACCGGTAGGCACGGTATGGTTTGCCTGGGGGATGCGGCACGGGGCTATCCATGCGCAGCGACATCAGCTTGCCGGAAACCGCTCTGAAGTGCGCGCACAGGCGGTGCGCATCGCCTTGCAGGGTGTGATCGACTTGTTGCACCAGCATAGCGAAATTGCGTAATACAAAATAAGCAGTCCACTAAATACACGAAAGGCGCGAACTAAATAAAAAGCTGAACTTATACAGAAGCTTACATGCCAGGTGGCTGTTTGCAGTCTGCTGTCTGATATGGTGAATATTTATGTATTTTTCGTGCTTTTCGTGGACAGAAGGTTTTCGTTTTTTAGTGGGCGGTGTGTAAAAAATCATAAAAAGAACGATCGTTCTGTTCAGATGCGTATGGCTGTGCCATAATCCGTGCACAAATTTTTAAAGGATAAAAAATGGATGACAATAAAAGCAAAGCACTCGCGGCTGCACTGAGCCAGATCGAGAAGCAATTCGGCAAGGGTTCCATCATGCGCCTCGGTGAAAACGAAGTGGCGCAGGATATACAGGTAGTCTCCACGGGTTCGCTGGGGCTGGATATCGCGCTCGGCGTAGGCGGTTTGCCGCGCGGTCGCGTGGTTGAAATCTACGGGCCGGAATCTTCAGGCAAAACCACGCTGACGCTGCAAATCATCGCCGAAATGCAGAAGCTGGGCGGCACGGCGGCCTTTATTGACGCGGAACATGCGCTTGACCCGCAATATGCGCAGAAACTCGGCGTCAAGGTCGAAGACCTGCTGATTTCGCAGCCGGACAACGGCGAGCAGGCTCTGGAAATCACCGACATGTTGGTGCGTTCCGGTTCGGTGGATGTGGTGGTGATCGACTCGGTTGCAGCGTTGACGCCCAAGGCGGAAATCGAAGGTGAAATGGGCGATGCGCAGATGGGGCTGCATGCGCGCCTGATGTCACAGGCACTGCGCAAGCTGACCGCGAACATCAAGCGTTCCAACACGCTGGTGATTTTCATCAATCAGATACGCATGAAAATCGGCGTGATGTTCGGTAATCCGGAAACTACCACCGGCGGCAATGCGCTGAAGTTTTACGCCTCGGTACGTCTGGATATTCGCCGCACCGGCTCGATCAAGAAGGGCGATGAAGTGATCGGCAACGAGACGCGCGTCAAGGTCGTGAAGAACAAGGTTGCACCGCCGTTCCGCGAGGCGCACTTCGATATTCTGTTCGGCGAAGGCATTTCCCGTGAAGGTGAAGTCGTCGAGTTGGGTGTGCTGCACAAGCTGGTGGAAAAATCCGGCGCTTGGTATAGCTACAAGGGTGAAAAAATTGGTCAGGGCAAGGATAATGCGCGTGAATATCTGCGCGAGCATCCCGAAATTGCCTTTGAGATCGAGAACAAAGTGCGCGAAGTGTTGGGCGTGGCACTGCTGGACGCAGGTGAAGATTCAAACAAAAAAGCCGCAGCAAAGGCGAAAACACCCGAATAATCCCTGAATAACTTGGGTAATCAGGTGAGGAAAAAGCCCGAAGTCAGTTTACGTTCACGGGCGCTACAGTACCTGGCGCGCCGTGAATACAGCCGGGCCGAACTGGCTGCCAAATTGCAGCCATATGCGCAGCTGGAGGACGATTTTGAGCAGTTGCAACCTATTGATTTAGATGAGTTATTGGGTGATCTGGCGGCGCGCGGCTGGCTGTCTGATGCCCGTGCCGCGACGCAACTGCTGCACGCCAAACGCCCACGCTTCGGCACGCAGCGCATCACCCACGAACTGCGCCAGAAAGGCATAGGCGAAGAGTTGATCGCTCAAGTCTTGCCCGCATTGAAAGAAACCGAGCTGGAAACTGCCCGAGACGTGTGGCAAAGAAAATTTGGCGTATTGCCGCAGGATGACAAGGAAAAATCTAGGCAGATACGATTTTTGCAATCGCGCGGTTTTGGTTTCGACGTGATCTTCAAGGTGCTGCGACACACGGAGACAGACCAGGACGAGTGAACATGATTACGGGTGATATCTGTGTTATCTCTACGCTGATTGACCTGTAGCTGCTCACCATAAAAACTGTACATTCTGCGCGTTTCGGGTAAATTGCGCGCACTAAATTCAATGCAATGGAACTTGTCCGATGATTGCATATCTGACAGGCTTTTTAATTCCTAAGGGGGAAATATTATGACGCAATATAGCAAACGCATGGTAATCGTTCACTGGCTGACTCTGGTATTGTTGATCGCAGCCTGGTTTTTGGGTGAATCGGTGCATGATTTGCGCAAAGCGGAGGGTGCAACATTAACGGGCTATATTGCGCATGCACTGGTTGGTGGCGCTGTGCTGCTGCTGACGGTGATGCGTCTGTTATTCCGCAGCAAGGACGGCGTGCCTGCTTCTATGGGCGATACGCCTATGGATAAGGTGGCCAAGGGAATTCAGCACCTGATGTATCTGGTATTGTTCCTGTTGCCGGTAAGCGGAATGATGCAGATCATCACCAGTGACGTGGGCACGGCGCTGCTGGCAGGCGATGCGAGTTTGTTACCGCAGAAATTTACCGGTGTGGCTGCCCATGAGGTGCACGAAGTGATGGTAACGGTTCTGATGGTATTGGTAGGGTTGCATGTTCTGGGTGCGCTCAAACATCAGTTCATCACGAAAGACGGTTTGATGGAACGCATGATGTTGCGTCGCAAATAGCCGATAGGCGCAATAAACCAACAAAGGGCACTGCGGTGCCCTTTTTTTATCTGCGGAAATTTACGATCAGGCTGCATGGCAATCCGGGTTGCTGGTATATTTAGCCGCCTGACAGATTACGGGCATTGCACGGAAGAATTGGGGGAGGTCATGGCAATTTACATTTACTGGTTTTTGTTGGCTTTGATATTGCTCGGACTGGAAATGGCAACAGGTACATTTTATTTGCTGGTGCTCTCCATTGCGATGACTGCAGGTGGTTTCGCTGCCTTGCTGGGCGTGGGTGTCGCATGGCAACTGACGCTTTGCGCGCTGGCGGTGATTATCGGCACGATGGTTTTGCGTTTATGGAAAAATGCTCATCTCAACAAGGTGGCTGACGCCAGTCTGGATGTCGGGCAGCCCGTACAAGTAGAAACGTGGCACGAGAATGGCACAGCCCGGGTTTTATACCGGGGGGCCGCGTGGGATGCAGAACCCGAATCTGCCGATATGCCACGCGAAGGAACGTTTTACATCAAGGAGATGCGCGGCTCCAGTCTGGTTTTGACGCATCGCAAACCGTAACACACTAAGGAGGAAACATGGAAATCTCGTTGCTTATACTGGTCGCTGCCATTATTTTTATTGTCAAGGCGCTCAAGGTGGTGCCACAGCAAAATTCATGGGTAGTCGAGCGCCTGGGGCGCTTTCATGCGGCATTGTTGCCGGGCCTGAACATCGTCATCCCGTTTATTGATCGGGTCGCCTACAAGCACATGCTCAAGGAAGTGCCGCTCGATGTGCCCAGCCAGGTCTGTATTACCCGGGACAACACGCAATTGACGGTGGACGGCATCCTGTACTTTCAGGTGACCGATCCCCGGCTGGCTTCCTATGGCACCAGTAATTACATTGTGGCCATTACCCAGCTTGCCCAGACGACCTTGCGTTCGGTCATCGGCAAGATGGAGCTGGACAAGACTTTCGAAGAGCGCGACGACATCAACCGCGCCGTGGTGGCGGCGCTGGATGAGGCGGCCACCAGTTGGGGCGTGAAAGTGCTGCGTTATGAGATCAAGGATCTGACTCCCCCTAAGGAAATTCTCCACGCCATGCAGGCGCAGATTACCGCAGAGCGAGAAAAGCGCGCCCTGATTGCCGCCTCGGAAGGACGCAAGCAGGAACAGATCAATATTGCCACGGGTGAGCGCGAAGCCTTTATCCAGCGTTCTGAAGGCGAGAAACAGGCGGCGATAAACAACGCACAAGGTGAGGCGGAAGCCATTAAGGCGGTTGCTGCGGCCACCGCGATGGCCATTTCTCAAGTCGCGCTGGCCATCCAGTCCCCCGGCGGCATGGATGCGGTCAATCTCAAGGTCGCGGAAAAATATGTCGAAGCCTTCGGCAACGTCGCCAAGGCAGGCAATACCCTGATCTTGCCGGGGAATCTGGCGGATATGGGCGCGATGGTGGCAACGGCCATGAGCATAGTGAAGACGCAGAAGTAGAAGCGTTTATGACATCTGCTGATTCAGCGAGGTCATCTCCCCGGCTATGCCGGGGGATGGTTGTTTGTAAATTCAACAGGCGCTAAGTCACCACGGCAAAAGGGTATTTCCGTTTACCCACAAAATCTGTGGATAAAGTTGTGGGCGCTTATGTGGGTTCGTGCGCTAAGGCTATGTCCTGTAAGGGTTTTTACCGGACTGCCTGTTTTTTTGTCGAAAATATATTCCGTTTGAAAACAAGTCACTGCAACTCGATGGTGCCGGTGGCCTGTACCGTCATGCCGCCGCTGTTGATTGCGAAACGCACGATCTTGACGCAGCATGATTTATACGGCTGAGCATCGTAAAACAAAAACTAGCCGGATGGTTGCTTCCAGGTTATATAAGCAGCCGGTTATCCTTGCAGGTCTTGGCCTGTGCCAATCGCGTCAGCGTCGGCAGCAGGTTAAGGCCGGTTTCTTCCCTGAATGTTTCAGCATTTTCTTTCAAATCGTCCAGGTTAATGCTGACAGTCTCGCCCTCGGCGGCAAAGGCAATGGTGTTGCCGCTCTCGCAGGAAGGGAACATCAGTGCGCGTTCATCGAAGGCATCGAGAATATGCGTGAAGCCGCCCAGCACGCCTTTGCAAAGACCGAGCAGATTAACCGCCATGATGCCCTGATCGGAGAGACGGCTGCGGCAGGCCTGATAGAAAGGCAGGCTGTTCAACTCGCCGGGGTGGGCGTGTTCGTTGAAACCATCCACCAGAATCAGGTCGAATTTTTTGTCTGTGCCGAGCACAAATTCCGCGCCGCAGCCGACCACCAGATGAATGCGTTTATCATCTTCCGGCAGCTTGAAAAAATGTTTGGCAGCGGCAACCACGGCCGGTTCGATCTCGACGATGGTCAGATGCGCCAGCGGACGGTAGCGATAAAGGAATTTGGTCAACGAGGCTGCGCCCAGACCAATCAGCAGTACTTTGCGCGGCCAGCGGGCCTCGTCGCGCAACAGCAACGAGGCCATCATTTCGCGGGTGTATTCCAGTTCCAGATTCCACGGGCGGGCAATGCGCATCGCGCCTTGTACCCAGCTTGATCCGAAATGCAGATAGCGCACGCCGGCTTGTTCAGAGATATCTATGGGAGTGGTCATTTATAGTGGTAAGTGGTAAATAGTTTGGCAGTTGGGTAGGTCGGAAGCCGGAGGCGTTCCGACAAATATTACCGTGTCGGAACGCCCCGCAAGGGGGCTTCCGACCTACGATTGGGATGTCCATCGGTTCAAAAGTCGTCGCGCCTGATCGGTGATTTCCGTGGCCGTCATGCCGATAGCGGTTTGTTTCGCCAGTTCATCGCCTGCCGCACCGTGCAGGTGGACTGCCAGCAACAGCGCATCATCTGCTTTCAGTCCCTGCGCAATGAAGGCTGCAATCATGCCCATCAGTACATCGCCCATGCCGGGGGCGCTCATGCCGGGGTTGCCGGTGTAGTTCACGAACAGTCCGTCGCGGGTGGCGCACAGGCTTTCAGCGCCCTTCAGTACCACCGAGCAGGCGAACTTCACAGCCAGCTGTTGCACTGCAGCAATTCTGTCATTCTGAATTTCTGCCGTGCTGCAATCGAGCAGGCGCGCGGCTTCGCCGGGGTGCGGGGTGAGTACGGTATCCGCCTTGCGTGCAACAGCCAGGTCGCGCAAGTCGGGGTGAGCCGCAATCAGATTCAGCGCATCTGCATCCAGCACCAGCGGAATATCGCTATTTAGCGCATCGAGAAGCAGATCATGTGCTGCCAGCGTTGTTCCCATGCCACAACCGGCTGTCAAAACAGTGATGTTAGGCAACTTTAGCGCAGCCGCTGCCTGATGCAGCATCAGTTCCGGTTGCACAAAGTCCACCGCTGGCGCATCGTCCGTCAGCAGGCCGACATGTACGCAACCTGCGCCCAGCCTGAGCGCAGCGCGCCCTGCCAACAGGGCGGCACCCGTCATTCCCGCCGCGCCGCCGATGACGGCAACCGTGCCGAACAGGCCTTTGTGGCTGTTTTTCGGACGTTGGGGCAGGAGTCCTGCAAGCTGCTGTTGCGTGATGTGGCGTAGTTCCATGATGGATTCGTTAAATGGTCGGCTTATATGGGGCGCGGGGCATAGTATAATCGCGTCCCGAATTTTATTCTCACCGTCACCGTCATGTTCAAAGTCTCTGTCGGCAGTTCAGCCCTATCCGCATTCCGTCTGGAAAA
>Ga0208863_1000911_pt1 | contig 22487 bp, 23 predicted proteins | sample RifOxyD3_FD_184040 | JGI IMG/M metagenome (GOLD analysis project Ga0208863, IMG submission 184040) | Soil microbial communities from Rifle, Colorado - Rifle Oxygen_injection D3 (SPAdes) | ecosystem: Environmental > Terrestrial > Deep subsurface > Rock core/Sediment | place: Rifle, Colorado...
CAGGTCTATCGGACGGGCAGCGGTGGTGGCGCCAGAATTATGGATAAGTTCAATGCGACAGAAAAAACGCTTTTAGAAATATAAGCAAAAAACCGGGGCAGCGCCGTTCAGCTGCATGAAACAGGCGACCATCTTAAACTCGACACATTATTGTCTTGACTGAGGGGTCCACAATACAGTCTGGATTACGATACGCTGGAAAAAATCTCCGGGAGTTATATCAGCGAGGATTTTCGCAGTCGGGCTGATGATGTGGTTTGGCGCGTCAAGGTCGGTGGCGAATGGGTATATCTCTATCTGCTGATCGAGTTTCAGAGCAGTGTCGATAAATACATGGCGCTGCGCATGATGGTGTATATCGGCTTGCTGTACCAGGATTTGATTAAACGCGGTGAGGTACTGGATGACGGGCGTCTGCCGCCCATCCTACCTATCGTGTTGTATAACGGCAGTACGCGCTGGACGTCGGCAACTGATATTTTTGATTTAATTCCGGCTGTGCCGGGCTTGGTCGAGCAATTCAAGCCACGACTCAAATACCTGTTGATCGATGAAAATAGTTACACTGATCATGAGTTGGCTTCTGCGAAGAATCTGGTGGCGGCGGTGTTCCGCATTGAGCATCCCGATTCCCCGCAAGGGATCAGTGAGTTGATTTCGCTGCTGGGTGTATGGCTGAGTGACCGTCCCGATCTGCGCCGGATGTTCGCTATTTGGATTCGCGCCACCTTGATGCGCAAGCCGGAGTATCGTATTGTATTACCTCAAATAGATGACTTACAGGAGTTAAAAGTTATGTTAGCTGATCGACTCGAAGAATGGGCGCTGGATTATGAGGCCCAAGGAATGAAAAAGGGAATACAGCAAGGAATGCAGGAGGGAAGGCAGCAAGGCGAAAAAAAGGGTGAAGCGCTCGCGTTGCAGCGCCTGCTCACCAAGCGATTCGGTACAATTTCATCAGATATGACAGCCAGGATTGCGGACGCTTCATCCGAACAGATTGAACTTTGGCTGGATCAAGTGCTTGAAGCGAACAGTCTGGAAGAGCTGTTTAAACCTGGAAAACAGTAAAAACAGTACTGAGTCCTGAGTACAAAAACACAGTGCTGAGGATGGTCGCTGCGGTGAGTTTGACGTTAATCCGTATATGAATTCAGAATTTTTTTCATCGCTCAAAAATGAAACCTATTTCCAGAAGATTAATCTTTTTTTTCTCGGGGGGCGGTTGGCCTGACGGGCAAGACTTGGGTCCTGATACAATTGTTGCCGGTTTGAGGTTTTAGAACTATCCAGTTTATTGTTATTGAGATGAAGCGATGCTGAGGAAAGGCTAGTGCGGAGACAAAGACAGTACGAAGTTCTGAGTCCGGAGTGCTGAGTACTCAGTGCAGAGTGTAGAGTGCAGAGTGCAGAAACAGCAGATCATTCGAAGAGTTTTGGGTTGATTTTATTGGCTGTATTCTATTTTTGGCTGAAAATCTGACTAGACAGACTAGATTGGAGAATTTGATGCATACTTGGCAACTACAAGAAGCAAAAAGCCGGTTCAGTGAAATGGTAGAACGCACCCTTAGCGAGGGACCACAGATGGTTACGCGACGAGGACAAGATGTCGTTGTTGTTCTGTCGGCTCTGGACTACCGTCGCATGAGTGGTGTTCCCAGTTTGCTAAAGACTTTGCTTGGCGCGCCACGAGGTGAGCCGCTGGAGATTGAACGTATTCGTGAGCCGATTCGGGACTTGACGCTTTGATGTACCTCCTCGATACCTGCATGCTATCTGAGTTGGTGAAGGCCGCCCCGGAATCCAGCGTGCTAGCGTGGATGGGTGAGCGTAAAGAGCATGAACTCTATGTTAGGGCAATGACGGTTGCTGAACTCCAGCGTGGTATCGCAAAGCTCCCTACATCACGTCGAAAAAGTGACCTGGCGGTTTGGCTATAGCAAGTCGAAGCGGGATTTGATGAGCGTGTGATGTCCTTCACGCTTGATACAGCGCATGTTTGGGCGCAGATGTGTGCAAATGCAGAAGCCGTTGGCAAGTCAATGGCTGCTTTTGATTCAATCATTGCAGCTACCGCTGTTGAACATTCATTCTGCCTGGTAACGAGAAATGTTCGTGATTTTACACATGCACCAGTAGAGTTAATAAATCCCTGGCCCGCAATGTGAGGCCAGAAAAATAAAAGAAGTGCTGAGTGACATGTTGGTAACGAGGTGAAGCTCTCCAGCATTAAGCTTGCTGATATCGTGATATCAATGTTATGTTTTATTTTTGGAGTGGAGACATGGCTCAGGTTATTGTTCGAAACGTGGACGACTACGTCAAGACGGGTTTGAAGTTCCGTTCCAGCCAGCATGGGTGGAGTATGGAAGAAGAAATTCGTCAAATTTTACAACGGGCTGTCGGTGAGGAAGTAAAAATCCGGTCAAAGCTCGGTTCTCGTATTGCTGAACGTTTTGCGGGGGCGGGGTTGGAAGAGAGTTTGCCAGAATTGCATGGAGAGAATATATATCCCATGGATTTGGGGATATGATCATTCTGGATACCAACGTTCTTTTTGCGCTGATGCCTTTAGCCGCGAACAGCGTGTGGCGGGACGTGGCAAACCAGAATTCGTTATATATCAACACACTGGATTGTCGCCCGCCACACATCGTTCGCGGCTAAAGGTGCTCGCAATGACAACTGGGTGAATAAATCAGTAGCTCCTTAGTACAAAAACAACAAAACCAGTTCTGAGTGCTGGATCGCCACGGCCTGCGGCCTCGCGATGACGGGTGAGCTGGACCGTCTTGGTTAGAGGCCTCGCGATGACGTCTAAACTGGCTAGCGGCCTCCCGCAGCCAGATTTATTATCATCCGTATGAATGATGTTTATCTGGTTCGAATCCACTATAATCGCGCGTTGATGATGCGAGTTTTGGTTATTGTTTTTATTAATGATTGATGTGCTGTTTCTGGCGGGTGACTGACGTTAAGTTTGATTGTCATTTTCTTTATAAACAGCCTATTAGAGAATTTTATACAGGAAGAATATTATGAAGATTGCAGTCGTGGGTTTGGGTTATGTCGGCTTGCCGCTGGCCATGGAGTTCGGTAAAAAATTTCCTACGGTGGGACTAGACTTATCTGTTGAGAAGGTCGCTGCGTACCGTAATTTCATTGATCCGACCGGTGAGGTGAGCACTGAGGATTTGCGCGCGGCAACCCAATTGAGCTGTCATACCGATCCTAGCGTTCTGAGCGATGCAGATTTCATTATCGTGGCGGTTCCGACTCCTGTGGATGAGGCGCATCAGCCTGATTTCACACCGCTGATCAAGAGTTCAGAGAGTGTGGGTAAGTACATCAAGCGCGGCGCAATTGTCGTCTATGAGTCGACTGTATACCCGGGCGCTACAGAAGAAGTATGCATTCCGTTGATCGAAAAGCATTCAGGCCTGAAGTGGAAGCAGGACTTTTTTGTCGGCTACAGTCCTGAGCGTATCAATCCGGGCGATAAGGAGCGCACGGTCACTAAGATCGTCAAGGTTGTTTCTGGTGATACACCCGAAACGCTGAAGACGGTCAGCGAAGTTTACGCTTCGGTGATTACGGCTGGTGTTTACGAAGCCAGCAGTATCAAAGTCGCGGAAGCCTCTAAGGTGATTGAAAATACCCAGCGCGATCTGAATATCGCCTTGATGAATGAACTTTCTATTATATTCAACAAGATAGGTATTGATACGCTGGAGGTTTTGAAGGCTTCCGGTACAAAGTGGAACTTTCTGCCGTTTCGTCCGGGTCTGGTAGGCGGACACTGCATCGGTGTGGATCCTTATTACCTGACACATAAGGCCGATATGCTGGGCTATCACCCGCAAGTCATTCTGGCCGGTCGCCGCATCAACGACGGTATGGCTGCCTATGTTGCACAACAGGCCGTTAAGAAAATTATTCAGGCGGGTGGGGCGGTTAAGGGTTCCAAAGTTATCGTGCTCGGTCTGACCTTTAAGGAAAACTGTCCTGACTTGCGAAATAGCAAGGTGGCCGATCTGGTTCGCGAACTGAAAGAATTTGGTTGCGATGTCATTGTGCATGATCCGCTGGCTGAATCGAAGGAAGCTGAACACGAATACGGTATTTCGCTGACTCCATGGGATGAATTGCCTAGTAATGCTGACGCGATTGTTGCGGCTGTCTCTCATAGCGAGTACACCGAACAACCGTTGGAGGGTTTGCTGGCCAAACTGAAACCGGCTGGTGTGTTTGTCGATATTAAGTCGGCCTATTCGCAGGTGGCAATTGAAGCCGCCGGCTTTACCTTGTGGCGCCTTTAAAATGATTGCTGAAAAATACGAACAACTAAAATCCCGCCTGCTCAATGAGCCTAGCACCTGGTTGATCACGGGTGTGGCGGGTTTTATAGGCAGCAATCTTCTGGAAACACTCTTGCAGCTGAATCAGCGTGTGGTCGGTTTGGATAATTTTGCAACCGGATTTCAGCATAATCTGGATGAGGTGCAATCTTTAGTAACCCCGGAGCAGTGGGCCAACTTTAATTTTATTCAGGGCGATATTCGCAACCTGGATGATTGCCGTCGCGCTATGACGTTTGTCCCGTCATTGCGAGGAGTGCCTTTAGCCGCGAGTCTCGTAGAGGCGTGGCGGGACGAAGCAAACCCGAATGGTGAAGTATCTGGATCGCCACGCGTTGCTCGCGATGACGTGGCTTCGGCTGGATCGTCACGCACTGCTCGCGATGACGTGACTTCGGCAGGATCGTCACGCACAGCTCGCAATGACGTGGCTTCGTATCCGGTTGATTATGTGCTTCATGAAGCCGCATTGGGGAGTGTGCCTCGATCGGTTGAAAACCCGATCAACACCAATGAAACCAATATCACCGGCTTTTTGAATATGCTGGTTGCTGCCCGCGATGCCAAGGTAAAGCGCTTTGTGTATGCCGCGTCGAGCTCTACTTACGGCGATCATCCGGCCTTGCCCAAGGTCGAAGACACGATAGGCAAACCGTTGTCACCTTATGCGGTGACGAAATTGGTGAACGAATTGTATGCCGAGGTGTTTGCCCGTACTTACGGGTTTAATACCATAGGGCTGCGTTACTTCAATGTGTTCGGTCCGCGTCAGACTCCTAATGGCGCTTATGCGGCTGTGATTCCTAAGTGGATCGCCAGCATGATCAAAGATGAGCCGGTGTTTATCAACGGTGATGGCGAAACCAGTCGCGATTTCTGCTTTATCGAAAATGTAAGGCAAATCAATCTGTTAGCGGCAACGGTGGAAAATTCGGATGCGACCAACCAGGTTTATAACGTTGCTGTCGGCGATCGCACGACATTGAATCAGTTGTATCAACAATTGCACCTCAATTTGTTACCAGCCTATCCTCATTTGGCCGGGGTGGATGCGGTTTATCGTGATTTCAGAGGGGGAGATGTACGCCATTCGCTGGCCGATATCACCAAGTCATCTACGCTGCTGGGGTATCAGCCGACTCATCGTATCGGTGAGGGACTGAAAATGGCGATGGATTGGTATGTGAACTACGTCAATGAAAGCGGTGAGTAATTTAGAATGCCACACGGTTGTTATTCATACGAAAAGGATTTGCCATGTTGACCATTGATTTTGAACTAGAGCAGTCGCTACAAGCTATCGCCCAACTGGAACACAGTTCACCGAATGAAATTGTCAAAAACTTGATAAGCCAGTATATTTTGCAGCATCAGGCAGTAAGTTCCTTCGGTAATATTGAATCGAGTGCAGAGGCAGTTTCGCCGATAACCCAGTCTTTAGCAGGTTTATTAGCAAAATCAAACCTTAGTGAGTTGGACTACAAGCAACACCTGGCGGATAAATACTGAGGGAAGTGGCAAACTAGAATTCATTTTATATCAACATGCTGGATTGCCACGGCACTTCGTGCCTCGCAACGACGGAGGCTGGGCTGGAATGACAGAGACAACGTCATTGCGAACGCTCTCTAGCCGCGACCGCGAGGCATCGTCGTAGCGGGTGGCGGGAAGCAATTTAGGTTGGGTTCGTCATTGCGAGGAGTTTTCGACGAAGAAATCTAGGCCGGGTTCGTCATTGCGAACGCTCTTTAGCCGCGACCGCGAGACATCGTCGTAGCGGGTGGTGGGAAGCAATCTAAGTCGGGTTCGTCATTGCGAGGAGTTTTCGACGAAGCAATCTAGGCCAGGTTCGTCATTGCGAACGCTCTTTAGCCGCGACCGCGAGACATCGTCGTGGCGGGTGGCGGGAAGCAATCCAGTGTTTTACTATTAATCCATAGCTTCCAAATTGCTGTAATTTCAATGGCTGCTGTTGTAAAAGGACTTTAGATGTGTGGTTTTGCAGGATATTTAGGCGGTGATGTCATCGCTGATGAGGCTGTGCTGCGTGCCATGTCTGATCGCATTGTGCATCGAGGACCGGATGATGGCGGGTATTGGTTCGATAAAGAACAGCGCATCGGTTTAGGTCATCGCCGTTTATCTATAGTTGACCTGTCCCCTGCCGGTCATCAGCCTATGGAATCTGCGCGAGGCCGCTATGTGATTGCATTTAACGGTGAGATATACAATCACCTTGAGCTAAGAAAAGAGCTCGAAACGCTGGATTGCCACGGCCCTTCGGGCCTCGCAATGACGGAGGCCGGGTTGGATTGCCATGGGACTTCGGGCCTCGCAACGACGGAGGCTGGGCTGGATTGCCACGGCTCTTCGGGTATCGCAATGACGGGAGGCGGATGGCGCGGTCATTCCGATACGGAGACGCTGCTAGCTGGAATTGAAGCCTGGGGTTTGGAAGCTACGCTCAAGAAGTCTGTCGGGATGTTTGCGATTGCGCTGTGGGATAAGCAAACCGGCGAATTGACGCTGGCACGTGACCGTATGGGCGAAAAACCGTTGTATTACGGTTGGCAGGGGGAGGGGGCTGGGCGCGTTTTTCTTTTTGGCTCTGAACTCAAGGCACTAAAGGCGCACCTGACTTTTGCTGCAAAAATTGATCGTGGTTCGCTGTCCTTGCTGCTGCGACACAACTATATTCCGGATCCTTATTCAATTTATCAGGGAGTCAGCAAGCTGGAACCGGGCTGCATGCTCAGCGTTTCTTTGAAGCAAACTGTTCCGCTTGTTTCTAAATACTGGGATCTCGTCACGGTTGCGAAGGATGGGTTGGCGCGCCCTTTTGACGGTACGCCTGATGTGGCAGTCGATGCGCTTGAAGAAATTGCGAAGGATGCAATTCGTCAGCAGATGATGGCTGATGTACCGTTGGGGGCTTTTTTATCCGGTGGAATTGATTCCAGTACGGTGGTCGCGCTGATGCAGTCGCAGTCAATGAGGCCGGTTAAAACCTTTACGATAGGGTTTAACGAAGAGGGATACAACGAGGCGTTTCACGCAAAAGCCGTCGCCCAATATCTGGGAACGGAGCACACCGAGCTTTATGTAACGCCTGAGCAGGCGATGGCTGTTATTCCTCATTTGCCACAGATGTACTGCGAACCGTTTGCTGATTCATCTCAGATCCCTACTTTTCTGGTCAGTCAGTTAGCCAGGCAACATGTCACCGTGTCGTTGTCAGGTGATGCAGGAGATGAGTTGTTTTGCGGTTACAACCGCTACATATTGACGAAACGGTTGTGGCATAAATTGAATGCCATTCCAGCGCCGTTGCGAGGAATTGCGGCCAAGGCGATCACAACTTTGTCTCCTGCTCGCTGGGATGCGCTGGCGGGCATGATTCCCGGTGCAGGGAAGTGGAGCATGCTGGGCGATAAATTGCATAAGGGCGCCGGGGTGTTGTCCAGCCGTAGTGTGGATGAATTGTACCTGGGGATGACCTCGCACTTCACCGATCCAGCCGCATGGGTAATTGGCGGGTATGAGCCGGATACTAAATTGACCGGACTTATGCCAAGTCTGGATGGAGTCGGAGAGGTTGAACGGATGATGGTGCTGGATGCACTCAGTTATTTGCCCGACGATATTCTAGTCAAGGTGGATAGAGCGGGTATGGCGACCTCTCTGGAGGGAAGGGTGCCTTTTCTAGACCATCGTCTGGTGGAGTTTGCATGGACGTTGCCTGTTGAATATAAGTTGCGCGACGGGATTTCCAAATGGCCGTTGCGCCAGGTGTTATATCGTCATGTTCCTCAGTCGTTGATAGATCGTCCAAAGATGGGCTTCGGTGTGCCGCTGCACGATTGGTTGCGCGGTCCGCTGCGCGATTGGGCAGAGAGTTTGCTTGATGAAAATCGTTTAACGCGAGAAGGCTACTTCAATCCAGCGCCGATCAGGAAGCTTTGGCTGGAACATTTGAGCGGTAAACGGAACTGGATGACGCGTCTGTGGTGTATTTTGATGTTTCAGGCTTGGCTTGAGCAACAATAATTTGCTTGGTTAGGTCATTGCGAGGAGTTGCCTTTAGCCGCGACCGCGAGACATCGTCGTGGCGGGTGGCGGGAAGAGTGTCATTGCGAGCGTAGCGAAGCAATCCAGTTTTTCTATTGTCTGGATTGCCGCGCCCCTTCGGGGCTCGCAATGACCGTGGCGACGTCTTCCTAGCAATGTGTGTCATTGCGAGTGAAATGAAGCAATCCAGAAGGTGGCAAAATGGATAAGCAACCTGCGATTTATATTCTGGCTAATCAACGTAATGGCACTCTGTATATCGGTGTCACTTCCAATTTGATCAGGCGAGTGTGGGAACATAAGAACGACTTGGTCGAAGGGTTTACTAAACGCTATAAAGTTCACATGCTGGTCTATTTTGAAATGCTCGAAACAATGGACGCTGCAATTGCAAGGGAAAAGCAACTTAAAGGTGTGTCACGACTGAAGAAATTACGACTGATTGAGTCGATTAATCCTGAGTGGAATGATTTATATGGCAGTATTTTGTGAATGAGTGTGATTGCCTTTAGCCGCGACCGCGAGACATCGTCGTGGCGGCTGCTGGAAGCAATCCTGGTCGGGTTCGTCATTGCGAACGAAGTGAAGCAATCCAGTCGTTTACATATCTGGATTGCCGCGCCCCTTAGGGGCTCGCAATGACAAGAGCGATGTCGTTCTGGATTGCCGCGCCCCTTAGGGGCTCGCAATGACAAGTTCATCGTCGTAAATGACGGTTTGGATTAAACAGGAAAAGTGCTTGTGGTTAATTTATGAAAGTCATGATCGTACTCAATACGGCCTGGAATCTGTTTAATTTCCGTGGTGGTTTGATCCGCGCTCTTGTGGAAAAAGGATATGAGGTAGTCGCGGTGGCGCCTCATGACGAGTATGCCGCTCGTTTGGCTGAACTGGGTTGCCGGTTTGTTGCGCTACCTATGGACAACAAGGGTACGCATCCGGGCCGTGATCTGTTGCTGTTGGTGCGATTTGTGCGGTTACTATCGAACGAGCGCCCCGACGTGTATCTGGGATATACAATCAAACCCAATATATATGGTTCGCTAGCGGCTCACCTGTTGGGGATACCCGTTGTGAACAACATAGCCGGATTGGGCACGGTGTTTATTCGTGACAGCTGGCTAACAAGGTTGGTGCGAAGTCTGTATAAGGCAGCGATGTTACGCTCTCATCATGTATTTTTTCAAAACAATGAAGATATGGGGTTGTTCGTTGAGCGAGGGTTAGTGGCAGCCGGTAGAGTGAGTCGTTTGCCCGGTTCCGGGATTAATCTTGATTTGTTTCACTGCAAGCCTATGCCAGCCAGCGAAAATCGAGAGTTTCAATTTCTTCTGGTAGCGCGCTTATTATGGGATAAGGGCGTAGGTGAATATGTTGAGGCGGCACGCATCGTCCGTCAGAAGTATCCGACAGTCCGTTTTCAGGTGCTGGGTTTTTTGGATGTGCTCAATAATACTGCAGTTTCGAGGGCTGAGATGGAGCAGTGGGTGCGTGAAGGCGTGGTTGAATATTTGGGTGTTGCAGATGATGTAAAACCATATATGGCCGATGCCGATTGCGTGGTTTTACCTTCCTATCGGGAAGGCGTGCCTCGCTCATTGCTGGAGGCAGCGGCTATCGGCAGGCCAATCGTGACGACGGATGCAGTAGGATGTCGCGATGCCGTAGATGATGGCGTAACCGGTTTGCTTTGTCGCGTGGCGAATGCGGCGGATCTGGCAGAAAAATTGCTGAAAATGATAGAGATGCATCCGGATGGAAGGGCTAAAATGGCCAGTGCAGGGCGTAGAAAGATGGAGTTGGAGTTTGATGAGCGCATTGTGATCGAGCGCTACATGGAAGTCTTGTCACAAGTGGTTCTGAAGTGAATGTTGGCATTGATTTCTTTTGTATCTGCCGTATATCGGTCTTTATTATTTAATTTATCAATATCATCCATATGGATGATAGGAATTGTTGGGTAGTTTGGTAGAATTGAGCAGGTCAGTTTGTCGTGTTGGAATTGTGTGGTGCATGGGGATTGTGTGTCCTTTTGGGGGTGCATCGCTGCGCATGGCAAATACAGAGGGGGCTTGAATGGTTATTGTAATTGTTGGCGCTTTGGTGTCTTTTTTTGTGTGCTTTTTATTGTTGAGATTCAGTAAGTTGCACGCACGTTTTTCCACTGACTTGACCGACGCAGGTCCGCAAAAATTTCACTCACTACCAACACCGCGTATCGGTGGCGTTGCGATCGCGTTGGGTTTAACGGCTGCTTATGCTTATATCCGAATTTCTAATCTGGATGCCAGCCTCGTTACCCAGCTCAGCTATCTTGTGTTTGCAGCAATTCCAGCTTTTGCTGGAGGAGTGGTTGAAGATTTAACCAAGCGAGTCAGCGTATCTAAACGTCTTCTTTTGTCCATTGTTTCCGCCGGAATCGGTGTGTGGTTGCTGGGAGCGGTAGTTACTCACCTCGGTATAGCTCCGCTGGACTGGTTGCTAAAATGGCCGGCTGTTGCAATTTTACTGACGTTATTTGCGGTGGGTGGTGTTGTGAATGCCATCAATATCATCGATGGCTTCAATGGTATTGTCAGCGGGTTCGCGGGATTCATGTTGCTGGCCATTGCCTATGTGTCATTTCAGTTGGATGATATTTTCTTGCTGAATGCCTCGCTGGCCTTGCTGGGCGCGCTGCTAGGTTTTCTGGTCTGGAATTATCCGCATGGCAAGATATTTTTGGGGGATGGCGGCTCCTACTTGATAGGATTCTGGCTTGCGGAGTTGGCTGTGCTGATAGTGGCGCGTCACCCCGAAGTCTCGCCCTGGTTTGCTGCCTTGCTTCTGGTGCACCCTGTATGTGAAACGCTATTCTCGGTATATCGCCGGAAATTTTTACACGGCAAGTCGCCGTGGCATCCGGATGGCTTGCATCTGCACACGCTGATTTTCAGGCGTTTGAATCACAGGCAATGGGCATCCAAGTCGGCGCATCACAAAGTTCATTGTAATTCGATGACAGCCCCCTATTTTTGGACACTCAAGGCGATTACAGCCTTGCTGGCCGTCATTTTCTGGGATAACACTGCAGCGCTCATCGTTTCAACTTTACTATTTGTGTATTTTTATGTTTGGCTGTACTGGCGAATTGTGAAATTCAAGACGCCGCGCTGGATGATTAAGTGCGATAGACGAAAATTCAGATCTGCTGCAGCGGACTGTGCGTTAATCGGTGGCGAGGAAAAGAGGGAGAGGCGGCATGCTAAAAGGGGTAATTTTGGCCGTGTTAGGCTGAATATTTGGTTCGCCAGGAAAAATCGACGTCGGGATGGCCTCAGGAGGAGCAACGTATTTCGACAAGTCAAACCTGGTGAGGTTAAAGATCGACGTGCTCGCTGATTTATTATGAATCGATATTCTCATCATCAAAATTCAGGTATGGTTTCCCGTGGGCCGCTCTGGGCGCTGTTTGCATTGATCATTTACACGCCGCTGCCGTTGGCGAGCAATCGTCCTTGGGCCCTGGTATTGCTTGGGCTGTTGACTGGCTGTCTGTTTTTGTGGGTGATGTGGAAAACAGATTATCAGTCGGCATCGCTCACGTGGCGTATTGCTGGCGTACCTTTGTTGCTGCTGATGTTGTGGACGGGGTTGATAGGTGCGCAACTCATACCGTTACCTGGTTCGTGGTCGCACGGTGTGCAGATGATTTTCGGACAGAGGACGAATATGGATTATGTTGCTATGTCCATAGATCCCTACTCAACCAGATTATATTTTGCTAAATCCTGTATTTTGCTCGCGATATTTTGGTTGGTTGTATCGCTGGTGGATACGCGCCGGCGAATCATCGGGTTGGCTAAGGTCGTGGTTGTTTCCGGAATGATGCAAGCGATCATCGGGGTTGTGCTAATGGCCAGTGGTGCTACCTATCAGTTGTTTTTTGTTACCTTGGAAGCAGCAAGGGCGCATGGAACTTTTGTGTCGCCGAATCAATATGCCGGTTATTTAGAGTTAACGCTGGCGATGGGTGTGGGTTTGATGATTGCAAAGCTAAGTGGTCAGTCTACCGTAAACTGGAAGCAGCGCTTGCATGGTTGGTTAGATGTTGTGTTGAGTGAAAAGGCAATGTTGAGATTGGCTTTGATTATTATGGTGGTAGGACTGGTTGCAAGTCGTTCGCGAGGCGGGAATTCAGCATTTTTTGCAAGTTTATTGATCACGGGTACGCTAGCTGTTATTTTAATGAAACAGACAGTTGGTAAAAAGGCTGGTGCTTCATCTCTGACGATGATCAAGACGACGATGTTTTTTATTGTGAGTCTGATCGTTTTGGACGTGGCGATCATAGGCGGCATGGTCGGCGTTGAAAAGGTCGTGCAACGTATAGAAAATACTAACTTGCAGGCTCAGGTGGTGGAATCGGGTAGGGGGGGGCAAATCTTGCCAAAGGAGCAGTCTTTTGAAGAAAGAGGTGAGGCCGCTATGCCTGCGCTCAATATTGTTCGCGACTTTCCGATTTTTGGCACTGGCGGTGGAACTTTTCATCTGGCTTTTCCTCATTATCGCCCGGCAGAGGTGCAAGGATATTTTGATCATACTCATAACGATTATGTGGAAATTGCCAGCGAGACCGGGTTGGCAGGTCTGTTGTTATTATCATTAGCAGTGCTGCATAGTCTATGGCAATCGGTTAAAATTTTCATGCACGGTGATGAGCAGATAGCGCGAGGAATGGCTTTTGCAAGCGTGATGGGCGTTGTATCGTTGCTCATGCATGGGATGGTGGATTTTAATTTTCAAAATCCTGCTAACGCTATGTTGTTTTTGATTATTTTAAGCCTGCCCTATCTGTTGAATCGTTGTAAAATCAAGACCTAAATCAGTTACAATCACGAAAGCTTATTAATGCAATATATTTCCGAGGGGAAAATCATGTCACGAAAACTATCAAATTTATCTGTTCCAGTATTGTGTGTGTTGATGTCTGGCGCCGCGGTTGCGGCAGATATGCAGGATCAGAGCGGCAACAAGCAAAATAGCGCAGAGGGTACTATCAATGCAGGCGGATTCGAAATCAAGCCTACATTAAGGGTGTCGCTGGGGAGGAATGACAATGTGGGTATGGCAAACGGTGTGAAAACTGCATCCAATTTCACTAAAATAAATCCTAGCGTTTCTGTTGCAATGCCTACACACGGCCAGGTTTACAGCGCAACTTATGCCGGTAGTTATGCTAACTATTCCGGCAGTACGGTAGATAATTTCACTGATCACAATTTTGGATTGGCGGCAAACAACGACTGGTCTGCGCGTGTTAATACGCTGGTCAATGTCGATTACAACAAGGGTCATGACGGTCGAAATGCATTGCCGAATGCCAATACATTTAAAGAGTCCTGGCATACCACTGGCGTGAAGGGTAAGGCTCACTACGGTGCGGATAATGCACAGGGTCAATTTGAGTTAACTGTTGGGCAGATTGCAAAGCGCTATGACACCAACAATAGCACTCGCACCCAGTTGATGAATCTCGATACGACCAATGTGGTCGGAGCCTTTTTTTATAAAATTGGTCCCGCTACTCATATGATCGTACAGGCAGGTAACACTAAGTTGTCGTACTTGGATGCGGCAGCAAAGATACGGGATAGTGCAGAACAACAATATATGGTCGGGGTGAAGTGGGATGCTACAGCCAAGACATCGGGTAATATTCGTATCGGTCAGGTTAGAAAAACATTTAACCTCGCGACTACGCCTTCCGCAACGAGCTCTACCTGGGATGGCAATATTAAGTGGTCTCCCTTGACATATTCTATAGTGGATTTAACGCTCTCCCAAAGGGCTGCCGAATCTTTCGGTACGGGGAGTTTTATGATTAGTCGCGATACTACTATCGCCTGGAGTCATGAGTGGGCTAGTAAAATTAAATCGAACCTTAATATCGGCGATGGTTTAGATACATATAAAAATATTGCTCAAACAAATAAGCGTCAGACTTACGGAGCAAAAGTAAGCTACGCGGTTAATCGCTGGTTGAATGCTGGGCTGGAGTATCAGAATTCCAAGCGTAATTCAACCAGTGCGCCCCTTACATATACACAATCGCAAACGATGTTGGTGCTAGACGGAACTTTGTAGATGTCAATTTATGTTGATTAATTATTAACGGTGATTTGATTTGTTTGCTTTGAAAAGTGGTGTTCATATGTTTGCCTTACAGCGTGTTTTGGTTGCGGCCTTAGCTGTTGTTTGCATATCTGCGGGTTTGAATTTCCCGGTTGCAATGGCGGCTGATTTGTCCATTAAGGAGAAGTCTGCCGTCAGCGAGGGGGAGGGATATCGTCTCGGTGCCGGTGATGTCATTAATATTGCCGTTTACGGCGAAGAAGATTTATCCCGGCATGCTTATCGACTACCTGATTCAGGATTGATCACTTTTCCCTTTGGTGAGGTAAGAGCATTGGGCTTGTCATTGATTGAGCTTGAGAGGCGGGTTGCAGATGGCTTGCGTGGGGGATATCTGATTAATCCACGAGTTTCGGTCAGTATAGAAGCTTATCGCCCTTTCTTCATTAACGGGCAGGTGGCAAGTTCTGGTGCATATCCTTATCAACCTGGCATGTCGGTAAGAAAAGCGGTTGCTCTAGCAGGCGGATTGAAGGAGAGGGCGTCTGAAAGCAAAATTTTTGTTATGCGCGAGACCGATACCGAACATAAGCAAACCAAGATAACAATGGATGGTCCGGTGTTTCCTGGCGACACAGTTACAGTTGAAGAAAGCTTCTTTTGATGCAAAGTCTTAAAAGTAAAATGGTTCAATCTGATGTTTCCGAAGAGAGAGATGAGTCCGAGGCGCTGGACTTAAAGGCTTACTTGCGCATAGTTCAACGCAGGATTTGGCCTATTCTCGGTTTGGCTACATCAGTTACGCTGCTGGTTGGGGTGATTGTCTTCATGATGACACCTATCTATAGTTCGTCCGTCAGTGTTCTGGTTGAGCAAAATAAGTCTAAACTCGCTTCGATGGATGCGATTAACGGCGGTTCGGGGTCGGATCAGGTATATTATCAAACGCAGGTTGAAATGCTTAAATCTCGTGCGCTGATGGAGGCGGTTGTCGATCGATTAAAATTGACAGCTCACCCTTTATTCAATGCGCCTGCTAAGCGTTCAATTGTAAAGGATCTGCTTGTTACGCTGGGTATATCTACCGATAAACTCGCGGTAAATGACGAGAAGCGTATACGCAAAAATGCCGCTCAGGCTCTGGCCGGAATGGTGAGTATTGAGCCTTCCAGAACGAGTCAGTTGATTAAAATTAGCGCTGAATCGATTGATCGTGAAATGGCGGCTACAATTGCCAACGCCGTTGCAGAAACATACATTGAACTCGATCTGGAAGCGCGTTACAAGATGACCCAAAAAGCGACCAGCTGGATGAATGTCAGATTGATTTCGCTTAAGGATAATTTAGATAAGTCTGAGCGTGCTTTACAGCAATATCGTGAACAGCATAATATTATCGAAGCAAAAGGTTTGGATCTGGGTGGAGCAACAACGCAGTTGGGTTCAAATCTGGGTAATTTAACTGCTGCCCGTATGGCTCGTGCTCAGGCTCAAACCAATTTGGAGCAGGTGAGGAAAGCTAAGGGGGCGGAGGCATCTCATCCTATCATTCAGCGGAATCCCCAAGTGGCTGCAATGATAGCATCGGTCGCAGATCATGAGCGTAAAGTTTCAGAGCTATCCAATCGTTACGGTGTGCAACATCCGAAATTGCTGGAAGCGCAGGCGGAATTGAGGCAATCCAAAGATAATTTACGTTCAAAGGTGGCAGAGGCCGTCAGTGCTTTGGAACGTGAATATGAGGTTGCACGTGCTAATGAGTCAGTTGTCGCAGGCGCGGTTGCCGAAGCCAAGCAGGCAATCCAGGGTTCAAATCGTAAAGAGTTTGAATTGACCGGTTTGGAGCGAGATGTTAAAACAAATCGTGAACTCTACGATATGTTTATGGGGCAGTTAAAGGGAACTGCGGCCGTGAGTGATATGCAGACTGTCGTTGCCCGAGTAGTCGATGCTGCAATTGCCAGTGATTACCCGGTCAGGCCTAATAAGAGAGTGATTGTAGGTGCTGCTTTCCTGTTGAGTTTAATTGCGGGTATTGCAATTGCATTTCTTTTGGAGCGTCTTGATACGAGCGTCCGCTCTGCCGAGGATGCAGAGCGCAAGTTGGGATTGCCTATGCTCGCGGCTGCGCCTAAGGTTGAGTTGGCGGTTGGTAAGAGCGCAGGGCTGATCTATATTGATGAACCTAAGTCCCTTTTTGCCGAGGCGATAAAGACTGTAAGAACCGGGATATTGCTGTCCGGTATCGATCATCCGCGCAAGACATTGGTTGTCACCTCATCCCTGCCAGGTGAGGGTAAATCTACCGTCGCGATCAATCTGGCGCTGGCTCATGCGCAAACCAAGCGTGTTCTGCTGATCGATGCGGATATGAGAAGACCGTCTATCGCTAGGGTTCTGGGGCTTGATAATACGCATCCGGGTTTATCTATGTTGGCGTTAGGTATGGAAAAGCTTGAGAATTGCGTATACAAGATTGAGGGCTCCACGCTGGATGTGTTGACGGCTGGTAGTATTCCGCCCAATCCGCTGGAGTTGCTGCTGTCTGAACGCTTTCAGGAGTTGCTGGCAGGAATGGGTGAGAAGTACGATACCATCATCATCGACTCGCCGCCGGTGCAGTTGGTGAGCGATGCCGTAGTGCTGGCTAGCATGGCAACCGGTGTGGTGTTTGTTCTCAAGGCGGATGCAACGCCGTTCCAGTTGGCGCGTTTAGCTATCCGTAATTTACAGCGCGGCGGGGCCTCCATATTTGGACTGGTGCTGAATCAGGCTAACTTTAAAAATGAAGAATATTACGGTGGTTATGGCAAGTATAACTACCACAGTTATTACGGTGACGATGCAGACAAGGCAACTGCTAAGGCATGAGTGTTTGCGTGGCACGAAGAGGCGCGGCAATCCGGATGACATTTCGAGTCGCGTAGCGGTCTGGCAACCTGGCTGTTATTGAAATTAAATGATCGATTTGCATTGCCACTATTTGCCGGGTATCGATGACGGTTCTCAGTCTATGGCGGAGTCGCTCGATTTGGCGCGTGCTTCGGTGGAAGATGGAATTTCTCATGCGGTCATGACGCCGCATATTCATCCCGGGCGCTATGAAAATAACAGGACTACGGTTGCGCTCGCGGTAGAGCGATATCGTGAGCAGTTGAAGTTGGCAGGTATTCCTTTGCAGGTTTATCCCGGAGGTGAGGTTCGCCTCAGTTCGGATATTATTGATTTGTACGAGCAGGGTGAGTTGCCCTTGTTGGGCACGTATAATGGCTTTCATGTCTTGTTGCTTGAATTCCCCTATGGTCAGATTCCTGTAGGTTCGGAGAAGTTGGTTGGCTGGTTGCTGGATCGTAAAATTCGTCCTTTGATTGCCCATCCGGAACGAAATAAGGTGGTCATGCGTAATGCCGATACGCTCAGGCCATATGTAGAGCGAGGATGTCTGTTGCAGTTGACTGCGGCTTCAATTACAGGCGGTTTCGGGCAGGCGGTTCAGGATTGCGCCAGATTGCTGCTCGACAGGCGGTGGGCTTCTGTCGTTGCGACCGATGCTCATAATTTGCTTCACCGCAGACCGGTTTTGTCTGGGGCGAGAATCTTTGTGAGTGAACGTTATGGTTCTGAGTATGCCGAAGCCTTGACTCGTGCGATGCCTGCGAAGTTACTGGGTATTAGGGAGGCGCTGATTAAATCGTCTTTGCGATGAGCTGCCTTTAGCCGCGAACAGCGTGTGGCGGGACGTGGCAAACCAGAATTCTTTATATATCAACACACTGGATTGTCGCGCTTCGCTCGCAAGGACAACTGGGTGAATAAATCAGTATCTCCTTAGCTAGTCTGCAATGAATTGAACGTTCGATATGCATAAATCTGAATTGCTGCTAAAGCTTATAGTTACAACGCTTCTTTTGTCTTCTCTGGTCTATTTAGCTAAGGTAGGAATTGCGGATTTCTTGCGCTTGGAGCCTTGTGCTTATGTGGATGCTAATGCAAAGGGCGTGCGACCGTTCGACCCGGTTGAATTGGATAAGGCGCGCACTCGGTTGCAGTTGGCCAAGTCTTGGGATGCTTCCAATCCGGTAGTTCCGGAGTATCTGGGACAAACTGATTTTACGATGGCACAATTGCTCGCTTTTAGCCCGGTTTTACAGGTTAATTTTTTACGCGCAGCTATTGTAAATTTTGATGCGGCAATTGCACTGAGGCCATATTCTGCCTATCTCTGGGCTGCAAGAATGACCATGGGCAATTGGTTGCTGGAAATTAATGAAAAACTAGGTATTGCAGGTTCATCTGAGGCGAACGAATTGGAGGTAATTACTATTTCAATGCGTCGAGCCGCGATCCTTGATCCGTGGAATCCATCTGTGTTGCAGCAAATTATTAAATTTGGTAAGTCCCGTTATAAACAGTTGACCGTTGCTGATCAGGTTGTCATTGACGAGGCTAGAAATCGTGCTAAAAGATTGAATCTTAGTATTTAATATGTTTTGCATAGTTGCCTTGTGTCGTATACAATCGCGCAAGAATTGTTTGTTCGTCCTACCCGTATATGGAGGCTATCATGTTTAAAAGTAAAAAATTAAGTTCTCTAATGTTGGCATTGGTACTAATGTCATCCTCAGGTTTCTCTGTTGCTGCAGTTCCTGCTAATGTTGCTTCAGCGATTCAAGCTGTTCAAAACTCAGTAGCTGGCACCCCACAAGCAGCAGAAGCAGAGCGTGCCTTGTTAGAGGCTGTTGCAGCTTCGATAGCGGCTAATCCATCAGCCGCAGCTGAAATTGTTTCAGCCGCTATAGCAGCAGCACCTTCAGCGGCATCTACAATTACATCAACTGCAATTACTGCTGCGCCGACTGAAGCTTCAGTCATCACCACGGCGGCTATCTCTGCAACTGTGACTGCTTATTCTACGAGTGTGAGTGCTACACCTGAATCGATTAGTGCAGCCGTTGCTAGTGTTACTTCTGCTGCAGTGGGCGCGGCAGCCGGTATTGCTGCTGCGGCACCAGGTGCTACGCAAGCGAGTATTGATGCTGCTGCGGCTAGCGTTACACAAGCTGCGATTACTGCAGCCCCAGCTTATACTGCTGCAATTGTGATAGCTGCTAACACTGCTTCTACTGCTGCAGGTGGGACTGCTGCTGGTACGATCACTAATACAGGTACTACTACTGGACAAACTCCGGTTAGTGCAGGCTGACCATTTATTGGTGAGATATCTGGGGAGCTTAGGCTCCCCTTTTTCATTCAAACTGTACTTTTGGTAATCCTGCTGAGTGCTGATCTATCTGGTTGGCGATACCCCTGACAATGCACTCGCCATGTCCTCTTTTTAGCTTTTCCCGCAAGCGCGGGGAAGGGGAAACGAATCGCTACGCGAGTTTCACGTTAATATGATCGCATCAAGACTTGGTTTGTAGTTAGCAAGTAAGCCGTTCGGCAAATAATTCGGTTTGCTGATTACATCTTAAATATTCTGGTGTTCGATTTGATTCACAGTTCTGCAACTGGCTTAATCAGGCCATATAGTTCGAGTCTGGCCGTATTGTTTCGCGCGCTGGATGTACTGATCATCGCTTTCGGCATGTATCTGGCGGCTCGCATTTATGCGGTTGAGCTGGACTCGCCTTACTTATTGATCATCACGCTCTCTGCGCTGATTTTTCTGTTTGTCGCGGAAGCGCGGGGGCTGTATCAATCATGGCGTGTGGGCAGTCTGTTTTCCGAATGTGCCTGCGTCCTGGTGGTATGGGCTGTGGTTGTGATTTGCCTGCTGGCACTGGGCTTTGTCAGTGGCGCGACGGCAGATTTTTCGCGTGGACTACTGGTCTTATGGGGGTTGCTGGTTCCTGTTGTCATGTGCTTGAAGCGTATCTTTGTCCGTCAATTGTTGCGTCTGGCACGGGTGCACGGCAGGAATACTCGTACGGTGGCTTTCGCCGGTAGTGGAGGCGTCTCGCTAAGAATGAAGGCTCATCTGGCTGAAATGCCATGGGCAGGCTTGCATATGCTGGGCACGTTTGACGATCGTCTCGATGACCGTGTGGGGCTGAGCGATGAAATTCTGATGGGCGACTTTCCGCACTTGATAGAGATGGCGCGTTCCGGTGCCGTCGATATCGTCTACATTACTTTGCCGATGCAGGCTGAGTTGAGGATAATCAATCTGATCGAACAGTTGGCAGATACGACGGCGGCCGTCTATCTGGTGCCCGATCTGTTTGTGTTTTCGTTGTACCGGGCGCGCTGGGTGACGGTAGGCAGCATGCCGGTGATCAGTACCCTGGAGAGTCCATTTTACGGCATAGAATCGTGGTTGAAGCGTGCCGAGGATGTGTTGATCGCCGGGTTTATCCTGACGCTGATCTGGCCGTTGTTGCTGTTGATTGCTGTCGGTGTGAAGTTTTCTTCGGATGGTCCGGTGATATTCAGGCAGCGGCGTTACGGTCTGAAGGGTGAAGTGGTCGAGGTCTGGAAGTTTCGCAGTTTGAAGGTGTCTGATGACGAATCGCAGATTAGGCAGGTTTGTAAGGGGGACTTGCGTTTGACGGGCTTTGGTGCCTTTTTGCGCCGGACTTCGCTGGATGAACTGCCTCAGTTTATCAATGTGCTGCAGGGGACGATGTCCATCGTGGGGCCGCGCCCTCATGCTGTCGCGCACAATGAGCAGTATCGCAAACTGATACGCGGTTATATGTTGAGGCACAAGGTTAAGCCCGGTATCACGGGTTTGGCGCAGGTAAGCGGTTTCAGGGGCGAGACGGATACGCTGGACAAGATGCAGAAGCGCGTGGAGTACGATCTGGAGTACATCCAGACATGGTCGCTGTGGCTGGATATTAAGATTATCCTCAAGACTGTGCTGGTCGGTTTCGTCGGAAAGAATGTTTATTGACTGCAAATCCAGCGGTCTTGTAAAAGGTCTTTGAGTTTCTGGGTTGCCACGTCGCATTGCTCCTTGCAACGACCGAGTAGAGGGCGTCATTGCGAAGCCAAGGGCTGAAGCAATCCAGAGGACTGTCTTTGCGATGCAACGAAGTTGCAGAAGCAATCTAGCGACGCTATCACCAAGTTGCTTGCTATTCAAATTAACCGGAATTATACTTAAATATAACTTTATTCTGGATATATCATGCACACTACAAATCTGCGCAGGGTTGGTGGCTCAGTCATGTTGGCAGTCCCTCCTGCATTCCTTGATCAATTGCATTTGCAAGCCGGGAATACCGTCGGCATGGTTGTGGTTGATGGTCGTCTGGTAGTTAATCCTAAGCCACAGGCACGCTATACACTCGCCGAGTTACTTGCCGTCTCTGACTACTCACAGCCGCAGTCGCCTGAAGATCGCGAATGGATCGATGCGCCTATCGTGGGTGGTGAGTTGTTATGAATCGTGGTGAGATTTACCTGGTTTCACTTGATCCAACCGAGGGGCACGAACAGCGCGGAAGTCGCCCTGTTTTGATCGTGTCTCCGAGAGAATTCAACGAAGCCACCAAGTTGCCAATCGTTTGTCCGATCACGAGCGGCGGTGATTTCGCCCGTCGCATTGGGTTTGCTGTCCCTATCAACGGTATTAAGATAACAGGTGTTGTCCGTTGCGATCAGCCACGCGTGCTTGATCTTGTTGCGCGCAATGCACGCAAGGTTGATACTTTACCAGAAGCAATTATGGACGAAGTATTGGCAAGGCTTGCTCCAATTTTTGAGTGAATTGCACATGCTATAGCGGCGGAACATTATCGCGAGACATCGTAGTGTCGGGTGGAGAGGCACAGCAATCCGGCGGCATTGTCTTTGCGAGCCACGCAGTGGCGCGGCATACATGGACGCCCACTTTTGCCAAGCTTTCAATTGATGATTTTGAGGAGGTAAAGATTGCAGCCATACATCCGGATTTTGTATGAGGCTTATCGCCTCTATCCCTGATGGAATTTGCTG
>Ga0208863_1000912_pt1 | contig 22407 bp, 28 predicted proteins | sample RifOxyD3_FD_184040 | JGI IMG/M metagenome (GOLD analysis project Ga0208863, IMG submission 184040) | Soil microbial communities from Rifle, Colorado - Rifle Oxygen_injection D3 (SPAdes) | ecosystem: Environmental > Terrestrial > Deep subsurface > Rock core/Sediment | place: Rifle, Colorado...
TGGGCCGATCAGTGAGGTGCCAGCTGGCCACGCGCCTGCGGCTTTTGGGCCGTACAGCATATTGCTGGCCGTGTTGATGTAGAAGTTGCCATCGATGCCGGCACCTGCCACTGGAGCGACTGCGCCGTACAGAATGGTATTGCCGTTGGTTCCCGCAGCGCCGGTTGCACCCGTTGCGCCGGTTGGTCCCTGTACACCTTGAGCGCCCTGCGCACCGGCAGCACCAGTCGCGCCCGCCGGGCCAATCAGTGAGGTTCCAGCTGGCCACGCGCCTGCGGCTTTTGGGCCGTACAGCGTATTGCTGGCCGTGTTGATGTAGAAGTTGCCATCGATGCCGGTTCCGGCAGCGGGAGCGACCGCGCCATAAAGGATCGTATTACCGTTGGTTCCCGCCGCGCCCGTTGCGCCGACATTACCTTGAACGCCCTGTACACCTTGCGCACCAGCAGCACCAGTCGCGCCCGCTGGGCCGATCAGTGAGGTGCCAGCTGGCCACGCGCCTGCGGCTTTTGGGCCGTACAGCATATTGCTGGCCGTGTTGATGTAGAAGTTGCCATCGATGCCCTCTGTCGTCGGGATGGCCGGGCCGTACAGGACGGTGTTGCCATCTACTACATTTGCGGCTGCGGCAAGCAAGTCATTTGCAGCCGTAAGCATATCGATCGCAGCATCAATAGCCAGTTGACCGTCCGGCTTCCCAGAATACGCCGGCATGTTGACAATATTTTCTAGGTTGCAGGCCGCATTCGGCACGGTGCCTGTCAGCGACAATGCCTTACCACTCGATGAAACGATCTTGAAAATATATTGGCTACCCTGTGTACCCAATTGATTCGGGAACAAATTAAGCACAGCGATGCCGCTAGCATTAGTTGTGGCAACCACCTGATTCGGCACGACGAAACCACCATAGACTTCATCGCGCGTTAGGATGGCGCTGATCTTTGCACCAGCTAATACGCTGCCGTTCTGGTCGGCGATTGTGACGGTTACCGGTACGGTAGGAATAGTCATCTAGGCGACTCCTAATTCATCAGCACAGTGGTATGTGCGGGTTTGAGCTTATTTAGGCGGCATTGGAGTTCGGACGAATGCCAAGATCTCAGTGGGCTATTGCATGGATCACCGCAGCGCATCTCATAGACAGTCAAGGTATTATCTACATTGACGCGCCATACAAAACGCCATTCTTCGCCGTACACGGCACTACCGCACGGATCGCCGCAGCTCATCGGGCGGAATTCGGTGATTGAGGCGCTGGCATAGCCTAGGTTGGCAGCCATATCGAGATAGAACTGACGGCTCTGACCGCGCACCTTGCGCAGTTTTTCCAGCACGCGTGCGCGACGCTGTGAGACTGTCACTAGCGCAGTGCCCGCACAACTATCCGGCAGGCCAAGCACTCGCTCCCAGTCAGCCAACAGCTCGCTGGTCAAACGTGGGTCGGATTCATCTATCAAACGGTCAGCTGATACCTGCGCGGTATCCAGCGCAGCGCCATCAGCTGACAATTCAACAGACACCACTGGCGCATTCGGGTCATAAGCGAGCGGTGGAAGCAAGCGTTTGAGTAGATCGGCAGAGATCATCGCGCTCATGTCAGTGTCACCGTTCCCAGTATGGCAAGCTCGCTGTGCGTCGCATCAACCAGCGCAACGACATTGGCGGCAGGGACGGTCAAATTGACATCCACCACGCCAGTTACACCCATCATCAGACTCACAAGACGCGCACGCGGAACAGGATCACCTACGTGAAGAGTGGCAAACCATGCCGCCATCAACGAATTAATACGCGCAGTGGCATCTACCAAGGTCGTGCCAGACAGCGTTAAACTCGCTGCAACATCAACGGTTATTAACGTCGGAGCCATCACCAGTAGATCAACACAAGGTGGAGATTGCTTAGTAAGATAGCTCGTCACATCTGCGATTAATTGAGCAGACGGCAAACCGCCTGCCGCCTCAATTACTACATCCACAGCATTGATTGCACGGCGTTGCGCAAACACATAGGCATCCGTCACACCTGGAACTTCCATCGCCCAGGAAAAATAATCATGCTGTGCCCCACCCATCGGCGGCATGCGCATGTCATACAACACACGCGTCAACAAATCGGCATCGCTCTCTGCATCAGCGCCGCCGGTCATGCTGAGGATACTGGCTGCCGATTGCACACCGGTAGGCGACGCGCTCAAAGTCAGCGCGGCAGCAGCCAGCTGATTTCCAGACAATCCAGCCACCGATGCCTGGGCGGCAATATCTACCGTGCCGCCCACACCGATCACACCCGCCGCACTGGTGAGATACGCCACACCGCTGGTCGTCTTAGCTTCAGTTCCGATTGCGATCGCACTACTGGCCACGCCGGAAAACCGAATCGTGCCCGTGGCCACAGCAGCCGATTTACGAGCGATGTTTCGCAGGCTGGCATGGCGTTCGAGGTAATCGCTATCCGCCGTATCCGGAAAGAGCTGACGGACGACCCATTGCTGATGCTGATACAAGCCTTCGACGGCTGAGGCGGTGGCGTTTGCGCGCATGGCAAAATCCGAATCATCGCCCACATAGGCATCAGGCCGCTGGTTAGCGATGTCGCGCAAAATATTGGTGCGAATCTGGCGGTAATCTGGTGTGGTAAAAGGCACGTTAAATCACTCCGACAGGGTGTTGAAAAGTTAACGTCTGGCCATTCGCCGCCAGCGCCTTGATCAACAGATTAAGACGGCCTGCAGCACGCTCGGTGGATACGGTGATACTGGTAGCGCGACCATCAGCGACACAGGGCGCCAGCGCAGCTTCAGCATATTGTTTGGCGAGGATAGCGACCCGCGCGACATCCTTCTCGCGCTTCAACTCATGAAGGCGACTGCCGATGGTTTTTTCCGCCCAGTAACTACCCAGCGGAATAGACAGACGCAGGTAGCACGCATTGGCCAGGCCGCCTGCCGGATCACGCTCGGCAGCGCCTTGCAACAGCACATAGTCTTTACTTGTCGGGTCTATCAAGGTATCCATGCCGCGAGGTTACGCGCGCGCGGATGGTCAGTTAAGACGGAACAGGTTCCGCCATTCAAACATTGCGGGTTTTGATGGATTACATCTGCTGAGTCGGCGGGCTGACGCTGCCGCCTTGAGGGTCGTTTTGCGTATGGCCGTTGTAGGTGGTGCGCATCCCGGCCATGCTCTTGTTGCCGTGGTCGCTAATATCAGCCTGAGCAACAATGCTGCCCGCCACGTTAAGATCGCCGCTCATGTTAACAGTCGGCGTGGTGATATCCACAGCCAGCGCCGATACCACCTTCATGCGCCGATCTTTCGACAGGATAACGTGATCACCCCATTGGTTATAGATCGCCGCCTCGCCACTGGCCAGCCCCTTGAGGCGTAGCGTGCCGTGCTCGGTAGCGATGACGATGCCGTGTGCAGTCTGACCACCGACCGGCAAGATGATCGCCATCGTGCCGGCAGGCGGATTGCTGGTAAAACCAAACTGCTGAAATAACTCGGCATCCTGCAACTGCTCGCCACTCATACCATCCAGCTGTACCAACTGCACCGCGCTGGCAGATTTCACCAGTGTCAGCACCCCCCTAAAGGTGAGGCGGATGCCGCTTAAGGCGCGGCGAATACGGGCATCTATCGTCTTGATCATGTTGCGCTTGGAAAAACTTGGATTTGCGCAGGCGCACTGTTTTTACCGCGCCGGTGCTTACGTTTGTGCGGATGCGCATCCAGCGCCCAGACGCCATCTTCCTTGAGCGTCAGCGTGGTACGCGTGCCGTCGCTACGTGAGCGGGTGAACTTACGCGCCATCAGGAAATAAATATCAGCTACTCCGTGCGGTTCTGAAACGACATAGATACGCTGGCCGGGGGTCCACAACAGGCCAACTCCTACGCCATCGGTGCTACCGATGCGATGGCCCTGAACCGTAGCCGTCAGCGTCAGCCCCTTCAGACGACTATCCGAGATCAGCTTGCGTGCGCGCTTGCGGCAGATGTCGGTATTATCAGCTTCGTGGTCGCTGACAATCTTCGGACGATACCAGCTGATGCCGATATCTTTTTCAGAGGCGCGCAGCGCGTGTTTTCCCGGCTCAGTTTCCGTACCGTGTGCCTGGCCAAGCACCGTCACCTGCGAATAACGCTCGGCAACCGAATCAGTCTTGTCCAGGCTGATTACGTTGTTGCCTTGGCCATCCCGGCGTAGCACCAGCGTGGCCACCACAGGCAGGCTGTAGTCAGGCCCTCCGACCACCAGCGTGCCGTCAGGCTCGAACCACGGCCACAGGCCATTGGCTTCGGCAGCATGCGAAAGCACATCCCATGCGCTGTCGCCAGGCTCGATGTTGATTTTTTCGCGCGTACTGGTCGCTTCAGCATCGATGCGGATTTTAGTGATGCCCATCGGGCGAACCACCTTGGCGATGATCTCATCCAGACTGGCCATGCGCGCGGTAAAGATCGGCGCGGAACAGTCCAGCAGCACGGCAGCACCATCGCGACCTGACAGCGTCAGGGTATGCGACGCTTTACTAACCTGATGGCTGACCTCATCGATGCGCCCGGTCATCACCGTATCGCCGCCGACCTTGACCACCACCGGCGCACCGGCAACCACGTCGGGCGGCATCTGCCCGCCAGACATCCCGAGCGTGACATGCCATGCATCGGCGGGGGTGAGCAGATCAGAATCGACTTCATAGCTGGACCAGTCGCCGTGCGCTTTTCCGCCGATCAACAGTTCGACATTATCAATCGCAGGCATGGTCAATGACTTTAATGATGACGGGTTGATTCGGAATAAGCCACTCAACAGCCTTCATTCCAACCATAACCAGCGCACCGATCAGGATGATAGACGCCAGTCTTAATGTCAGATTCAGAACAGGATGTGCCTTGATTTTATTTAGCATATTACTCTGCATCTCTAGCAGAACTGTCAGTCTTGCGTTCATTGAGCCAGGTGCGGTACTCCATAAAAACCTTCCACCCGCCAAACGAATTCAACAAAGCATGCTGCGCCCGATTACTCAAAAGAGAAACCCAAATTGCGGTCGCAGCTATAGCGCCGCCCGCAGCCAAACACATAATGATGTAACCAATACACATTGCCACTATATTCATTGAATTACCTGGCATAGCCACTCACCACCTCTCCTTGACGCACGAACGGGCTGCGTGCGCCATTCAGACGATACAGCTCAGTCGCCCGCGTGTGATCGCCGTACCACAGATGCGCCAGCAGGCGGAAATTGCCATCTGCCTCTGCTGTGCGCTGTATAAGTGGCGGACGCGTGACAATGATCGCCCGCGCCGCCTCCTGAACCGCCAACCCTTGGTCTTTCAGCGGTTCTGTTATCGTGCGCCCCTGCTCAACGCCATAGATCGCCCGTACCTGCACGATGGCAGCCTCGATCGCAGTGCGTGCCGTATTAGCGATCGCTTCGATCTGCACTGGTGAGAGGGTGGGCGTGGCTGCCTCGACCGCCAACAACACGCCAGCTGCATCGGCCAACCCTGATGCGGTATTGACCTGCATCGTCGCGGCCGCAGCGGCGATGCCTTGCGCCTCGCTCGGTGTGTTGCTGTAGGAAATAGGGGCAGGCACAACTGAAGAGGGAGTGCTGAAGATAGAAAAGGCGTTCAGATCGCTTTGAATGCTCGCCCAGTCGGCCACCAGCTGATCACCAAACTGTCGCACATCGAGGATGCCGCCAACCAGTGCGGAAATATCATTTCCCCAGGCGCGAGGGTAAGCCAGCACATCCAGACCAGAGAGCACCACACCCGCCTGCTTACTGATCGCCAGCAACGGCCCGGTCAGTGCGGTGCGCAAGGCATCCAGTGCAGCCAATGGATTGCGCATCCGATCCACCACAGCCCCCATGTTTTCGGTGGCGGCCGCTGTGGCAGCCGTGCCGTGCTGAGCAATAGCCTCAGCCTTTTGCACAGCCAGCTCGCGAATAAAGAAAGGGGCAGCAGGGGTGGATTCAACAAACTCGATCTCGACCTGAGCCTCGTCAACGGCCTCAGCATCATGTGCGATGCGATAGGTCGCCACCTGGCAGAACATCATCCCGAAAACAGGATGCTGCAACCAGCCGCCGAGGGGCGAGGTCTCATCCGGTATCGCATCAATCTTTACACCGTCCAGTGCGGCGATAAAGGTTTGCAATCGGCTTTCATAATCGATGCCGTAGAACACGGCGCGAATAGACACATGCCGCGCCTGTGTGCCCATATCCTCGACATCGGCACCGGCGACATAAGGGTAATCGTGTTCGACCAGTGCGTGCTGAACCGCATCGCTAGTGCCGACGCAATCAAACGTCACACCGCGAAAGGTCGCATCAAGTAGGGTATCGTTCCAGGCCATGCGCGCAGCTTACGCGCAAGGGGGAAGCGCTTCCGCTAGGAAGATGTTCCGTAGCTGCTAACTACGGCGTGCAGTCCGATCAATCTTGCCGGTGACAACCTGGGTGATCTTTTCACCATCCAGATGCAGATTGATTTCAAGCGCCTGTTGCGCTTCTTTGTTACCAAGCCACGAAAGCATCGTTGCAATTGTCCCGCCCAATGTTTCCTGAGCATCAGACCCCTCAAATCCAGCCTTGTTTATCAAGGTACCAGCGCCATAACCAAGTGCACCTGCTGCGGTCACCATTGCGAGAGATGCCGCCATCGCACCGGTACCTAATGCAGCAATCTCCGGAAGAGTGGAGTAAGCAATCCATTTTGCGCCAGTTGCAACAGTTTTTAATAAACCCGGTGCCGCAGCTGCAGCCGCAGTTGATGCGGCTACATCGGCAGTTATACTTGCCGCACTACTGCCAGCCATTTGCGCAAAGTTAGTCACATAAACCGGAGTTATACCAGCCGCAGCTTCGAGTGCTTTACCCGTTGCCACGCCTGCGCCCACACTGCCGAATTTACCCGCGATAGCCTTGATGCCCATACTGCCATAACGCGCCGCAGCGAGCGTGCCCAGCACTGCACCTGTGCCGCCCAGCAACATATCCTTGCCACTCATACCAAGGCCGCCGTTTTCCTTTTTATCCATAGACCAGCGAATGGTATTGGATAAAGTCTCATTGATTGGCTTGGAAAAATCATCCGCCGCTTGCCTGAGCGCAGCACCAAGCCGACCTGTCTGAGATACAGAATTATCCAACGCATCCTGGAGGTCTTTTTTTAGTGTGCCACTAGCCCCCTCGATCGTTTTTCCAAACTGTCTGGACTTAACCAGCATGTCGCCAGATAGCAGGGTACGCATACCCTTGATCGTATCGAGATCGGCTTTACCAAATGCAGCTGACATAAAGGCGTCTCGCCCTTGGTCGGTTTTAAGTTTATCGTATTGAGTCTTAATGTCCTGCAATACCTCAGCTGCTGCGCGTCGCGTGCCGTCTTTGTTGAAAAACTGCACGCCGGTGGCTTGGCTTGCCGACTTGCGATAGTTGGCATTATTGAATAAACGCAGCGTGCTATCTGCCAGTGTGGCCAGCCGTTCAGGCTGGCGCTCTACCAGGGATAATGTCTCCGTGAAAGCCAGCGTCTGATCGAAGTTCATCCCGGCCGCTTTCGCATTCACACCGATACGCGAGAAAACATCAGACAACCCCTCCAGCTCTGCATTGCCGAGCCTGCCAGCGACGGTCATTTTATCCAGCAATTTCAGCGCCAGACCCGGCTTGGAAAGATCAAAATCAAATGCCTGACCAGCCACACTCAGCGCACCAGATAAAGTGTCAGCTTGCGACCCGGTAACAGCCATCGCAATGTTGATATCTTTAATGGTGGAGCGAGCGGCGTCCCAAGACATACCGGACTGGATGAGATTATTGAAACCTTGCTGAAGATCTTCGACAGGCTTGCCGGTTTCCTGCGCCATCTTAAAAAGCTCGGCGCGCAATGCAGCAACCTGCGCTTTACTGGCACCCGCTGTCTGGCCGATCTGTATCAGGGATTGATCCAGCTTTGCTGCTTTGATGACTTGCTGAGCAACGGAAAGACTCACGCCGATGCTCGCCAGCTTTCCGGATAGGCTATTGAAACTAGACTTTAACGAGTCGAACTCATTACGCGCGAAATTTCCGAAGCGTTTTACCGACCCGCTTGCTTGCGTCAGGCCATTTTTAAGGCCAGAGCTATTGGCAATTAGCCGCAATGCAAGGGTAAGATCATTTGCCATTTTTTCTTGTACTCACAAATCGTTGTTTTGTGCCATCACGGCGTGCCGACTTTTTACCGGTCGCTTCACAAATAAGGTCGAGATAAGCAACCACCTCGACCTCAGACATTTCCAGTACATCCGACCTGCTAAAGCCATGCTTGACAAGTGCAAGCGTTGCTAGCCGATAGGGGTTAAGCTGGCCTTCGGCGGCTGAAACTTTTTTTCCAGATTCTCCTGCACCACCTGTATTGCTGCCAGATCAACATCGAACAGCTCCGCCAGCAATGCCGCCGTGATCTGCTCTTTAGGAATATCGCCCAGCTCAACAAGCTGCTTTGCCAAAACAGCAATGTAAAACTTCAAGCCGCTATCACTTTCTACCTCGGCAATCGCATCAAGCGTATCGCGTACTTTTGCGGGGCGAATCTTGAAGCGGGAATGCCTTTTCCCAGCAAACTCCAGCCCGATCGGCAGGACGCCATCAGCCGTGATCATTCCACCACCTCGCGCAGGCAAGCCATGCTCAAATCACGCTTGGCTTCGTTGTCAGTGCTGTATTTTTCGCCCACGTCTAGGGTAAAGCAATCCAGATAGCTGGTTCGCTTACCGCCCGCAACGGTAGGGAATATCGTCAGCTTCGCACCCTCAATGGCTGCCCAGTCAATATCACCAGTCACGGGAATGACTACCGATACCTTGAGGTCGATTTCCTCGACACCCTTGGAGAAACCTGCTGCTCGACCTGTTCTATTCATGGTCTTGACCAGCTTGCGGCCTGTTTTCTTGGTCACGTCAAGGCTTTCTACTTCCACCTCAACTGTGTTTACTTCCAGCACAATCGCACCGAGATACTCTTTTAAAGCCATGATAATTCTCCTGTATTTATTCCCTCTCCCGCAGTCAGGAGAGGTTTATGGTGAAAGGTTACAGATACAGATCGATGCGCCCGGCAAACACATGCAGGCCGTTGACCACGTTGGTCGGGATCTTCGCATCCAGACGGTTCGGGTCTTGCAGGTCACGTTCAACGATCAGCTGACCCTTCCACAGATCCACGTTCTGCACGATCTCCAGCTCTTCGAGCTTGTAGAGCACGTCCAGCAGCTCGGAACGCACCTTGTCGGGTGTACGCGCCGAGAGCTTTTCACGCGGGAAGCGCAGCGCGATACGCTCGCGGCAGGCTTTACGCACATAGTCCAGGGTGCGGATGGTCGTCAGGTCCAGCATCGAGATGTCCGGAACACCCTGCGCATCAAGCATATAAGTGGTGATGGCGCGCACGATCTGCACCTTCTCGCCCGGGCCTACCTCAGATGGGGTAATGCCGTTGTACAGCGCGTTCTCCTGCTCGACACGCCCCAGACGGTTCGCCAGCGGGTTCGCCAAAATGCCGATCAGCGGCAAGGTATTGAGCGGCCGCGCCGGATCCTCTTCACTGGCCACTACCGCACCATAAGCCGCCGCCACTTCAAAGCTAGCCTCAAAGCCGTTCGGCACCAACAAACCACTGATGCGTCCGCTGTTGATATTGGCAGCCAGCGTGGTACTCGCCGCCAGTGTGCCGGTATGACCAAAGATGCCGATCGCACCGCGCTGCTCTAGTGGACCGGAGACCGCATCCAGATGGGTACGCAAAGCAGTCAGACTGGTCTGATCGTTCCAGGCACTGATGATGATGTTGTGGCCTGCGGCGAACACCGTGGCCAGCACAGTAGCGATATCAGGATCTGTAGCACCGGCAGCCATCGCCACCACCGCAACCGTCACACCCGCAGCCGCAGCGACGGCGCTAACCTTAAGGCCATTGCCCAGCGTGCCATTGTTCTTGGCGGTCAGCGTAATCACACCCGCTACAGCAGCAGCGGTCACCGGCAGATCAGGCTGCTTGGCGATCTGCGCTACCAGCGCGGCGGCGATGATGGTCGGCGTATCGGCTGCCGTGACGGCCACGACGATCGACTGATCGCCTACGTTTAGCGTGACTACGCCACCGGCAGAGGCATTGCCGCTTATTGTCACCGTACCCGTTGCGGCTACGGAGGCAGCAGCGTCATCCAGCGCGATCATGGTCAGTGCCAGATAGTTGTTGGCCTGCAACGCCGAACGCGCCATCAGGTGAGCTACTGAGCCACGCCCGAAGAACGTCGCGGCATCGGCATCTGAGAATACATCCACAGCAACATTGGCCAGCACCGTACCCGCTGCCAGACGCTGACCGACGATCAGGGTCTTTTGCATGTTGCCCGGCAAGGTGCGCACGGCCAGCTTGGTGTTGAATTCAAAATACTTGCCCGGCTTGCGGATACTGGCCGGAATGTTGTCAAAAGCGATATTTGCGCTAGGCATTATGTGATTCCCTTCATTCAGAAACAGGAGCGCTAGCTCCGTTAGTTTTGTGGGACTGCCCTTGCGGCAGTGGTAGTTTTAACGGTTGCTTTGACCTCGATCAGATCGCCATCGGTGATGCGTCGCTGGTAATAAGCGCTATCAGGTACGACCACCGCCTTTGCATCGGTGATGTAATCGTGCGGCTTGCCTTCCATCGGCACTTTTAATCCTGTTGCGGCTATGAGGTTCATGGCGGATCCTTATCGTAAAGTTGTCAAATCTGCAGCATCTGCGACATCGTCGCCCGGCTTCAGGTAGTAATTGATACCCAGCTTGAGCCACATCGGATCGGTCGGGTCGATCGGCACACGCGGTTCGGTCTCGACAAACTCGGTGTGCCACTCCCGGGCGAATACGGCTACCGCCTGATTGTTGAGTTTGGTGTTATATAAAGTACGTGTCGCTCCCGGCTTAAAGTGTCCTACGCCCGCCAACCCCAGATCGTTATTGATCAGCAACAGACCGATATCCTCCAGCATCTGATATGCGCCCACCTCTTTGACCACACCGCCTACCGTCAGGCCATGCCGCGTCGAACGCTCGCCGCGCACATTACGCGCACCGACCATCACCACAAAAGTGGCAGGCGTCAGCCACTTGCTGCGCGATGTACCGAGCGGCTTGGGCTTGCCCGTGCCGCCGAACGTCACCCAGACAGCGGGAAACTTACGCACCACCTTACCAAGTTCATCATCCAGCTCACCGCCATAACTGGCGACTTCTGCCAGCGTGTAGCCCAAGCCTGGTGTAGCAGCATTGGCAGCCTGGATGCGAGCGATGATGGCGTCTTCGATCGTGGCGATCATGTCTAGCCTCGTGCTGCGCGATCAAACACGCGGCCTGTCGGTGTTGCGAATTGCACCGTATTGGTTGGTTGAGCAACATGGTTAGCTGCATCCATACCTAACCCGATTTCGCCCCTGGCGATCTTTTCCAGAAACTTAATTGCATCCTTGTAGCGATTACGCACCTCATCAGTCTCAGAGACACCCGCGCCACATAAACGGTAGCGTGCGATATCACAGGCAAAACCGCTGAGTATCCGGGGCGTACTGGCCAGCGGCAAGACATGTCGCGGAGCAAGGTACGGATCAATCTCGGCGTCGGCCTCAGCCAACGCGTCAGTCAACACCAATCCATCAATCACACCTGATCTGGCACGGTCTGTCAGCGCCAGCACTTCGTCCTCGCCGAAGCGTGCGATCATATTGGCCTGGGTGGCGTAAGACATTACTCAGCTGCCTTTCCGGCACCGGAGTCTTGCGCATCGGCGGGGGCATCGGTTTCCACTTCGCTGACGACCAGCATGGCTTCATTCTTGAGCAGCTTGATCTCATCCCGGCTCAGCTCGGATACCGGGATCACCGTTGCCTCGCGACCAAATGCACGACCTGCGCGACGAAAACCTTCGCGACTGGATACGATACTGAGTGCTTTTACTTTTTTTACTTTGGCTTCGGCCATGTCTATCTCCTAATCAATTTGTTACCCCCGCCGCAGATGGGCGGCGCGGGGGTTAGCGTACTACTCTCGGGGGGTATTCTTATGCAACGGTGCCGTCAGAGCCGAAAGCCAACTGCCAGAAGCCGTAGCCACCCGCAGCACGCGCTTCCGCGCCGAACTTGAACTTCTTGCGGCTGAAAACATCGTCCGCTTGCGGGTCGGTCTGCTCGACGAATACCGGCGCCTTGCGCTCCTGGTAGATGAACGGCTTGACCGGCTGTGACATATCCAGCAGGAACCAGGCGGTATCCGAAGTCAGGCGCGCATCCACCACCACCTCGAACGTGCCGCGATAGGGGTTGGTATCGTTCACGGCAAGGAACTCGCTATTGCGCAGCTTGAGAGCGGTCGTTTCCAGCGCAGGCGGTACCAGCAACACATTCGGCGTGATGTTCAGCGGGCGACCTTCGTCATCTTTGAACTTGCGCATCGCCAGACGCGCGGCGCCGAAGCTGGCCTCGGCCGCAGCACTGGATGCGGCGCTCAACACTTTGGTGCCCTTGTTCGATACTGAAACACCACTGACGGGGTGATCGGTATCGATGAAGAACTGACCATCGAAACACAGCGAGGCAAAGCTGGCATTAACCAATTCCATGACGATCTCATCCGGCAACTGCTTGGCTGAGAAGCCTGCCATCTGCGCCTGAGGTGCGTAGATGCCGAGCTGATCATCCTCGATGTCGTTACGATCAACCTCGACCGTCGCCTCGAAGTCGCGGTTGGGGATACTGTACTTGAAGGCTTCCAGCGACTTGACGTTCTTATCACCCACCCAGGCACGCATCTTGGGGAATTTTGACAACCAGGCATAGTCGTTCTGCGTGGTGGTCGAGGTGATCTTCATCGCGATTCTTTCCCAAACACTAGGGGCAGCGTCGAAGGCGTTGTTGAAGGTGGTCTTCAGGCTGATGAAGACATTGGACAGGTTTTGTTTATTGATGAGCATGCCGCCCATCGCAAAGCCGATGCCGCCATCAGCGAACAGGTCAGTGTGAACAGGTGCGCCGAATGCCAGCGAAGCAAAAGCCAGTGCGACTAAGCCAGCCAACCATGCCAAAGATTTAAAAGATTTCATGTGTGTATCTCCTGATTATTGAATTGATTGTGTGGCGCTTACAGTACCCAGACGCCGTCTGCTTCCACGCCCAGCACGATGCCTGCTGCCGAACGGGTTGCCCCGCCATTGGTCAGCGCGACTGTCTGATCGTCTGCGATGTAGCAAGCCTTGCCCAGACTTGCCTGGACAACAGGATCAGCGGCGAGGTTGGCAAACTTGAATGCCTCACCACGGCGCACCATCACAGATTTGGCACTGGCCGCACCGCCGGTATTATCGATTTGCTCTTCGGCGCGACCCAGATAGGTCAGGGTGGTAGCAGCAGCACCCGGCGTAGCCAAGCCTGCTGCGTTGGCCGCAACCAGTGAACCGGCAAAGATCTTGACGTTCGCTGCAAGCGGAACAGAAATCAGCAGCGGGTTTTTAAAATGGGTATTGCGATCAGCCGTAAGTGCAGCCATGTCTATCTCCTAAGTGGTATGTAGTGGGTTAAACCGCTTGCAAAGCCTTGGTTTTCTGAAAATCTTCCGGTGACACGCCCATGCTGCGGCACATCGCCAGCTCGGCATCATCCAGCGCACCAGGCGCAGCGCCTTCCGGTGCTTTGCCGCCAGTCTGCATGCCGGTCAACGCAGCGACCTGCGTGGCGGTATCCAGATATTGATTCAGCGCATCGAGGTCTTTACTACCCAGATCACGCGCCCACTTCTCCTGAGGTGGCAGCAGCTTGCCAGCGGATAAGGCGGTAACCACCACGGCATCCACGTCGCGAGTAACCTTCTCGCCACGCAGTGCGGCCAGTTCGGTTTGCAATGCCTGCATCGCATCTACCGGAACATACTTGGCAGGATCAGGCACCGCACCCTTGAGCGCAGCAATCTGTACGTCTTTGTCAGCCAGTAGCCCTGTGATACTGAAGCTTGCGGCAGCTGTAGCCACTGGCTCACTGGTCTTGATCAGATCAACCGCCTTTTGCAGCTCGATGGCGACCTGCTCGGGGGTGGTTAAAGTAGGCAAATTGAGCAAATAGCGCAGACGCTCCAACAATTCTTCCATGTCCATAGTGAGACTCTCCTGTGTTGTTGTTTCTGGGTTAAGGGAATAACTGGCAGCGGCACGGCTCAGCACATCGTCCATGCCGTCGATACAGGCGTAATTGGTGAGTGCGGCTGAATGGATGCCGCGAACGCGACCTGTACCGGCTTCGTACAGAATCACGGGGGAAATGTATTTGTATTCTTCGCCGTCAATGAAGGCTTGTGCGTTAGCTGTCCAGCGCACCTTGGCGAACAATCCTTCGCCTTCAGACCAGCGCAATGCCGCGCCTGAGAACCAGCCTGCCGCAGGGGCTGGCTGACCATTTTTCTCAGTCAACAGGGTTTGATGCTCGTAATCAATCACGAAATCATTTTCGCGCGCCGAGCAAAAGGCGATTACCTCGGCTGCAGCCCGGGCATCCATTACCCAGTTTTTCGCATCTTTCGGGCGACCGTCAATGCCGCGAAAAGCGCCCGCCGGGGTGAGCTGGATTTCGCCGTCGTCATTCATCACCACCGAACAGGCGGCGATGCCGAAACCGAGAGCAGGCTTTTTGGGTTTTGATTTGGCTTGCGCCGAAACTCTGTCCTGCTTCTGAGAGGGTGAGGTCGTTTTCATGGTTGCCATTGTGGCAACCGGGGGGAGGGGCGTTAAGGCGGAACAGGTTCCGGTGGTGCAGCAGCTATTTGAGGTGCTTTTTTACACTAAACCAAACTCATAAAAGCGGCAAGCGAATCTGGCGAGCAGCTGGAGTATGCTCAATCACTTCCAGTATGCTGACTTCTTGGCGTAATACACCACCAGCATCTAGATAATGCCTGCGCTTAATCAAGACACGAAAAATATCATTCTTACCAAAACGCTCTTCATCTTTATCAACCCGACTCAGAAAGACATCATCCAGAATGGCTGCATAAAAAGCTGATGCCCCATCCGAAAACCGCCATTTATTATCATCCTTAAAGACGACTGCGACTAATTGCAGACGTTCTTCAGACTCGGTTTCAGAAATAGTTTGTTCAGCAGCTTCCGGGGCAGCAAACCAAAATGACTCAGTGTGCGTGACAGTCACCTCGATAGCGCTGTCAGTGCCGCTGGCAAACACATCTACGCCATCACGTGCGAGTGGCTCACGTATTACACCATCCAGTGCGCGGCGCGTTTCAATATCCATCAGCAGCTGCAATACTTGCAGCTCTATTTCAAGCGCATCGTCATCCACATAGAGCGTTGCACGACTATCTGACTTGACTACCTGAGTTAAGGTGCGACCGCGCAGCCATTTGATTACGCCAATCAGACCATTCTTGGCATCTTTTCCGGAAAGACCGAGCATCGATAACAAGCCTAATATAGCAACAGCCTCACGGGTATTAAACATATCCACTACGCCACGCACCCAACCTTGCAGCAATACCAGATCAATACCAAAGCTTCCTGTTTTGAATGAACCCTTGACGCTAACAGACACTTTTGAGTCTGCACCACTCAACACGCGATTCGCGTGTTCAAGCAAGTCACCGATCGCATGTAGCGCTGGCGCAAGCTGCCTCACCTCCATTTCATGTGAAGTGAGTGCTGGACCGTCATAGGTGATTCGTAATGTGCTCATGTGCGAATTGTAACTCCGATTCATAGCTTAGAGTAGCCATAGACCCCGTTAACTCCCCGTTAAAAACCATTGATTATTATTTTTCATACCATCGCCGCACCAGTATGAGCAAAACCGCTTAAATCGCTTCTGAGCGGGTTTCGCTCAAAACAACGAGCGCGTAGCGCGACTATGTTTTTAGGCGAAGACCCTTGCGATCTTGTTATCCAGCGACACGACGCAGGTAGTCGCCGACCAGGCCGAGGATGTTTTCCGACGCCTCGGCTTGCAGGTTGCCCTGCGCATCAATCGGCAGGAAGGGACGGGCGGCGATAACTTTATTGGGAATCATGCTGCGCGGACTGGTTACCCCACCTAGCTGCTGCATAGCCGCATATTTTTTATTACTGCCGACCGTAGCGCTCATCGCATCATGACTGGAGCCGATAGAGGATGACAACCCACCGGCGCTGACTTGCAACATCATGCCAGGCCATGTGCCGCGCTTGGTACGCATCGCAATCGTAGAGGGCTTTAACCCTAGCCACTTCGGACGGCCTTCGGAGGCAAAGTTCTTCTCGGTCTGCCGCTCCAGCTCCTGCGCGATCATGCTCATCACCGGAGACATGTTGTGCGCGGTAGCGGCCATCCGGTCAAGCATGGACATCACCGCTTTATCGTCTATCTTGATTTCAAACACCGCAACCCCCTATAATGCTTGCACGCCCATGATGAAAGCTGGAAATTAGACGGCGAGCCAGCGGAAGAGTACCTGCCCAGCAGGTGATGGTGAACAGCCGGTCACCCATCATGGAGCGCCCATCTTGATGTAGCGATCTGAATTAAAGCGCTTCGCTTCTACCTTGTAGGCATTCACCAGAACATCCATTTTGCCGAGTTTCTTTACGCTGAAATCAAGCCTGGCGGGAACATAAATAACCCGGCCATCCTCCGCAGGATAGGTGTAAACAATATCTCGCTCTTGTGTATCCCAATAAACAGCATTCGGCTTGGCGACGATGGCAGGAAGCGACTGATACTCAGTTGGTGTGAGCGCAATATTCCCGTCCTTATGTTTGAAGCTATCTGCATGCAGTAATCTTTTCTCCGGAAGCGCCAGTACACGCGCCGCATCCACACCGCCATTATGACCCTTCGCAAAGTCGGCAATTTCCTCAGATACAAAACCTACCACCTGCGCTTCATGACCTGGTGCGCGTTTGGTCAATGCCGTGCTGACCCAGCTGGCAAACACCTGGTGACGTAATTCTGAATTATTGATTGCCTGCACGGCCTGCACGCGGACAGCACGATCTTTCACCGCACTGATCTTGCGCATCACCTCGATATCGGTGCCGAATGCGGCACGACCCGGGTTATAACTCCACCCCGCATCCGGCGCGAACAACTTATCTTGCCCATCCACCTTGATGCGCAACGCCTTACCCGGCACCGTGCTGCCATCCTTTAGGGTGATATTGTGATCTATCAGTCGCTCATCGGACGATTCAACGTGGATATCATCGCGCTGTGCCTCGAATTCGCTGATCGCACTCACACGGCAGCGGCAGTTAAATCCGTTGGGCGGATAGAGTGCGCCCCACGCAGGGTCATCATAGCGAAACACCCGGCCATTCATCGCGCGGTGCGTCGGGCGGGTGCGTCCATCCATCACTGCGACGTACTGCCAGTAGGGATGCGTGCCGACATTTTCCATCATGCGTTTATAGCGCCCGGCCATGTAGGCGGTTTGCAGGTTGGTCTGGTAGATGGTCTTGAGACGGCGCGGGCTGCCCAGCTGTGCGGTGCTGACTTCACCAGTCAGCGTATTGACGTGTTCGGTCTTACCCCACCAACCTTTGGCTTGCAGGACAGGCGTTAAACTTTTCTGGAAATCACGCAGGGTGGTGCCATCGTTTAACGCGTCATCCAGCGCACCGCGAATATCGTTGAGGATGTCGGTATTCATCACCTTGGCCACTGTGAAGGCATTGGCATGTGCCTCTTGCCACAGCTCGCGCCAATCCCAGGTGATGGCATAGCCCTTGGCCTTGAAATATTCGATGGCCTGCTCGGGTGGCAGGCCAAAGACGGCTGACAGATCGACAGGATCAGGCATTGTTTTCCACGCTCAAGCGACCCCAAACATCTGCCACGAACATCGCCCGTGCCAGCGCCTGTTCGAGTTGCGCGGTATCCATCGCCGGGAAGGTCTCGGCCAGTGCATTGAATACCTCGGCATAGTCGGCAGAGGCCGCGATTAGTTCAAGCACCGGCTTGAGCGAGGCGCGGGCTTGCGCGTCCAGCTGCTCGGGTGCTATGCCTTCGATGGCAGCATCCAGTGCGGTTTGGTCGGGGAATAAATCTTTCGCCACACCCGCCGTCAGCGCAGCCATTTTCAGGGCGCTTTGCGTCATCGCCGCAGGTGGCGACAATACGCTTTCCCCCTCCTCGGCCAGCGGTATCCCCGCGCGCTGATGCGCCCATTCAGACGGGATGCGCATGCCGACGCCGACCAGCTTGGGCAGCGCGTCAGCCAGTACAGCAAGGTCCTCGCTGTCGTCGAACACAAACTGGAAGCGCGGCTGACGGCGTCTATCATCTACGCCCCCCTTGTTCAGTGCCAGCAGTGGATAGACCAGATCTCGGGTCAAAGTCCCGGCCAGCTGGATCGCATCCGACATCATCAAATCATGGCGCACCTCGTTGTGCACATTGCCCAGCGCATTGGTGCTGCTCTTGCCGTCCGCCTGGCTGGTGAGCGTACCACCCAGCACGGCCTTGCTGATACTCTTCTCCGCCCAGTCCATCATCGCCATGAACGGGCCTTCGCTGCCTTTTGCCGCCTCTTTAAAATCAATCAGCATGCCCTCAGGCACGATACCGGCGGCATCGTGGCCGATACTCATCACAGCGCGCAGCAGCGTGGCCTTTTCGTCGTCGGACGCGCCTGCCTGATAGGTTCCAAGGCGCAGCGGCAAGCCGTATATCTCCAGAAACTCGGCCAGATCGCCGACGGAATAATTCTTGAACAGATACGGCCACGCCAACACGCGGTGCAAGCCAGAACGGGCGACATAGCCGCTCTTCGCCTTATGTACATGGCTAATCCAGCCGAACGGCTGCAACGCCTGACCATCCAGCGACATGTCGCGCAGGCGGATCTCGCTGCGCGTCTCGCGGTCAGTCTGAAACCAGCTTTGCGGGCGATGGTGTATTTCCCCAGGCAACCACTCGCCGCCCAGCATTTCCCACTCGATCTCCTGACACGAAAAGCCGTGGCCGACGCCGTCCAGCGCATCGAGGATCACATCCTCAAAGTTCGGCACGTCCTGGATCAATTCCTTGGCATAGCCTGCCAGCTTGCGCTCGGCAGCACTGGCACCGCGCGGCGGCACGATGTCCCAATCCACAGTAAGCAACGCGCGCTTGCGCTTGCCCATCTCGGCAAAGATATGCGCATCCTTCTCTTCCATGTCCAGGAATAGATCATGCTGCGCGCGTATGTCTCCCTGCTCGGCGGCCTCCAGTATCTTCGCCAGCCGTGCGGGCGTTAAACCCCGTGACGGATGCCCGGAGAATTCGCGGTGCAGTTGCATCAGCCTGGAGGTCTGCGGCTCAGCCAGTTCGCTGCGCTTGATCGGATTGCCCGAGGCATCCAGTATCGTCGAGGTTGCTACCATGCTCTTCTCCCGCTGTAATTTTCATCGGTGCGCTTGGGGACGCCCTGGTATTCGATAGGTGCGACCTCGCGCTTCATCGCGTAGTGCCCGAGGAACAAGCTGATCGCCGAGTCGCCGTGGCGTTGCAGCTTTTCACCTTCGCCGGTCTGTGTCTTTGATTTACCCAGTTTCGGGATGCCGTCGATAAGCTGCAGCGCGCGCAGGTCGTCACGCACCTGGTTGTCTTTTGGGATGTCATCCAGCGTGCCGTCTTGCAGTGCCGCCTTGAAGCGCGGCATATTTTCAAGATAGAAGGCATTGCTCAACATCACCTGCTCGATACGTGCCTGGCCAAACTTCTGTGCGGCACGTTCTGCCAGATACTGGCCGTTACCGCGCGCATCGAATGCTGCCGAGCGAAAACGTGGCAGGCGGCTGAGGATGTAGAACACGATCTGCTCCTGCTGGGTGAACGGGCAGTTGGACAGTTCAATCTGGCCACGCACGCGGGTGATCAGGTCACGGCCTTCTTCCATGATGTCCAGCACCGTCAAGTCGCCCAGGCGCGCGAAGTCTTCACCGAGGCCATGCGCCATATCTTTATTCAGGCCATCCAGTATCGGTTTCAGATGCTCTTCACACCATTCGGCCACTTCAGCCTGACGCTCCCAGTCCGGCAGGTAAGCAAACTCTGATTTCCATTTGCCGCGCACCAGCGGCGTGTCCGGATTCATCCTCGCCTCGATCAGCCCCATCGTCAGATACGCACCTCCCGATTGCGAGGGAACAACATCCAGCTCTTCGGCTGCATCATCACCATAGAAGGCATAGGCATCAGCTACCCATGCAGCCTCACCTTCGGCAGTCCAAGCGATACCACGGCGCAGGCAGACCCTGAGATATAGCCCTTGCTCGACAGCCTCACGGAAAGTGATGCGATGTACGACACCTTTGCGCTTACCGGCACGCACTTCCTGGATGAGTTCATTGAAGGCATTGTCCTGACCGTCATGCGTCGAGATGATGCGTACCTTGTCGCCCCACAGCAGCATCGCCATCGCGGCCTTGAGCAGCGCATCCAGATCATTGTGGAAGGCAGCCTCATCGATGACGATGACACCTTGCTTACCGCGCAGATTGGTTGGGCGCGAGCTGAGCGCGACGATACGCCTGCCAGTTGCAGGAAAATCGATCTTGTAAGTCTTGATCTCATTATCGCCATCGACAAAGATACCCTCTTCGATCTCAGAGGCGGCATAGTCATAGGCACGCGCCCACATCGCACAGGCTTCGATAAACTCCAGTGCCATGTCTTGCGTAGGGCCGATGTAAAACACGTTCGAGTTATATTCTTCGCGTGCTGCAATCAGTACATCATCAGCAGCCTCGCCCCATGTCCAACCGACCCGGCGTGATTTTTCAGCTATTTTTAACGGGCTGTCATCTTCGATCCAGCGGATCTGATAGGGCAATAACACAGCCGGTGGCGCATCTTTGCGCGCGGCATCGCCCGGGAGACTGACCGGGATGGATTTCACCCGCAAGGGGTAGGCCGGTGGGTTCCCGGCGGCTACGCCGCCACCCTTACGCTCAGTTCTGGATGCCAAGGATTCTGCTCCTGATCTCATTTACAGCAGCAGGCGACAAGCCGCCTTTCTTGGCGATCTTTTCAACCTCTTCAGCAGCTGAGCTTGCTTTTTCGCGCACCTCGGCCTGCCACTTCTGCCGGGCAATATCCAGTCGGCCAATGTCGGCAAAGGCACGGGAAATTAGCGACAGGGTTTTTGCGGTATCCGCCGGATCATCACTGGAGCTCTTTAGTTTTAATGAGACGCGCAGCAGGTTATCCTGCATGATCGTAGAGGCCGCAGACAGCATCGCATCGTCGTTCTCATCACCGGATTGGCGTGCAGCCTTCGCCAGTGCGCGGGTACGGCGGGCATCTGCCATCGCCTCATCAAACTCAGCTTCCAGCGCACTGCCGTGGCGATGCAGGGCGGACTTTGAGATGTCGTAGCCCATGCTTTTCAGCCATTCGGCAAAGCCTTCATACCCCGAAAAACCCGACGCGATCAGCCTGGCATTAAATTCATCCAGGATTGCGGGTGGCAGCGCATCCACTTTAGAGCGGCGCGCCATTACAGTTCTCCCGGCTCCGGCGTGCCGATACCAGGCAGGCGGATCAGCCCACGCGCCACAGACAGACCATCGTCAGTCAACGCGATCAGCCCGGCGTCGGGCGCATCAACCAGCCCAAGATCAGCCAGAAAAGCACACTCAACAGCCAGCTTGGTCAGCGTCATCGGATATCCGGTGATCTCCAGTTCCTGCCGCAGATTGCGCGGTTCAGCGCGGTATTGAGGGCGCAGCGATAATGCCGTAAGAATATGCAAGCGGCGTGCGGCGGTCATCAAATGATCTTTCAATAATCCCTGGTTCACTTCATCCCCTTCGCGGTGATTTGATTCAGTATCAATTTCAGCGTATCGCTCTGGCCGCGATTCTCGCCGACCAGTTGATTCACCGTGCCAGCCAGCGCATTCAGCGATTCATAGACCTTGGCAATATCGTTATGGTCAGGCGCTGATTGACTTCGCGCCTCTATTTTGGAAATTCGTTCACCCTGCGTGCCAAATTTGATGCTGATGTCATCCTCCAGTTTTCCGATGCGGTCATTGGTGACCTTATCCTGGTTGGTCAGATAGACATAGATGCCGATACCACCGATCATGACAAATTGCAGTATCTGAAAACCCAGCTTTAACCATTCCATATCCATATCACACCCTTTGTTTTTGCTGCTTTTCGCGGAGCTGAAAATCATCCCGGCAATCGGTATCGCAAAAGCACCCCTCGAACACCACCTCGTCGCAGTTGTAGCAAAAGCCCAGCGCAGGCATGGCAGGTTTGAGCGCCTGATCGCGCAGCGCATCGGCACGGCGGAGTTCTTCAAAGGCTTGCGCCTGGTCAAGTTGATCGGTCATT
>Ga0208863_1000913_pt1 | contig 22400 bp, 15 predicted proteins | sample RifOxyD3_FD_184040 | JGI IMG/M metagenome (GOLD analysis project Ga0208863, IMG submission 184040) | Soil microbial communities from Rifle, Colorado - Rifle Oxygen_injection D3 (SPAdes) | ecosystem: Environmental > Terrestrial > Deep subsurface > Rock core/Sediment | place: Rifle, Colorado...
CATGCCGCACTCTCCAGAATCAACGCAAGCCTCTCATTTTCAAAAGGAATGAGATCCCCTGCTCTTCTAAGGACATACAGATCATACTCGTCTGACGCCATTTCATTCAGGGCATAAAGCCTTTCACCCCAGTCGTACGTTTATATCTGATTTATCATATACTTCCAGGAGTATTTTTCACATTTATTTTTTCCTTCCCTGTTCCCTTTAGATTTGGACTGAATATAGGCACTCCCCTAATTATCCGAAACTGGCTCTTCTAGACCAACTCTTCATACTGCTTCGACTCCTGGGCCGCTTTTAATTCCTTCGCGAGATGTGACCATAACTCCGGAGCTTCAACAAAAGCGTTATGCGGCGCCGAGATATTTATGACCTTAAGCCCGCCCCTGGCTACTTCCTCCCAGCCGCTGCCAGGGTCATCGTTAGACGACGAGGAGGAGTTCTGTTCCAGAGAACGAAAAAGAGTAATCGGGCTATAGCAGAGAGCGGGAACATACTTTTCTATGGCCTGCAAATGAGTTCGAGTTATCAGCCACTCTCGTAAATCAAGAGGGTTTGGATGACGCCGGAGACGAGAAAAACCATATCGAATATGTCGTGTCAGATTGACTGCCCTGCTTCGGATACTGCGATAAATTCTATTTAAAAAATAGCGCCCAATCGAGGTTTCTGACTTTGCAGCGTTGGTCAATGCCGCGATAAGGCCTGTTTCAAGAGAAAACAGATGCCGATATCCATCTTTCCCCGGCCCCACCATGTCGAACATACAAAGAAAAGCAATCTTTTCTCCTTGACGTGCAAGCTGCTGAGCAATTTCAAAAGCAACCAAGCCGCCGAAACAGGCCCCGCCAAGGAAATAGGGCCCGGTAGCCTGGACGGTACGGATTTCAGCAATATAGCAGCGAGCCATTTCCTCAATAGAAGAAAATGGTGGCAGAACACCATCCAATCCCCTGGCCTGGAGACCGTATACAGGCTGGTCTGACCCTAATGAATAAAGGAGAGCATGAAAATTTAACAAATTACCGCCGACCGCATGGACGAGAAAAAATGGTGGACGACTCCCTGTTGACTGAAGAGCAACAAGGGGCCGCCACTGGTGAGCCAAAGGTGTATTTGCTTGTCTCCCGTCTGAACTTTCCTCGCCGGTGTTTCCCTCTAGGACTTTAGCAAGGGCTCTGATAGTCGGGGCATTAAAAAAAATTACAAACGGCAAATCAATTCCGGTCCATTTCTGGATGCGGGCGACCAGCTTGACAGCCAACAACGAATGCCCGCCAAGTTCAAAAAAATTGCTCTCGACGCTTACCCGCTCAAGCTGTAAAACATCCTGCCAGATCTCTGCGAGTTGTTTTTCAGTTTCTGTCTGAGGCGAGATGTATTCAGCCTCGGTAATGGTCTTCCCCAGATCCGGTTCGGGCAGGGCCTTACGGTCGATCTTATTAGTTGCGGTCAAGGGCAAAGAGCGAAGAGAAACAAAATGCTGGGGAATCATGTAAACAGGCAGCCTCTCCTTGAGATGGGCTCGGAGAGCAGCGGTATCCGTCTGCCGACCATCCCGGGAAACCAGATAAACGATAAGTCGAGCGTCACCTGGCTGAACATCCCGGACAACAGCAACTGCCTGTGCAATATCAGGATGGGTATTGAGAACGCTTTCGATCTCTCCCAGTTCGATCCGAAATCCTCTGAGCTTGACCTGGTTATCCAGACGGTTGAGGTATTCCAGATTGCCGTCCGCCTGAAAACGGACAAGATCACCGGTTTTGTAAAGTTTTGCATCTTTATGCAAACTGAAAGGATTCTCGACAAACTGTTGGGCGGTAAGCTCGGGATTATTGAGATAACCATCGGTCACCCCCATTCCACCGATATAAAGCTCGCCGGCAACCCCGATCGGCACGGGCCGCATATTGGCGTCCAGAACATAGACCTCGGTATTGGCAATGGGCTTACCAATCAATGCCGGCCCGTTTCTCTTGGTAATCTTCCAACAGGTCGAATAGACCGTGGTCTCAGTTGGGCCATAACCATTCCAGGCCTCGCCGGTTTTATCGAAGAGATAGTCAGCCAGATCCCTGGGTATAGCTTCTCCACCGCATATCACCCGTAATCTTTTTCCGCCATTCCAGCCTGCTGCCTGGAGAAGACGAAAAGTCGTGGGCGTGGCCTGAAAAATGGTGACTCCCTGTCGTTCCATATCCGCGCGCAACCTCTGACCGTCCATTGCGGTTTCCCGACTGGCCACCACCACCCGCGCCCCAACCGTCAAAGGCAAAAAAAGTTCCAGGACGGACATGTCAAACGAGAGGGTCGTTACTGCCAGCAGGACGTCGCCGGCGCTCAGACCGGGTTCGCCGGCCATGGATAACAGAAAATTCGTCACGGCTCGATGGGGAACCTTGACCCCCTTGGGTTGTCCAGTGGAACCCGAGGTATAGATGATATAGGCGGGATGGTTCGGAGTCACTATTGGTGCCGGGGCAGTGGCCGCGCAACCCTGGATGACCGACTTCTGTTCATCCAGAAACAGTATCCCGGTATTGAACTCCGGCATTGTTGTTGCCAGGCTCCGCTCGGCAAGCACCAGGGGTGCTTCTGAATGACTCACCATATATACAAGCCGCTCGGCTGGAAAATCCGGGTCCAAAGGGAGATAAGCAGCCCCGGCCTTAAGCACTCCGAGAAGCGCCACCAGCAGCTCGGTTGAACGCGCCAGAAAAATGCCGACAAATTGACCGGGCTTAACCCCAAGGTCGACAAGATAACAGGCCAGTCGATTGGCTCGGGTATCAAGCTCCCCGTATGTTATCTCTCCGTCAATGGCGCTGACCGCGATCCGTTCGGGAGTGCGGATCGCCTGCCGTTCTATCAGAGCATGAAAACCAGGCATTTCCGGATAGACAACTGCCGTGGAGTTCCAATCAATTGATAATTGCCGCTCTTCTTCAATATTAAGGATCGGTAGTTCGTCAACATACTTTTCGGGAAAGGCTACAACTCCCGCCAGCAAAGTCTGAAGATTATCCAACAGGCGCTTTATCGTCGATTTCTCAAAAAGATCAGTGTTATATTCAGCCCCAATCTCCAAATTCCCCTTGCGATTAAAGACCAAAAACGTCAGATCAGCTCTGGCGATACCGGCATCGATATGAAACTGTCTTAACTCAGTGCCACCAATCTCACCAACTTGATCCGAGATATCAAGATAGGTAAACAAGACTTGGACTAACGGTGGCCGATTGGCATACCGGGGAGGGTTAACCGCTTTGACGATCTCCTCAAAAGATGTGTCTTGATGCTCCAGAGCAGAAAGCAGCGTCTCTCTTACTTGCCCGATAAATTCAGAGAACCGCTGATTATCTGGAAAGCGGAAACGGATGGGCAGTATTTTGGCAAAGAAACCTATCAATCCCTCAAATTCTGTTCTCCCCCTGCCGCTTACCGCACAGCCAAGCAGCAGATCCTTCCGGCCGGAATACCTGGATAACAAAATCGCCAAAGCAGCCACCAGTATCATGAAAAGACTGGCCTGTCGACTAAGAGCTAATGCGATAAGTTCTTGCTTCAAACTCGATCCGATTTCGCATTGCAGTAATGCCCCATTATAAGTCTGGACCGATGGCCGACTGTGATCGGTCGGCAAATCAAGAATTGGCGGAACTCCGGCAAGCGCTTGTCGCCAAAAGCCAAGATGTTGCTCCATGCTGATTTCCGTGCTCTGACTGATCTGCCAATGAGTAAAATCACTATATTGAAAGGGCAGTGGTGGAAGAGTTGGTTCCCGGCCAACTTGATAAGCCTCATAACAGATCTTCAGCTCTTTTAAAAACACTCCCAATGACCAGCCATCAAATATGATGTGATGCACCTGAAACAAAAATACATACTCATCATCTGCCATATTAATGAGATAGGTCCGCAGCAATGGCAGGCAAGCTAAATCGAAACCCTTTTTCGTCTCACTCTGTACGAAGGCGACAAGCTCATCTTCCCGGCCATCTTTGTCACGCAGATTTATCAGTTCCAGGTCCGCACTACATTCAGGATGAATCAGTTGAACAGGATTGCCGTTATCTATATGGAAAGTTGCTCGCAGGGCCTCATGCCGTTCAATAATCTTATTCAGGGCTTTCTGAAAATGTGCAGCTGAAATTTTGCCATGCAGTCGAAAGGAAAAAACCAGGATGTAGGCAACCGTGGCATTTGAAATTCTGTCAAGTAACCACATACCCTGCTGCGAAAAAGATTGCGGCAAATCACCAGAGGCAGAATTTGACTGCACGATGGTTAGTTCCGGTTGTTGCTCTCTGCCGGATCCGCCTATCTGCTCAACCGCTTCTGCCAATTCGCGCAAACTCGGGGCAGAAAAAAAATCCCTGACATCTATTCTGACGCCGAACCTGCTGCGAAGACGCGCAAGCAACATGAAGGCCGTAAGTGAATGGCCGCCAAGAGCAAAAAAATTGTCATACGGGCCAACCTTGCCAACCTGAAGCACCTCGGCCATCAAGTCAGCAATCTGCTGTTCAGTTTCGCTCATCGGCAGAATATCTGCTGATGCTTGCCGCGCCATGATCTCGGCCGGATCTGGAAGTGCCTTGCGATCAACCTTGCCGTTGGGTGTGAGCGGGAAAATATCCAGGCGGATATAATGATGGGGTAACATGAAGGAGGGAAGCTGCGCGGCAAGAAAGGCCCGGAGCCGTCCTTCCAGTGAAACATCGTCAGACCGACTCGAATAATAAGCGATAATCCGGCGGTCTTCCGGGCCGAAATCATGCACCGTAACAACCGCTTGACCAACTTCTTCGTGCTGGGAAAGATCTATTTCTATCTCGTCAAGTTCGATCCGAAAACCCCGCACTTTAACCTGTCTATCCAACCGACCGAGGAATTCAAGAGTCCCGTCAGGCAATTGACGGGCAAGATCGCCGGTTCGATACATCCTGCTTCCTTGGATATCGGAAAACGGGTCTGGCACAAATCGTTCGCTGGTCAATTCCGGCAGGTTAAGATAGCCGCGAGCCACACCATCACCACCGGTACAAAGTTCTCCCACCTCACCAAGGGCCACCGGGGCCAGTTTCTCGTCAAGGATATAGACTGATGTATTGGCAATTGGCCGGCCAATTAACACCGTATCTTCAGGAGGATTGGCCCTGGTCATGGAGTGGCAGGCAGTGAAAACCGAATTCTCGGTAGGGCCATAGCCATTGATGACGGTAATACTATCAATTTCGCTTAAAACCTTGCGAACTAACTTTGGAGAAAGGACATCACCACCTGCCAGGAGTTGTCGTAACGGGTGGAGTATCTCCAGATGCTCCAAGGCAATACGATGAAAAAGTCCGGCAGTGAACCAGGCCATGGTCACGCCATGCCGGGCAATCAGCACCCCTGATTCCTCTGGAGAGATCGGCCCTGGTGGACAGATGATCAACCGCCCGCCATTTAAAAGCGCTGCCCAGATCTCAAAGGTAGAGGCATCAAAGGGCAGCGGAGCCACCTGCAGAATCACTTCATCCGGGCTGAGCGAAACGTAATCCGCATTGAGCACCAACCGCAGGACATTGCTGTGGGTGACCGCGATGCCCTTTGGTCGGCCGGTCGACCCCGATGTGTACATGATGTAAGCAAGGCCTGGCTTCTCTATTTCCGAGGAGGGGGAGGGAACAATTGGAGCTGGAGGCAATGCTGATGGGGCATCAAAGTAAAAAACCGGGCCGGCAAAAACGCCAGGGAATATGCCGGCATATTCCTGCTTGGCAACCATGGCTATGGCGCCGGAATCCGCAAGCACAAATTGCAGCCGAGCTGCAGGCCAGGACGGATCAAGGGGTAAATACCCCCCCCCGGCCTTTAAAATGGCCAGGATGCCGACAATGGCCTCAATGGACCGGGTTACGCATAAGGCCACGACACTTTCGTTCCCAACCCCTGCCGTGCGAAGCTGATTGGCAAGCAGATCTGCCCGTCGGTTTAATTCAGAGTAAGTGCACTGAATCTCGCCAAAGATCAGAGCGATATCGTCAGGATGACGCCTTGCCACCTGCTCAAAAAATTCGTGAATGGTAGCATTGCGGGGATAACTACTAGAGCGGCTATACAGGAGCGACAAATTGCCTCCCGAAGAGAAAGGCGCTGCCCCCGGCCCGATTGTCTCTGAGGCACTATCAGTCTTAGCTAACGTCATAAGAGGATACTAAAATCCAGTTTGAAATTCATATGCAATTCTTCTCTTCTTATGCTTAGGGACTCAGCAAGAATTAAAATACCGGTAGGGGCAGGGTCTTCCTGCCCAAAAAACCTGGGAGCGAGGACCGCGCCCCTACAATAAAAACGGTTTATTTGCAAATTCCGCATCCCTTATAAACTTTAACAAAAAATCAGATTTCCAGATGAATCAGCTTAACTGAGCCGCAAAGGTAATCTGTCGCAACAGAACAGGCGTAACCCTGCCAGGATGGAATATCCTGGATATGCCATAAGGTGTCGCCTGATCTGGCCCTGTTAAATGACCTTTCCACGTATTCCAATGTTCCGGAAAGACCTGAGCCTGTGGCCTTAAGGACACTTTCCCGTTTTGTCCAGAAACGAAAAAACATCTCCAGTGGTGAGGGATCGGCAGTTATTATATCCCATTCTAACGATAAAAACACCTTAGAAAAATCGGTAAAATCAATAGGTTTGATCGCCTCGATATCAATACCTACCCGACCCTCGGCAGTAATAGCGCAGACAACAAGAGAACCTGAGTGAGAAATACTGAAATCAACCGGGGCAGGGACAAACGGCCGGTTATGGGAGTTGCGCTGCAGACTTGCCAGCAACGCTCTGGAGAAACCCATCTGCTCCAAGGCTTTCGCCAGCAGAATCCGGCCTAAGAGATGGGCCATCCGGTCTTCCGGACGAACAAAGCGTTTAGCCTCATGCAGAAAAGAAATCGGCAGGCTGGCAAGCTCTCGCTGCCAGGAGGCATCAGAAGACGATTCTGGAAGCAGTGCATATAAAATATGGAGAGGCATATCGAATAGTGTCAAAAACTCAGTGTTGTCCGGTTAGATTTTTGCATGCCATCAAAATGCTTTTTTGAAACTGACTGTTGGAATCATTTGATGTGGAGAAGATACATTCAAACTCGCCCTGAAAGGGCAAAACAAACAGCCCAGGGCAACGCCCTGGGTAGGGGATACGAGGTATCTAGCCCTGAAAGGGCAAAACATAACAGCCCAGGGCAACGCCCTGGGTAGGGGATACGAGGTATCTAGCCCTGAAAGGGCGTGACATCAGTCCCATAGATACCGCTCGTCGTATTCAACCCCGTACCGTTTGAGAATTTCCAGCAATTCTTCCTGGAACGTACGTGTTCGGTGGTGCTCATTCTGGTTTTCGATATAGCGGAGCAGAACAGGCAACTGTGACTGACCGAGTGAAAATACCCCATACCCGGCCTGCCATTTGAACTTGGCATATTCTTCTCCCTGTTCTTTCATCCAGGCCGAGGACGATTTTTTTATCTCCTCAAGTAAGCTGCTCACCGTCAGGGTCCGCGGAAGCGCACACGCAATGTGGACATGATCCTTTGTCCCGCCGATCCGGTATGCTTGACTGCCGATGGCGTGGCAGGCTCCGGCAAGGTAGGCATGCAAGCGGGGTTGTATCTCCGTTACTATCCACTGCTCTCGATTCTTCGTGCTAAACACAAGGTGCAAAAGGATCTGCGATAGGGATTGCGCCAATGTCGTCTCCATGGCATGTCTCGCCCTTTCAGGGCTAATTCATATTGTGTGGTCCCTATTCCCAGGGCGTTGCCCTGGGCTGGTATGTCATGCCCCTTTGGGGCTACTGCTTAAAGATGCAAATTCTTAACCGGACAATACTTCAAAAACTATGCTTAATCAGACGAACACGTCAGGCCGCATTGAATTCCGCCTGATCGGCTGCCGGCATCGAAAGGGAACTCCCTTAAGTACAGCCTGTTATCGGTCCAAAGGCAAAATCCCCGAGCAAACGGTGCAAACGCTCCTCGGTCTTATCGAGATTGTTGTAATGTCTGAATCGGGAAAGCCGGCTTGCCTTCTGCATTCGGGGCTGGCCGGGATCGATCTCCCAAGGGTGCAGGTAAAACATGAACGGCTTTTCTTCCTGCTCATTGATCCGCTGCAAAGCCATCTTGGTAAACCAGTACGGGAAAAGCCGAAAATAGCCGCCCCCGGCAACCGGCAACTTCACCCCGCCGAACACGGCGGTTGAGATTGGATATTCCAGCAACTCATGATCAACAAGTTTATACGGAAACCTGGGGGAATCAGGAATCCCGTAGAAATCATGCCGGATAGGAAAAATGCTGGAATCGTATTCAAAGCCCAGTTTCTCCAGAATATCTAACGCCCAAAGAGATTGTTTAGTAATTGAATAGCTCGGCGCCCGGTATCCTCTCACCTTTTTACCAATGATATTTTCCAGGATATCCTTGGCTTTCCTGGTGTCTTGCTGAAACTGGTCGGGGGTAAGGGTGTAAATCCGCCGGTGGAGATAGCTGTGGCAACCGATTTCATGACCCGCTTTATCAATCTCTCGAATGAGTGCCGGTAACCGCTCTGCAACCCACCCGACTATAAAAAATGTAGCGCGAATCCCTTTCTCTGCAAGAATCTTCAGAATGTTGTGAGTATTCCGTTCAACCCGCAACTCGCACGAATCCCAATCCTCAATGCGAATCAGCCCATCAAAGGCCGACACCTGGAAATAATCCTCAACATCGATAGTGAGATAATTAATCAATATTTAATTCAATCCCAGTGTTGTCCGGTTAGATTTTTGTATACCGTCAAAATGCTTTTTGAAACTGACTGTTGGACTTATTTGACGTCGAGAAGATACATTCAAACTCGCCCTGAAAGGGCAAAACAAACAGCCCAGGGCAACGCCCTGGGTATGAGATACGAGGTGTCCAGCCCTGCAAGGGCGTGACATCTCCGTTACTATCCACTGCTCTCGATTCTTCGTGCTGAACACAAGGTGCAAAAGGATCTGAGATAGGGATTGCGCCAATGTCGCCTCCATGCCATGTCACGCCCATTCAGGGCTAATTCATATTTCGGTCCCTATCCCAGGGCGTTGCCCTGGGCTGGTATGTCATGCCCCTTTGGGGCTACTGCTTAAAGATGCAATTTCTTAACCGGACAACGCTGATTCAATCCTCTTCGCTAATATATTTGGAGGCGTAAGCAGAAATGCTGTCAATGCTATTAATGAGTTCCGGTGTCAAGGCAAGAACCTTTTCAAATATTGTGAAAATCGTTTGGCTTTGATACTCATGGGCTATTTCATTCCTAAGCGTCCGTATCTCAATAAAAATGTCAGCGCTGGGAATGAGCCCTTTTTTCTCGGCGCGATTGATTCTATCTCGCACCGACCCGGTTTCTTCTAAGTCCAATGCCTCAATTGACCGGAACACCTTCTGGATAATAATATCGCTCAACCTGGCAAAACGGCTCGCAAGAGCCTCATAACTTTCCAGTTCTTCGTTGGTCAAATCCGGCGACACATGGACGTTTCGACATTTTTGATATGAGTATTCCAATACCATCCCAGCTTTGCCGAGATCTATTATCTCATTTTTCAAAAGCCTGTTAAGATTTTTCATTGCAACCTGATGCTTTTTTCAAGTGCCAAAGCCACAAAGGGGGTTTGTTTATCACGGGCTATGACAATATCAATCTTTTGCTCGTCCAATGTGCGGAACAAACTCTTCTTGATGGCAAGTTTATCGACAAAATTCAAAATGCCTGAGAGAATAAGCACATCAATATCCCCACCTTTTCTATTGTCATCCACCCGGGAGCCGAAAAGATAGATTTCCGCTGCAGGATCGATTCTCAAGACGGAAGTGACAATGGCTTTCCTCTCTTCTTCTCGTAACCGCATATAAATTTTAATCCCCGGCAACAATTCGAATAACGATTATCGCGCCCCTTTTTGAAACAAAACAATCTTTATGGTTTGCAAAATAATCACCAGGTCCATCCAGACCGTCATATTTTTAATATAATAAAGATCGTACTCCAGCTTCCGCAAGGCATCCTCTTCGGACGCACCGTATGGATACCAGACCTGCGCCCAGCCGGTAATCCCGGGTTTAACGGTATGCCGTAAGGCGTAGTAGGGGATCTTCTGGGCCAACTGCTCGACAAAAACAGGCCGTTCCGGCCGCGGGCCGACAAAACTCATGTCCCCACGCAACACGGTCCACATCTGGGGAGTCTCGTCGATCCGAGCCTTCCGGATAAACTGCCCGACCCTGGTAACCCGATCGTCATCCTTTTTTGCCCACACCGCGCCATTCGACTCGGCATCAACCTTCATGGAACGGAACTTGAACACCTTGAATTTTTTATTGTTTTCGCCCACTCTCTCCTGAGAGTAAAATACCGGCCCCGGCGAATCAAGTTTTATACAAATGGCGGTAAGCAACATTACAGGCAAGGCAACCAGCAGGCCGGTAACCGATACAAAAATATCAACAAACCGCTTTACGACTAGAAACAAACGATTTTTATTAAAGCCGGCGGAAAAGATAAGCCAGGAGGGATTGGTCTTCTCCACAATAATTTTCCCGGACAACTCTTCATAAAATTCAATTCCCTTAATAACGGATAATCCTGAAACCCGACATTCCAGCAACTCCCGAACCGGCATTTTCCCACGTTTATCGTCAAGAGCAACAACGACCTTATCGACTCCCAACTCATTGACACCCCGACACAACCCTACCCAATCAGCCAAGCATGGAACATTCCTTGGATTATACAAAGGGTTGTTTTCGCCGGCGTATGCCACGATCTTAAAGCCGGAATCCTCTCGGTCTTCAATTTCATGAGCAATTTTTTCAGCAAGCTCTCCATCCCCGATAATCAGGATGGCCTGGGTAAACATCTTTCTCGCCAGCACGATGGCATAAAAAAAACGCCAAAGCCCGATACTCAGACAAACAATGCCATAGCCGACCAGCAACACCTTCATCGCAATAATCGTCACCGGGAATAGATAATAGATCAGAGCCAGAGCGATACAGGCGAAACCAATGGCCTGCGTCGCTCTGGTAATGGTATCAGTCACGGTAACGCTACGAGCCAGGTCGTATAGATCGAAATAGTACAGACATACCTGACAGGCAACAACAACTAAACAAGCTCGCAGGATAAAAAGATCAGCATTGGCCAGAAAGCCTTCTGCACCCTCATAAAAACAGGTTGCAATAATAATGGCGAGAAAAAGAATTATGCCCTCGCCTGCTACAAAGACGATACTTCGAACCGGCAGATATTTTTTAAAAATATACGGCATGACTCACCATTGATAATCGTCGCATAATAAGTTCAGCTGGTTCGCCTGAATAAAAGTTTTGTCCAACTCCCAACTGCTTGGCTTCCAAAATTCATCCCAAGATATCACAGAAAGCTTCATTATAATTGTAAAACACAAGGTACCCCCTCTGTTCCCCGACCGTCAAATAAAATAAACTTTGCCTGACCTGTTTTTAAAAAAAAACTCCCGGCTGGAAAAATCCGGCCGGGAGTTAAAACCTTTTTTTAATTAATACTGTAAAAGCGTATTGCTTATGCCTTCTTAGTGACGCGGCGACGGGCAAAACCGGCAAGACCGGCAAGACCGGTGCCGAAGAGCAGCATGGTGGCTGGTTCCGGGACCGGTTTAAGATCACCGGCCAATGAAAGATTGTCAGTGTCAGCCACAAAAGTAAGGCTTTGGCCGGGGCCAAAATTGATGTTGTTCAAAAAATCAATGGACAAAGACCTGTAAAGATCACCGACCGGAAGAAATGCCGTCAAGGCAACTTCATTACTATAGGTTACCGCGATATCCCACATGTTGGGGCTGGTAAGGTATAAAGTATAACCATTTGCTGAACCGGGTGTACCCGGATCGGGGACGTGAAGAGTATCAAAGACGGTATTGCCGATGCCGGCATCAATAGCAATTTTAGAAATTGCAGCACTGGTGCTGGTTAAACTCCAATTACCACCATAGGTGTCTCCACTTTCACTCAAGGACCAACCAAGACCGGAAACACCGCCGCTGGTTGGCGATAAATCTGCCCAATATAAGGTCTGAGAACTTCCTCCTGCAAAAAACGCTGTAACTCCCATGCCATCCATCATGGCTCCATCGGTTGAGTACCCGGTCAATGCGGTGGTGGTATTAACACTCCCGGTATTAAATCCTACTGTAAAACTGGTAGCCGAAGCTATGCCGGCAACGCCTAGACTAAATAACCCAACAGCCAATCCTGCCATTAATTGCTTTTTCATATGTTTTCTCCTTAATTGTTACATTACTTAATATAAGTAAGATAATTTTCAAGATCTCTTCGCCCCTGATGAGCCACTCACAATCTGTTTGCTGGTAGTATAGCACAATACGTGCCATGCACCCTGCTGATCAATAATTTTTTCAGGCCATTCAAGACATAAATTAAAAATAGTAAATTATTCCAAGATATTAAGCTGTATAGATTTTCACCTGCCGCCTGGCCGGCCTAATAGTCCGCCGCTCGCTCCTCCAGGCCTTAAATATAGCCGACACAACGCCGCCGCAGCACCTTATTGTTTCGTAACAGCTTGTAATAATGGATTATTTATAACAATATGCGCCGGTTAAAACTGCCGGACATTTAGAGAATTGCCCATCAGGGGGCAGGGGAGAGTGGCCGGATTAATGCGCTTTAGGCGGATTTGTTGTCCGTAAATCCGGAAACTAATATTTTTTTAAAACATAAACAACAAGTTACAGAGCATTTGATTTTCCGGGAAATAAGGAAACCCCCGAGATTTCCGAAAAACCTCGGGGGTATTCTTTACTTGCCGGCGGCAATCGCATCAATAAGCTCTTTGGCCTGCTTTGCTTCCGGGAAATCCTTCTTCAAAGATAACGCCTTCTGCAAGACCTCTTTGGCCATTGACTTATTGCCGGTCTTGTATAATGCCTGAGCCAGATGATAATGGATTGTCGGGTTATCATCCTGCTTCTCGGCCGCAAATCGAAATTGCGAGAGTGCCATGGCATAAGATTCCCGTTTGAAATGGACCCAGCCTACCGTATCGGCAACCCCGGGATCTTCCGGAGCCCCCTCCTTGGCTAAGAGAGCTAGCCTGAGCGCCTCACCCAGGTCCCCGCCATGCTCTGCATAATACCAGGCCAGATTGTTGATGGCCGGGACGAACTTGGGATTTTTTTCAAGAATCTTCTTGTAGTTCTCAACAGCCTTCTCAGACTGACCCTGAGCCTCCTGCAGTACAGCCAACTCCATCCGCAGGCCGGCAAGATCAGGCTTCTCTTTCAAGACGATCTCGTACTGCTGAATGGCATCACTCGTCTTGCCGGTGCGAACCAACAATCCTCCCAGCAGCATATAGGCCATCGGGTTTTCCGGCGCAACCGCAATGGCCTTCCGGTAGCTGGCTTCACCATCCGCAAGCGACTTGTCCATTACCTGAAGATTGCCAAGCATGATGTGGAATTCCGGATTTTTTGGGAATTCCGCAACCTTCTGCCGGAGCAGATTGTAGGCATCCTGCTTTTTACCGGCCTTCAGCGACAGACCGACGACACTGCCAACCGCTACCGAGGACTGCGGCGCAACTGCCACGGCTTGCTTGAAAGCCGCAATTGCTTCATTGTCTTTTTTCTGGGCAAGATAAATAAGGCCGAGAGCATATGGCGGGAAAGACTCCTTCGGGGCTGCCTTCTGCAGAGAGGTGAAAAGTCGAATTGCCTCAGGATAGGATTTTTCCTGGATAAAGCACTTGCCAAGAATAACTGCGGCAAAATAGTTGTTCTGTTCCAGCCGCAGAGCACTGATTGCCTGCTCACGCGCTTCAGCATAAGCCTGCTTATCAAAAAGAAGTTCAGCCAGCAGGGTTCTGGCCTTAAAGTTTTCAGGAGCATACTTTACGGCATCCTGTACAGCCCCCATGGCAAGTTCTTTTTCATTTTTTCCTAAATGGGCAAGGGCCTTAAAGAAATAGACCTCTCCCCAGCGTGACTGTTCTCTGATAATTGCGTCAAGAAGCGGCAGCGCGTCATTAAATTTTTTATCCTGGACCAACAACTTGGCCTTCACTAACTTAGCGCCTGCACTGCCCGGGTCCTTAGCCAGGGCCTCTTCGGATTTTGCCTTGGCCTGATCAAATTTGCCGAACTCAAAAGCAAGATCAGCTACCAAAGCAATAATCGGCGCCGGCGCGTCAGAAAGCTCAACAGCCTTCTGGTAAGCGCTGTTGGCCTTGTCAAAATCTTTCTGCCGTCTGAAAAAATTACCGAGCATCACGTAAAGTGTGCTGTCTTTGGGCTTAAGCCGCACCGCCTTTTCCAGATTAAGCACAGCCTTATCCAACTCTTTTAACTGCTCATAAAACTGGGCCTGGACAATATAAACCTCCGGAGAGTCAGGCATTTTTGCCGCCATCGTCCGCAAAACATCTTCAGCCTGAGAACGTTTGCCCTGCCCCATATAAAACATCGCGAGCATTCGATAGATATCTATTTTTTTTCCGTTAAGCGAAAGCGCTTTTTGCAGGGCGGCCTCGGTCTCCGGCAGCTTGTTTTCCTTCATCATGATAGTGGCGCGCACCACATAGAGACGATCATCATTCGGAGCAATGACAAGAGCACGGTTAATCGCTGCGGTGGCCTGCGGCAACTTCCCTTCCGTAGTCTCAAGATTGGCTAGTAGAATCAAGCCATCGACATGCCGAGGGTCCTTGGCAAGAATGATTTCCAGTTTCTTACGGCACTCCTCATAGCCTTTTCCTAAAAACAGCAGAGTCGCCACTTTGTACTGCGCATCCAAGTTATCCGGATCCAGACTGGCGGCAATGCCAAGCTGTTTAAAGGCCCCTTTCGGGTCCTCGGTTTTCAGCAGGGCAAGCCCGAGCTGATACCTGGACGGGGCGTCCTTCGGCGCAAGCTGAATAGCGTTTCTCAACTCGATAACAGCGGCCTTATAGTCCTCCTTGGCAACTAGCTCCATGGCCTTGGAGTAATGTTTCTGCTTCTTTTCCTCCTTGTTGGAGCACCCGAAAGAAAAGAGCAGAAAAAATACGACCGCAAACAGAACAGCAACATTGAGCATGTTTTTTTTCATATCAGGTTTCCCATTTGATTGATAATGACTCATTGGCAAAGGAGATAGATATTGCAGAGTAGCGCAACATAATTATAAAAGAGATACCAGAACCACCGCTTCAGAGCAACTCGATTTTGCAGCAGATAAAATAATTTTCACCATCTTCATCAGCAAAAAGACCAGCCTTCCGCTTGATTACGATTTAATCTGTAACTACTCAGGTCAATGATAAACATAACGCCCCCTAACCCCCTCTTAACTTAAGAGGGGGGATTTTTTCTCCTCCCCTTAAGGTAAGGGGAGGTCGGGTGGGGTTATGAAACAATGGACCAGGCAAAAAAACACGCTAAAAATCCACGACCTGAGTAGTTACTTTAATTTTTCCTAAATTAACGTGGGGCACTCCGCATTTCGGGAAAGATAGAATAGTTTTTTATTTCTAACGCTATGATTTTACGTTGTTATAGATCGAATTCCTGAAATACAAACTTCCGGAATTTCTTCCTAGAATCGGGAAAACCTGCTTTTAAGGAGGTGTAACAGGAGATAGACTGCGGACTATCAGACAGTAGGAGATGATGTCAATGCACAATGGCTAACAGCTTTCGCCTATAGCCTAAACGACCTGAGCAGTTACAAATACTCTTCTGCCGAAATCAAAAGAGGTACGGCCAGGCACTACATCAAGGGCAAACCAACCTGATTTGCTATTGCATTACGCATCTGCTTGTCAACAAAAGAGAAAGAGAGGCCGGCAATATACTGTTCAGCGGGAGAAGCCGTCTCACACCACTTCACTTCACCAATGCCGGTCAGCGATGGGGCAACAAAATCAGAGCCGAAGGTAAAGGCGATCATCCGATGAATCGGAATATCAGTGGGACTTTCAAAACGCATACCCCCAAAACTGATATCAAGGGTACTTGCCCGGTCTGTCATCAGGGCATGCGGTCTCCCCATTTCATCACAACTGACCAAGGCCAAATTATAACGCCCTTCAATCCGCTCGAACCGTCGTCTATCCCTGCCTGACGCTATTTTTTTGGCCGAATCCATAAACTGCTCGCACTCTTTCATATAATAATGGCACTTGATATATTCCTGGGCCTTACAAAACATCTTTATATGATCGGGCATCGGTATATAGAGACCACCCTTTGTCATAAGGCACTCTTCGCTACCATCATGCGGCCAGTATGGACAATTTTTTAGCACGGTTTTCGCCTTTTACCCTTAATGTAACAGCTCAAGAGGCCACCTTCTCCCTTTTTAAGCTGTTTTATTAATAAACGTTTAACAAAAACACCATGCCTAAAATATATGCAAAATACGGGCCGCGAAACTGGAACAATCATAAATATATTTTTACTACCGGAGTGTTGAGGATGCAGCCCGACCTATCTGAATAGTTACTTTTTTACTGCTTTAGCCGGTATATTATAACGCTTCAATTTTTCATAGAAGGCTGTTTTTCCAACCCCTAACGTCTTGGCGGCGGCCTGGACATTCCCCTCTTTCTTTTCCAGAAGATGCACAATGATACACCGCTCAATTTCACCAAGAATATTTTTCAGCGGCTCTTCAGTAATACGCTCTTCAAACTGACTCAACACGCCACTTGTGGGAGAAAATGACGTAGTGGAGTCAAAAATCAGATCTTTTTCTGAAATGATATTATTCTTAGACATAAGTACTGCCCGCTGAATAACATTTTCCAACTCCCTGACATTGCCCGGCCAAGGGTGATGCAGCAGGAGGTCTATAATATCTTTGGGGAGAAAATCGATATCCTTTTTAAAAGCCTGCCGGTATTGTTTTACAAAATGAGCCGTAAGCTCAATTATATCCTCCTTTCTCTCTCTGAGGGGCGGGATAACGATATTAATGATATTGAGCCGATAAAACAGATCAAGGCGGAATCTGCCTTCGCGGACAGCCTTGACGAGATCCAGATTTGTGGCGGTAATTATCCGGACATCCACCTTGATGGCCTCGTTGCCGCCGACCCTGATAACCTCGCCGTTCTGCAGTATTCTCAGCAGAGAAGTCTGCATCTTAGGGCTGATTTCACCGATCTCATCGAGAAAGATGGTCCCGCCGTCGACTATCTCAAACTTCCCTTTTTTTCGAGATGCCGCCCCGGTGAAAGAGCCTTTTTCATAACCAAAAAGGTCGGATTCGAGAAGGTTATCATTGATGGCGCTGCAATTGACCTTCAAGAAAGGCTTATCACTCCGCCTGCTGCAGTTTCTAATCAGATTAGCAGCCAACTCCTTGCCGGTCCCGCTTTCACCGGTGATTAGAATAGTTGCATCAGAATCGGCTACCTGCGCAATCATTTCTCGTAATTTTCTTAAGGCCCGACTGCTGCCGATCATCTCATCGGCATTGTTGAGCAGCTTGAGCTGAGTTTTCAAGACATCCACTCGTCGCGACAACTGCTCACGAACCTGTTGACTCTCGTTAAGCTCTCCGATCTTACGTTGCAGGATCTCTTCAATATTGGTGTTAAAGGTTGCAATCTCGGCTTCATGCAGTTTGCGCTGGGTTATATCGCGCATGTCGACCAGAATCAGTCGATCCCCGAGATAGCCGTCAAAGGGGACAAAACTATACTCAACAAAACTATCCTTGACCTGCATCTCGAAAGTCCCTTTATCGACCTCTCCCTGCAGCGTCATTTTAACCGGACAATTACCCTTACAGGGATGGTCAGCGTGATGCAACCCCTTGTAACACTGCTGTCCGCGAATATCGCCAAAAAAGGCAATAGCGCTGGCGTTCATATATTCAACGCCATAGTCTTCCCGAATCAGGAAAACCATCTCCGGCATGATGTCGAGCAGGGCTCGCCAGTTCTTCACCAGACGATCAACTTCTTTCTTTGAATTTTTTAGTTCAATTCCACGACTATCCAAATTCAGCACCCGGTAACCTTTAATAGAAAACATCTACTCCTAACTTTTACCCCTAAACAGTATTCCAAGTCAATACACTTCAGGCCGGAAACACCTTGCCCTCAGCACTCTCCTTACCGGCAAAAACATTACGAGTATCAACGATAAGCATGGAATGCTGTAATATAAAATCATAATCATAGGCAGAATGATCAGTGGCTACAAGGACACAATCGGCCTTTGCCAAATTATCTGCGGTTAACGGTGTACTTGTCAAATTATAAGAGTAGTTACGTACCGGCTTAAGGTGCGGAATATGCGGATCGTTATAGGCAACTTCAGCGCCCTTTTCGCTAAGGAGCTTCATAAGTTTATACGAAGGTGATTCGCGATCATCATCAACATCCTTCTTGTAAGCAACCCCCAGCAACAATACCCTCGCACCTTTAAGTGATTTGCCACGTTCATTAAGTGCTTCCATGGTCCGCTGAACAACATAATAAGGCATTGATGTATTGATCTCTCCTGCCAACTCAATAAACTTAGTAGAAAAATCATACTCCCTGGCCTTGGAGGTCAGATAAAAAGGATCTATGGGAATACAGTGGCCACCCAATCCCGGACCCGGATAAAACGGCATATAACCGAACGGCTTGGTGCTGGCCGCCCGAATAACCTCAAACAGATCAATATCCATACGGTGACAGAGGACTTTCAGTTCATTGACCAGGGCGATATTAACGCTCCGGAAGATGTTCTCAAGCAGCTTGGTCATCTCGGCAGCCTGAGTCGAAGAGACCGGCACGATAGTTTCCAGGGCTGCGCCATAAAGCTTGCGGGCGACCCGGCTCGACTGCTCATCAATGCCGCCAACGACCTTGGGGATATTGGCCGTGCCGAACTTGGGATTCCCCGGATCTTCCCGTTCAGGCGAAAAGGCCAGGGCAAAATCCTGCCCGGCCTTGAGCCCACTTCCCTCAAGAATAGGCTGCAAAACCTCTACAGTCGTACCGGGAAAGGTGGTGCTCTCAAGAACTATCAGTTGCCCGGGACGCAAGGTTTTAGCAATGGTCCTGGCGGTCGATTCAATATATTTCAGGTCCGGTTCGCGGCTCTTGGTAAGAGGCGTTGGGACACAGATAATCAGGGCATCAGGAGCACTGAGTCGCAAAGGGTCGGAGGAGACCTGAAAAAGGCCGTTTTGAATGAAACCGACAAGCGTATCAGCGGCGATGTGCTTGATATAACTCCGGCCGGCCGATAGCTCATCAATCTTTTTCCGATCAAGATCAAACCCTAAAACGCCGATGCCTTTGCGCAGAAAGGTGAGGCTCAAGGGCAGTCCGACATACCCAAGGCCAATCACCCCAACCATAAACTGCTTGTTATCAAGCCGCTCTTCAAGAATTTTTAATGACTGTGATTGCATGATCCCTCCTAATTGCTAAAAAATGCTAATGGGCGTATTGCAATACGCCCCTCCTGGCCCACCCTATATTTTCATCATTAAGATAAGACCGTTGCCAGCTGCCATTGCAAGGTTTCCCGCAAGCCCCGGCTAAGAGTCCAATCTGCGGTAAATCCCAAGGCTTCCTTTGCCATTGCGACCTGCAGGCAACTTCGGGTCAGATCCCCGGGCCGGGCCGGACCGGTAAGTGGCCGGCCAAGGCCTTCATCGATTGCCGGCCGGGCCTCTCGCACCGCTTGAAAAATTGCGGTAAACAGATCCGCCGTGTGAGTTGCAATGCCGGTGCCGATATTAACGGCAAGCCCGCTTGCCCGATCAAGAGCCAGAACATTGGCACGCACGACATCCCGAACACAGCAGTAATCCCGGGTCATACCCCGCGGCTCCTCCGGATAGTGATACACGGTACAGGTTTTACCGGCGAGCAACCGATCCATGAACAGGGAGACAACCCCGGCCTCGCCGTGCGGGACCTGGCGAGGGCCATAGACATTGGCATAGCGCAGCACCGTATAATTCAAACCGTACTGATACCGATAAAAGGCCAGATATTGTTCGGACACGGCCTTGGTGATCGCATAGGGCGAAAGCGGCATGGGAGGAGCCTGTTCAGAGGTGGGATACTCTTTGGCCTCCCCATAGATTGCCCCGCCGGAAGAGATGAAGATGATCTTGCCCACCCCGGTCCGCCGCGCCGCTTCAAGCAGATTGATAAAACCCCGGACATTGACGTCAGCATCAAAGGCCGGATCTTCCACGGAGGCCGGCACCGACATCTGAGCCGCATGATGATTGACCAGATCGAACCGTTCCTGCTCAAAAACCTTTCTTACCTCGGCGGCCCGCACATCCATAAGATAGAAGCGGGCCCGGGGATTGATATTTTGCCATTTCCCGGTAAACAGGTTATCCATAATCACTACCTCATGGCCGGCTTCGATATAGGCATCCGCCACATTGGAACCGATAAACCCAGCCCCGCCCGTAACCAGAATTTTCATAGTCTTCCCCCGTGATTGTTAAACAACTTCTATTCCACCGTCACACTTTTGGCGAGATTCCTGGGTTGGTCCACATCGCAGCCGCGCAAAACCGCCACCTGATAAGCAAGAAGCTGCAGAGGAATAGAGTAGAGGATCGGGTTAAGATCCTCCAGGACCTCGGGCAGCAGGACAACACTTTCGGCAATTCTCGATAATTGCCGGTCGCCTGATGTGCCCAGCAGGATAATCCTGCCGTTCCTGGCCTTAACCTCTTCGACATTCGATATCACCTTATCATGGACCCCGTCCCGCGGCACCAGAGCCAGGACCGGCATATCACGATCGATCAAAGCGATAGGTCCATGCTTCATCTCACCGGCGGCATACCCTTCCGCATGGATATACGATATCTCCTTGAGCTTAAGGGCTCCTTCCAGGGCAATCGGAAAATTACAACCTCTGCCCAGATAGAGGAAATCCCGACTTCTCGAATAGGTCTCGGCAATGATGTTCAACTCTTTATGCAACCGCGGCAACTCACTCTCCAAGACCTGCGGCAGATCAACCAGGGCCTGCACCATCTGCTTCAGGGTGTCCGGAGCGATCTTCCGACGCTCCTGTCCCAGATAGAGGGTCAACAGGAACAGGGCCGCCAGCTGACTGGTAAAGGCCTTGGTCGAGGCAACCCCGATCTCCGGCCCGGCGTGCGTATACAAGGTGCCGTCCGACTCCCGGGTCATGGTACTGCCGACGACATTGCATATGGAGACGACCTTGGCCCCCAACTTTCGGGCGAGACGCAACCCTGCCAAGGTATCGGCGGTTTCGCCGGACTGGGAAATCGGGATGACCAGGACACTGCTATCCAAAAGCAGATGTCGATAACGGAACTCCGAGGCAACATCGACCTCAACCGGAATCTCCGCCCATTTTTCCAGCCAGTAACGGGCGACCAGCGCGGCATGCCAGGAGGTGCCGCAGGCAACCAGCGAGATCCGCTTAATTTTTTGCATCTCTTCTCGTGAAAGCCCTAACTCCGGCAGACTGACAATGCCGGTTTCCGGATCAAGACGACCGGCTAAGGTGTTGGCTATGGACTGGGGTTGCTCGTAAATCTCCTTGAGCATAAAATGTTTAAAACCACCCTTCTCCGCCATGCCGGCATCCCAATTGATGGTCTTGATCTCCTTTTCTACCCTTGCACCGGTGGTCAGGCTTATCACCTCAACGCCCTCGCAACGCAACACGGCCAATTCCTGATCATCAAGAAAGATCATCCGGCGGGTGTAAGGAAGCAGGGCCGGGATATCCGATGCCATGAAGGAGCCACCCTTCTCTCCAACTCCCAGGACCAGAGGGCTGTGATGCCGGGCAGCTATCAACACATCCGGCATTCCGGTCCACATCACGCCGATAGCAAAGGAACCTTCCACCTTCTCCAAAGCCTGACGAACTGCCAGCACCAGATCCCCTTGCAAATTTTCCTCAATCAGATGCGCCAACACCTCCGTATCGGTTTCCGAGGTAAATACATGGCCCTTGGCTTGCAACTTTTCACGCAGAGAGTGATAGTTTTCAATAATGCCGTTATGCACAACCACCAGATTACCGGAGCAGTCGCCGTGCGGATGGGCATTAGCTACCGAGGGTGCACCATGGGTGGCCCAACGGGTATGTCCCAAGCCGATTGTGCTGCCCACATCCCGTACAGAATCAAGCATCTCTTCAAGGTTGGCCAGCTTACCCTGCGAGCGGTACTTAACCAGCCGGCCTTCATGGAGATAGACGATACCTGCCGAATCATACCCCCGGTACTCCAATTTTTTCAGGCCTTCCAAGATGATGGGAATGACCCTTCTCGTCCCGACATATCCAACAATTCCACACATACCCTCTTC
>Ga0208863_1000914_pt1 | contig 22361 bp, 16 predicted proteins | sample RifOxyD3_FD_184040 | JGI IMG/M metagenome (GOLD analysis project Ga0208863, IMG submission 184040) | Soil microbial communities from Rifle, Colorado - Rifle Oxygen_injection D3 (SPAdes) | ecosystem: Environmental > Terrestrial > Deep subsurface > Rock core/Sediment | place: Rifle, Colorado...
GCGGGGTAGCTAAAGCCAAGGGTGAACTTTTCAGCGGCATCAAGCCAGCCGGCAAATTGGCAGTGAATATCGACGATCCGGAGATCAGCAAACTGGCAAAAAATAACAGCAATCAGCAGATCTCTTTTGGCAGAAGCCAACAGGCCTATGTCAGGGCCACCAGAATTCGTAACAATGGTGAAAAGGGGATGAGTTTTACCCTGAATATCGGAGAGGAGAAGGCGCGGGTTACCATCCCGGCCATTGGCGCCCATAATGTCATGAATGCCTTGGCCGCATCAGCCCTGGCCGCTGGTGCAGGGATCACTATTTCCGAGATTGCCCGGGGGCTTGCCGCTTTCAAGCCTTATGAGAAGCGGATGCAGGTCGAGATCTTGCCTTGTGGCCTTAAGCTGGTGAATGACACCTATAATGCCAATCCCTCTTCAATGTGTGCTGCTTTGGAAGCCCTGCAGGGTATGCGGCGAAAAAACAGCCGGAGTGTCGCCATATTAGGAGATATGCTTGAACTGGGGGAGAAGAGTATTGCGGCGCATCGCTATATCGGCAAGTCGGTAGGTCGGCTTGGTTTTGATTATCTGCTGAGCATCGGTAATTTCGCGGGCCATATGGTCAATGGAGCCCAGGAAGCCGGCATGACACGGGAACAATCCAGGGTCTGTGCCAATAAGGAAGAGGCGGCCGGTTTGCTTCTGCAGCTTTATAAAAGTAATGATCTCGCAACTGGTGACTGGTTGTTGCTGAAAGGCTCGCGCGGCATGCGTATGGAAACCATTATTGCTCCACTGATGCAAATTGGGGCAGGAGAGTAATCCGGGATGTTCTATCAGTTTCTCTACCCCCTGCATACGGTTTTCAGCGGGTTTAACGTTTTCCGTTACATCACCTTCCGGTGCGTTGGGGCTATCCTGACCGCTTTCCTGATCGTGCTGATTGCCGGGCCGGCATTTATCAGGCTTATGCAGCGTTATCAGATCGGCCAGGTAGTACGAGAAGACGGCATGGAAACCCACTTTGGCAAGCGCGGCGTGCCCACCATGGGGGGACTCCTGATTCTGGTGGCCATAACCGGAGCCCATCTTTTGTGGGTGGATTTTGCCAATCGGTTTGTCTGGGTGTTGCTTGGCCTGACCCTATGGTTTGGACTCATCGGTGCATATGACGACTACCGGAAAATCAAGAAAAAAAACAGCCATGGTCTAAGCGCCAGAGGTAAGCTGTTCTGCCAGGTTCTGGGCGCCTTGGGCGCCGGTCTGATTCTTTATAAAAGTACAGGATTCAACAGCGAACTGAGTATCCCGTTTTTTAAGAATGTCACTCCTGATCTGGGTGGATTTTATATAGCTTTCGCGGTAGTGGTTGTAGTCGGCTGCTCGAATGCCGTAAATCTCACTGATGGTCTGGACGGCCTGGTCACCGGTCCGGTGGTGGTGACCAGCACCGTCTATCTGATTTTTTCATATCTGGCAGGACATGCTCTGCTGGCCTCATATCTCCAGATACCATTTGTCAATGGAGCCGGAGATGTGGCTATTTTCTGCGGGGCGATCATGGGTGCAAGTTTAGGTTTTTTGTGGTTTAACGCCTATCCCGCCCAGGTCTTTATGGGTGATGTCGGCTCTCTGGCTCTGGGCGGCGCCTTGGGATTTATTGCCATTATCATTAAACAGGAGATCCTGCTGGCCATTGTCGGGGGGATATTTGTCATGGAGGCGCTCTCCGTCATGTTACAGGTTGGTTACTACAAGATGACGGGCGGCCGGCGCATCTTTTTGATGGCGCCGTTCCACCATCATTTTGAAAAAAAAGGGTGGCATGAAACCAAGGTAGTTGTCCGGTTCTGGATTATTTCGATAGCTCTGGGACTGGTGGCGCTTGCCACTCTGAAATTGCGATAAACCAAACAGAAAATGGCGATGATGAATAACAAAAGCGGAAAGATTATAGAGGCAGGCTCGCATGTCCTGGTGGTAGGGTTGGGGAAAACCGGGCTTTCGGCGGTCACCTTTCTGCAGGGTCTCGGGGTGCATGTTTCGGTCTCTGAGTCGCAACCGCTTGCCAAACTTGACCCGGGAATGGTTAGCGCATTAAGCCGACAGGACGTATTTCTTGAGGCCGGCGGCCATTCCGAAAAGCTTTTCACCTCGGTTGACCGGATTATGGTCAGCCCCGGCATTCCCTTGACGATACCCGCCTTGGTCGCGGCGCGAAAACAGGGGATTACGATTTTTGGCGATATGGCGCTTACCCCGTATTTTCTGCAGGCCCCGATGGCAGCGATTACCGGCACGAACGGCAAGAGCACAGTCACCACACTATTAGGGGATCTGCTGCTTGCCTCAGGAAAAAATCCTTTTGTCGGTGGTAACATCGGTACCCCGCTTACCGATTTCTTCATGAGCTCTCAGGATGCCGAAAGTGTTGTCCTGGAAGTAAGCAGCTATCAGCTTGATACCTCGGGAGATTTCCGGCCGGATGTTGCAGTGCTACTTAATATAACCCCCGACCATCTTGATCGTTATGAGTCATATGACGCTTATGCAGATTCCAAGTTCAGAATTTTTGCAAAACAGTCCAGACAGGATGCCGCAGTATTAAATCTGGATGATGCCGAGATTATGGCGCGACTGCCGGCCCGGTTTAACGCTCGAACCTTTTTCTTTGGCACTGATTTGGGCGGAAGACCGGGAGCGACAATTCGTGATGGCAAGGTCCTGCTTAATTTACAGCAAGGCACAGCCGATGAGATTTATGATCTGGCAGATACGGCACTCTCCCTGCCGCCGAATACCCAAAACGCCATGGCGGCGATTATTGCTGCCCGCCTTATGGGCTGCCGGGCAGATAAGGTTGTTGCAGGTCTGCACTCTTTTCGTCCCCTTGCCCATCGGATTGACCTGATAGCTGAAATCGATGGGATCAGGTTTTACGATGATTCCAAAGCCACTAATGTCGGAGCTGTATATGCAGCGCTTTCGGCAATGGAGCGACCGGTTGTTTTGATCGCCGGCGGCCGGGAAAAGGGTAGCGATTATAGGTTGATCCATGAGCTGGTGCGAAGGAAGGTCAAGGCCGTGGTGGTGATTGGTGAGGCTAGAGCGCGGATGCTTGCGGAGTTTGGACCGTTGACCCGGGTTTCCAGTGCCGGCAGTATGGTAGAGGCAGTCGGTATGGCAAAAGAGTTGGCCGATGCTGGTGATGATGTGCTCTTGTCACCGGCATGTGCCAGTTTTGATATGTTTAACAGCTACGCCCATCGAGGAGACGTATTTGCACAAGCAGTGCTGGGATTGACAAATCGAACCGCAGCTCCCATTAACAATTAGAGAATAGCAAGAGGAGAGGATCATGATCACGATTTGTTGCATTTGTAAGGAGGTAATCAAACAGTGCGGTTGGTCAAGGCAAGTGGTGAGCAGGGACGTTAAGGTCTCACATGGATATTGTCCGGATTGCTACAAGAACATGATGAAAAAGTTCAAGCTTGACACCTCACCAACCTCTTCGAACTCTAAAAGATTGATGCAATATCATTAATTGATGAAATAATCCCCTGGAGCCAGCTGGTTTCACCAGGTCCAGGATGAATAAATGACCAGAAAGGATAAAATATTGGGATTGCGAGTGGTTTTAACCGGTGGCGGTACAGGGGGGCATCTTTTTCCTGGAATTGCTGTAGCAGAAGCATTGCTTACGTCATTTCCAAGTGGTAAGGTGATGTTCATCGGCACCGGCAGACATATTGATAATAAGACCCTGGCGCAACGAGGTTTTCAGGTGGAAGCCATTAGCTGCCAGGGTCTAAAAGGCAAATCAATCAAGGCGGCGATTGCCTCTTTATGGCAACTGCCTTGGAGCCTGTGGCAAGCCATCCGACTTCTGCGCGAATTCAAACCGGTGCTGGTGATTGGCGTAGGTGGCTATGTCACTGGTCCGGTCATGCTGGCCGCGCGGCTTTTGGGCAAACTCACCTGTATCCATGAACAGAACTCGATACCGGGTCTTGCCAATCGTTTGATCGGCGGTTTTGTCCACAGAATTTTTATCTCGCTGCCTGGCAGTGAGCGCTACTTTCCTGCCCATAAGACAATCTTCACTGGTAACCCGGTGCGTCGAGAGCTGGTTGCACTGGGGGCCAGGGAATCGCTGGATGCCGGTATGACCCTGGTAGTGCTGGGCGGCAGTCAGGGCGCCCATAGAATAAACCAGCTTGTGACAGGGGCATTGAGTGCGGTTAAGGATAGCCTTCCTGCTAGTTTTCAGGTCATTCACCAAACCGGAGCAGATGATGAATCCTGGGTTCGAGAGAGATATGAGCGGATGGGGATTTGCGCTGAAGTTGCCGCTTTTTTTAACGATATGCCTAGAATTTACCAGGAGGCTGATCTGATTGTGTCGCGAGCCGGGGCGACGACCTTGGCTGAAATCGCGGTGGTGGGTGTAGCTGCACTGCTGATCCCCTATCCTTTTGCGGCAGATGATCACCAGAAGATGAATGCCCTTTACCTGGTTGAGGCCGGGGCGGCCGTGATGATCATCGAAAATCAGGCCCGGGAGAAGGAGCTGGGCCTGCAGCTGATCGAGTTGTTTGTCAAACCGGAATTGCGGCGGCAGATGGCTGCCAAGGCAAAGAGTATGGGCCGGCCTCGAGCTACGGAACTGATAGTCGAGGAGTGCATTGGTTTGCTGGCCACCAAGGGGTATAGTTTTGTCTCCTGATTATTGAGTAATTACCTGTCAATTGGTGAAAATAGTTAAATGTATAAGAAAAACCTACACATACACTTTGTTGGCATCGGTGGCATCGGTATGAGCGGTATTGCCGAGGTGCTGTTGAATCTGGGCTATATCGTCAGCGGTTCCGATCTGCGTGAAACTGATATTACCAAAAGGCTGGTTAACTTGGGGGGCCGCGTTTTTCTGGGCCATGACAGTGAATGGATTATGGATGCCGACGTAGTGGTGACATCTACGGCGGTGCACTCTGATAATCCTGAGGTGGTTGCCGCCCGCAACGCCCACATCCCGGTAATCCCCAGGGCGGCGATGCTTGCCGAGCTCATGCGACTCAAGAAATACGGGATTGCCATTGCCGGCAGTCATGGCAAGACAACTACCACCTCACTGGTAGGTTGGGTGATGGCGCGGGCCGGTCTTGATCCGACCGTGATTATCGGTGGCAAGGTCAATAGTCTGGGGTCGAATGCCAAACTTGGTCAGGGAGAGTTTCTGGTTGCCGAGGCTGATGAGAGCGACGGTTCGTTTTTGCAGCTTTCACCGGTTTTGGAGGTGGTGACCAATATTGATTTTGAACATGTCGACTACTATGCCGATTTTGAGGAGGTCAAAAAGACCTTTTTGGAATTTATCAATAAGATTCCATTTTACGGTGCGGCAATCTTGTGTCTGGAGGATCCCGGGGTTCTTGAACTACTGCCGGAGATTCGCAAACGGGTGATCACTTACGGCATGACCAGTCAGGCCGATGTCTATGCCAGAGGCATTAGCATGGACGGCCTGGTTTCCCGGTTCGAGGTGATGAGGCATGGCGAATCGCTTGGTCAGGTAGTCTTGGCTCTCCCCGGTGTCCATAATGTCTTGAACGCTTTGGCGGCTGTGACCATCGGGTTTGAGCTCGATATCTCTTTCAAGGTGATCGCCGAGGCCCTGGCGAGTTTCACCGGGGTGCAGCGACGTTTGCAGATCAAGGGTGAGGTTAAAGGCATAACGGTCATGGACGATTACGGCCACCATCCCACCGAGATCCGGGCTACCCTGGGTGCCTTGCGAGGCGTCTGGCCCCGCCGCAGGTTGTTGGTGTTGTTCCAGCCACATCGTTACAGCCGGACCCAGGGATTGATCAAGGAGTTCTGTATGGCATTTCATGATGCGGACCTCCTGTTTTTAACCAATATCTATTCGGCCGGCGAGATACCGATAGAAGGTGTTACCGGTGAAGCTCTGGTCGAAGGTGTACGGCAGCACGGGCATCGCAATGTTACCTACATAGCCGAAGTGAAGGACCTGCCGGCTGTTATTCTGCCGATTCTCCGGGAAGGCGATGTGGTCTTAACTCTGGGCGCCGGGAATATTCTGCAAGCAGGTGAACAGTTACTCAAGCAATTGGAGGAGTTACCGCATGCTGGGTAGTGGGTCGGATAACCTGCATATGAGGTCCGGCGCCGGTCGACTGATCGAGGAGGCTTTGGCTGATCTGTGGCAGGGTGTCGTCCTGTGGGATTATCCGCTTTCACGGCTTTCAACTCTAAAGGTCGGTGGCCCCGCCAAGGCCGTAGTCTTTCCGGGTAATGCCGGTGAATTGCTTAAATTGATCAAGGGCTGTAAGCAGATAGGCATTCAATGGCGGGTTATGGGTCGGGGCAGTAATATCCTGGTTGCTGATCAGGGGGTTGCCGGAGTAGTTATTGTACTGGGCCCTGATTTTTCAGCGATTGAAACTGTTAATGAATCGCCGGAGACAGTGTTGGTGCGGGTGAATGCCGGTTGTTCGCTTGCAAAATTGGTGAGTTGGAGTGAGCGGCAGGCGTTGTCAGGTCTTGAATTCGCTGCTGGGATTCCCGGGAGTATCGGTGGCGCTCTGGTAATGAACGCCGGAGCCTGGGGTAGTGAGATCAGCAACGTGACGACTTCAATTACTCTGCTTGAGCAAGATGGCCAGATTTACGAACGGGATCGTGCTGCTCTGCCTTTTGTTTATAGATCTTGGGGGGCGCCGGTCGGAACAATTGCACTGAACGGGACATTCAGATTGGTCAGAGGTGAGCGGGTCAGGATTGCCGGGGCCTGCCGGGAGGTTCTCCGCCAGCGGCGCGAAAAACAGCCATTAGATTTGGCGAGTGCCGGATCATTTTTTAAGAATCCCGTGACGATGCCGGCTGGACGTTTGATTGAGGAAGCCGGGTTGAAAGGCTGTCGTATCGGCAATGCCATGGTTTCTGATAAGCATGCGAACTTTATAGTTAATGTCGGTGGTGCGACAGCGGATGAGATTAAAGCCTTGATGCGATTGGTTCAAGAGAAGGTGTTTGTCCGTTCAGGGATTTTGCTCGAACCGGAAGTCCATATCTGGGATGAGTGAGCGGTGTTTGTTAATGAGTCGAGGGATGCTTGAAGCGCCAAGGATAGGGCGCTCCTAAGATTGAGATTCAAAGAGAGTTCTGGAATTAAGATGAGACACTCAAAATCATGGAAGGATAATTCAATCCGGAACAGGACAAATGCCCGCAGCAATTTTGTCAGGAAGGTTTTAATCAACATTGCTGTAGGTTCGGTGGTGGTAATCTCTTTGGGCTTGCTGGGAGTTTTTGGAATCCAGACGTTGTCCAGTTCCGAGATATTCCGGATCAGTGCTATAGAGGTCGAAGGAGTCAGTCGAACGAGCAAGGAGGAGATTCTCCGTGTAAGCGGGGTTGATACTCAGACAAATCTCCTGGCTATGCAGTCGGCAGTAGTCAGGGATAGAGTTGCCGGTTTGGCTTGGATCGAACAGGTAGAGGTGAAAAAGGCCTGGCCGAGTCGCAGTCTGATTATCAAGGTTAAGGAGCGACAGCCGATTGCCATGATTAATCTGGCGGATGGTTTGTACTTTGTTGATAAAAATGGCGTTGCTTTTGCTCGGGTGCACACGGCTGACTATCGGGATTTTCCGGTGATCAGCGGGGCGGAAGAACGGGTGAATATGGCAGGGCAGACAGGAGCATACATCCCGGCTATCGGTAAGGTCCCGGATGCCAAAAAAGAGGCGGTTGCTGAAGCACTTCTTTATATTATCAGTGCCGGTCAGATCAATTCAACCCTGCCCAAGCAGAATATTTCGCAAATTCACATCTCTCCTGGTGATGAGTTAGTGCTTTTTATGGCTGATCGACCAATTCCCGTGTATCTTGGACGAGGGGATGTTAAGAAACGCTATGCGAGGCTTGTAGCGGTTTTGCGAAGTATTTATCAGAAAAGGGAATATGGGTCTGTCGCTTATATCCGCATGAATTATAGAGGTGAAAATGTTTTGGTTGGACAATCATAAACTGGAAGAATCTGCCGGGCAGTTGGTAGAACATGAGGACGATAAAGAGGAAAAAAAAGATGACAAGAGTGCTCTTGGCAGTCTTAAGAAGGTGAAGGAAATGGCTCGATCTGAAAAAGGCGAAATAATTGTTGGTCTGGATATCGGTACTACCAAGATATGTGTGGTGGTCGGCGAGGTACATGGTGAAGAAGTAAATATCCTTGGTGTTGGTGTCCATCCATCAGTAGGCTTGCGGCGTGGAGTCGTCGTCAATATTGAGAGCACGGTCAACTCTATCCGAAAGGCGGTTGAGGAAGCCGAAATGATGGCCGGTTGCGAGATCAGCTCGGTTTTTGTCGGGATCGCCGGCAGTCATATTAAGGGCTCGAACAGTAATAGTATGATTCCTATCCGGACCAGCGAAATCCGGCGAGAAGATATCGACAAGGTTGTCGAAGCTGCGAAGGCGGTGCATATTCCGCAGGATCAGGAGATCATCCATGTCCTGCCTCAGGAGTTTAAGGTCGACAACCAGGAAGGCATTCAGGATCCCATCGGCATGACCGGGGTTCGTCTTGAAGTTAATGTCCATATTGTTACCGGTTCGGTGACGGCGGTACACAATATTATTAAATGCTGCAATCGGGCCGGAGTAGAGGTTAATGACATTGTTCTTGAACCGCTTGCCTCCGCAGAAGCCGTGCTGACCAAAGAGGAGATGGAACTGGGCATCGCACTTCTTGATATAGGTGGCGGCACCTCTGATTTAGCGATTTTTTCCGATGGGGCAATCAAACACACCTATGTTCTCGGACTTGGAGGAAACAGTCTTACCAATGATTTATCCATAGGCCTGCGGACGCCGTTGAAAGAAGCTGAACGGCTGAAAGAAAAATATGGCTGCGCTCTTGCTTCAATGATAGATAAAAACGAGATAATCGAAGTACCGAGCGTCGGGGGCAGACGTTCAAGGAAATTGTCAAGGCGGGTCATGGGCGAGATTCTCGAGCCACGGATCGAGGAGATGCTCAGTCTGGTAAATCAGGAGTTGGGCGATTCGAGGTTCAAAGACTCGATTAATGCCGGACTGGTGGTGACCGGCGGCACCGGGTTGCTCACCAATATCGTTGATATGGCCGAACAGATTTTTGATCTGCCGGTCCGAGTGGGGTACCCTCTGCAATTGGCCGGGATGACCGACATCGTTAATACCCCCCAGTGCGCTACCGGTGTTGGTTTGGTATTATATGGCATCAGGCACGCCAGTGAGGGCAGGAGTTCTCGTAATAAGGATCAGGGTGTTTTCAGCGGTGTTACAAGGCGTATGAGAAATTGGTTTAAAAAGAATATTTGATTTAGGAATTTTTGTCGGGTTGTACGATGACCTGATTTGATAAAAGAATGAAGGGGGCTGAAACATGTCATTCAAACTGGTGGAAAATGGGTCACGGGCCAAAATCAAGGTGTTCGGAGTTGGCGGCGGCGGCGGTAATGCCGTAAATACCATGGTGGAGAGCAAAATTCAGGGTGTTGATTTTATTGTCGGCAATACTGATTTGCACGCCTTGGAAAACTCGTTGGCCGACATTAAGGTGCAGTTGGGGCCCATCAGGTCTAGAGGCCTGGGCGCCGGAGCAGATCCTGAGGTGGGCAGAGAAGCAGCAGAGGAGTCGATAGAGGAGATCCGTAAGGTGTTGAAGGGCAGCGATATGGTTTTTATCACTGCCGGCATGGGCGGGGGAACCGGTACTGGTGCGGCTCCGGTAGTGGCAAGGATCAGCAAAGAGTTAGGCGCTCTTACCGTGGCTGTGGTAACGAAACCATTTTCCTTTGAGGGCCGATCCAGATTGAAGGCGGCAGAGGCCGGCTGGCAGCGCTTAAGGGAACATGTAGATACCATTATCACTATCCCAAACAATCGGTTAGTTTCATTAGCCCAAAAAGGTTGTAGCTTTAAAGATAGTATGAAGATGGCAGATGATGTGCTTGTCCAGGCCGTCAAAGGTATAACCGATCTTATTAACCTGCATGGATACATTAATCCTGATTTTGCTGATGTTAAGGCGGTCATGAATTGCGCAGGACCGGCTTTGATGGGTGCCGGTCTTGGTTTTGGTGAAAACCGGGCTATTGAGGCCGTTAATATGGCGATTGCCAGCCCACTGCTCCAGGATATCAGTATCGACGGCGCCAAGGCGGTGCTTGTCAACATTTCAGCCCGAGAGGATTCGCTCACCATGGCTGATGTCACTGAAGCCACCACCAGAATCCAGGAAGAAGTTCACGAAGATGCCAAGATAATTCTGGGTGTCGTCTTTGACCCTACTCTTGCGGAAGGTTTGCGGGTAACGGTAATAGCGACTGGAATCAGACAAGTTGAGTTTGCCGAACCCATACCTGACAGGGTCAACTTGCCGTTAAGAAAGAAGGAGTCGGTTATTCAACCATTGCCCTTTAACGGGGCGGAAGGAATAAGCGGCAATAATAATGGCAATCACCCAGCCAATCAACCGGCCAAGCGCAAACCTTTTGCCGGACCATTCTTGGATGAAGAGCAACTTGATCGTCCAACTTTTTTGCGCCGGAATGAGAATTGAAGTTTAAAATACTGATTTTTGCCGGTAGGTAGGATGATGCGACAGCGGAAGCCTATCGGCAAAGATCTATTAGTCCGAGAGCGAGGCAGCGTTCGGAAGAAGTGGAAAGACCAGCTGCCGATTGCTCTTGTGTTTCCCAATACCTATCATGTCGGGATGTCCAATCTCGGATTTCAGATTGTTTACTCTCTCCTTAATAGCCATAGTCATATAGTTTGTGAGCGGGTATTTTTGCCGGAATCGGCTGGATCTCGTCCGGTGTCGGTCGAATCAGGTCGGCCATTGGCTGATTTTCCCGTGGTTTTTTGTTCCATCAGTTTTGAGCAGGACTTTTTGACCTTGGTGCAGATGCTGCATGTGGCTGAGATTGATTTTTTGGCAGCAACACGACAACCTAATACTATCGGGAGTGAGCCGGGGGGGCACTTGCTGGTAGCTGGAGGTGTGGCGACTGCAATCAACCCTGAACCCTTGGCGCCGTATTTCGACTTGATGATGATTGGCGAGGGCGAACCTGTTTTACCTCTCGTTATTGATCTGCTGGTCAAAAGCTGGCCTGTACGGGATCGTCATAGCTTTCTGGTGGAGTTGGCGAGTAGTATCCGGGGCTGTTATGTCCCGGGGTTGTATGATGTAGAGTATGCAGACGACGGGACAATTGTTGATATGGTGCCCAGGTTTGGTGTTCCGGCAAGAATTCGTCGAACAGTGTTGGGTGGCCGGGATCAGGTCGGTCATTCGACAATTTTTTCGCCGGACACCGAATTTGCTGAGATGTACCTTGCCGAATTGGGGAGAGGATGTAGCCGAGGATGTCGATTCTGTGCGGCCGGTTTTGTCTACCGGCCGCCGCGGCTCTGGTCGCCGGAGGCGATTGTTCGCGTACTCGCGGCCCGTCCTGCAGATATCAGCAGGGTCGGTTTGCTTGGTATGGAGATGGTTGGTCCTGCAGACTTAAAAAATCTTGCTGAGCATCTTTTGGAGGATAACTGTTCTCTCTCTTTCTCTTCCCTTAGAGCTGACAACATGTCGGATGAGCTTCTTGACCTGCTGAAGAGAAGCAGATTGAAAAGTGCGGCCATTGCACCCGATGGCGGCTCAGAAAGATTGCGGAAAGTGATAAATAAAGGGATTACAGAAACTGATGTTTTTACTGCCGCGGAGTCTTTAGTCCGGGCAGGCGTAAACACAATCAAGCTCTATTTTATGATTGGTCTGCCCACGGAAACCGAAGAGGATCTGGAGGAGATGGTAAGGCTTGTCTTAGAGATCAAGCAGAAGATTCTTGAGGTCGGGAGATCGCGCGGCAGGTTGAGCAATCTAGTCTTGAGCGTCAACTCATTTGTCCCCAAGGCATGGACACCGTTTCAGTTTCATCCGTTTGAGGTATTAGACGTCTTGCGTCGAAGGTTGAAGTACCTACATAAAAAATTGGGGAATCAACCAAATGTCCGGATTATGTCAGATCCGCCGGAAAAGGCATTTTGGCAAGCGGTATTGGCGCGTGGGGACCGCAGGGTGGGAGAGGCTCTGCGGATGATTGCCGTTGAACGGGGAAATGGGTTGAAAACCTTAATTGCGGCAGGAATCGAGCCTGAAAACTTTGTGTACAGGAAGCGCTCAAAAGAGGAGCTGTTCCCATGGGATATTATAGATCACGGTATATCCAGACAATTCCTTTGGCAGGAGTACCAACTGGCCCTTAAGGCAAAAACAACGCCAAAATGCGAAACAGCTCACTGTAAAAGATGTGGTGTCTGTTTATGATATCTTTTTATCTTTTTGCATCTGATCGCGGAGCTGTTTTAGCTCGAAATAGGTCTCTTCGGCTCGTTTCTCAGCCTCTGATTGTTTTTTCTTATGTTCTTCAACCTTAGCCGCAATTTTTTCCTCACTTATCTTCATCCCTTGTGTTCCGAAAAGTGATGATGCAAGAAATTGGAAGGAAAATTTCATTAAGGCGATATCATCAGTACGAATATTTTCGAGAGTTTCCGGATCGAGTTCATAAATCTGTAAGAAGGAGCTGTTAAATATAAAGGACCGGAAACGGTCAAGGTCGGTAGTTGCCATAAAAAACATCTTTTTGGCTTGTTCACTTAAGGTTGCCTGCAGGCCAAAAGACTTGCGGCGCATAACAAGTTCCATCCATCCTTTGTTCATCTCGTCGCACAAATCTACGCCTTGATCGGCACGCCATTCGCGGATTGTCCAGGTTTTATCTTCCTCATGCCCTTTACAGTGAGGTTCCTTGACGACGAAATAAAACTCTTCTGCAATCTGATTTTCCTGAGCACCCTCATGGAAATTTGCCATGCCTATCGGATAATAGCGACATGCCGACGGCCGGTCTGAGTAGATCAGGCACCCTACCGGAGTAACAAAAGGACAACGTCCATCCGGATCAAGTTTGAGGCAAACACCGGGCATATCGGTTTTTTCAAGAAATGTCGGGGCGGTAAAGTGCAGAAGGAAGTCGTCCGCCTCAAGCTTCAGGCGTTTGCGCAACCGCAGGATATCGAAGGGAGTGAGTATGATTTTTATTGATCCACAACAAGCTGTAAAACAGGAGACTCCGGGATGGCAGCGAAATTTAATGTTACTGTCAAGTGAAAGTTTTGATGGCACGATATTGCTGGGATTCTTGTTGCTTTTATCAAAAATTTCCGTATTAAACATAAAAAATACCTTGTTATTAAAAGGAATAGGGTCTGTCTGGTTGTTGCCGGAATAATTTCTTGCCAAGAATAAATATCAAGAAACTTATTTTTAAATTATTGTGCCACACAATAGCCATCACCAGCCGGCAATGTCAAATTATATATAGTTTTTTTAAAAAAAGTTTAGGCAAAAATTAAAAATTCATGATTTTGCCGGTCGATATTCTTCCTAAAGTTTTTTTCTTGACATTTGTGGTTTGAAAAATTATAGAATCGTTTGATATTAAAATGAGTGAGCCCTCATTTACAGTAAATTACTGGGTCGGCAAATAACGAAAATAGTGAAAAGTTGTTAGATCAATTTTTGACAACTAGTGCTAGTAATATACTGGATTTGTTGCAAATTTTGTTGTAATTTTTGCTTTAATGTAGTGGTTTGAGGCGCTTAAAAGCGTGAGTTTGTAGTTAAGGTGTTAAGGTGAAAGTTGGTTTCATCTTTGTAGGTGAAGCCCGTTATCCAATTCAATTTGAGGAGGTTAGTGAATGCCAAGCTATGTAGATCCTTCCAAGTGTGATGGTTGCAAAGGCGGCGATAAGACTGCCTGCATGTACATCTGCCCCAATGACCTTATGGTCCTTAATAAGGAGGCGATGAGAGCTTATAACCAAGAACCTGATGCATGCTGGGAGTGCTACTCCTGTGTGAAGATCTGTCCTCAGGGCGCGATCATGGTGCGCGGTTACAACGATTTCGTGCCAATGGGCGGTCAGGTTCATCCGATGAGGAGTTCAGACTCCATCATGTGGACAATTAAGTTCCGGAATGGCAATATCAAGCGTTTCAAATTCCCGATTCGTACTACGGCTGAAGGCGCTGCTAATGCCTATGAGGGTCAAAAAGGCGGCAGTCTTGACGATGAGTTGTTGTTGGGTGAAACTGCTCTCCCGACCCCAAAAAAGTAAGCTAACCTATCTTGATAGAATTCGAATCTCTTTAATATTAAAAAAATATTTTGAGGAGGAATTGATTATGGCGTTACCAAATAAGCCGCTGGGCGAACTGGATGCAGTAGCTAATCCGGAGATTGCTGAGCATGAGTGTGATGTATTGATTGTTGGTGGCGGTATGGCTGCCTGCGGAACTGCTTTTGAAATTAAGAAGTGGGCTCCTGATAATATGAAGATTATCTTAGTTGATAAGGCTGCCATGGAGCGTTCCGGCGCAGTTGCTCAGGGCCTTTCAGCTATTAATACCTATATCGGCGAAAATCCGATTGAGAACTATGTAAAAATGGTTCGGAATGACCTTATGGGTATTGTTCGCGAAGATTTGATTTATGACCTTGGCCGGCACGTTGATGAGTCGGTTAAGCTTTTCGAAGAGTGGGGTCTTCCTGTTTGGAAGGTTGCCGATAATGGTGACACTTTGGATGGCGCCAAGCCGGCCCCGACCCTGCGTCAAGGTGGCAAACCGGTTCGTACCGGTAAATGGCAGATCATGATCAATGGCGAGTCCTACAAGTGCATCGTTGCCGAAGCCGGCAAAAAGGCCTTGGGTGAGCAGAATATCATGGAGCGCATATTCATTGTTAAGCTCCTCCTTGATAAAAATGTCGAGAATCAGATCGCTGGTGCAGTTGGCTTCAGCACCCGTGAGAATAAAGTACACGTCTTCAAGTGCAAGACCATGTTGGTTGCTTGCGGCGGCGCTGTAAATATCTTCCGCCCACGGTCCACCGGTGAAGGCAAGGGCCGCGCCTGGTATCCAGTTTGGAATGCCGGCTCTACCTACACAATGTGCGCCCAGGTTGGCGCCACTCTGACCATGATGGAAAATCGTTTCACACCAGCTCGTTTCAAAGACGGTTACGGCCCGGTTGGCGCATGGTTCCTTCTTTTCAAAGCTAAGGTACAGAATGGTCTTGGCGAATTTTATGCCAATAGCCCTGCTGTCAAGGATGAATTGGATAAGTTTATGCCTTATGGCGGTTCTCCAGTTACACCAACTTGTCTGCGTAATCACCTGATGCTCAATGAGTTGAAGGCTGGACGCGGTCCAATCTACATGGCTACCGAGGTTGCATTGAACGCCTTCCTTGATGCCAAGAAAGCTGGTGGCATGGATGATAAGTCTGTTGCCAAGTACTGGAAACACCTTGAATCAGAGGCGTGGGAAGACTTCCTTGACATGTCAGTTGGTCAGGCTGGCCTGTGGGCTGGTATGAACATTGAGCCGGAGAAGGTTGGTTCAGAGATTATGCCGACCGAACCATACATGCTCGGTTCCCATTCCGGTTGCTGCGGCATCTGGTGCTCCGGTCCGAACGAAGACTGGGTACCTGCTGCCTACAAGTGGGGCTACAACCGCATGACCACCGTTAGGGGTCTGTTTACGGCTGGTGACGGCGTTGGTGCTTCCGGTCACAAGTTCTCCTCCGGTTCCCATGCCGAGGGACGTATCGTTGCCAAGCAGATGGTAAAATACTGCCGCGACCATGCGAGCTTCAAGCCGGAACTGGCAGAGACAGCTCAGAAATTGGCTGATGATATCTATGCTCCGGTTAAGTTGTATCTTGCACACGCTGGCGCGACCACTGCTACGGATGTCAATCCTAACTATTGCAAACCAGCCGGTATCATGATGCGTCTCATGAAGGCCACGGATGAGTACGGTGGTGGAGTTGCTACCTACTATATGACCTCTGGCAAGCTTCTGAATATCTGTCTTGATCTCCTCAGAATGCTGCGCGAAGATGCGGCGTTAATGGCTGCCGGCGACCTGCATGAACTTATGCGCGCCTGGGAAAATTATCACCGCATCTGGTGCGTTGAGACCCACATTCGTCACATTGAATTCCGTAAGGAAAGCCGTTATCCGGGCTTCTATTATCGTTCAGATTTCCCGAGTGTTGACGAAGCGAACTGGAAATGTTTTGTTAACTCCACCTTCAATCCCAAGACCCAGGAATGGAAGTGCGAGAAGGTTGATGTTGTTAATGTTGTAGCAACAGATCCTTGGCTGTAATTCCAGTTCGGTTTGGTTTTTAGTATGTAGATATCTCCAGGCGTCCAAATGGACGCCTGGAGATTTTTCTGTAATGTGTATGCCGTGGTCTTGATTTGGTTGGTTGAACTGGTTACGACTGGGAAGCAGAAAATGAGTGTGACAAATATTGTTGATATGTTAAGTAGAGCCAGTTGAACCTAAAAAATCATCCCATAAATACTTATTCATTGATTAATGGAGGAATGGCATGACAGACGAGCGCAGCGCACCTGGAAAGGGTGGAGTACTGGTCGTTGGTGGAGGGATTAGTGGATTGACAGCTGCTCTAGAAGCTGCTGAAGTAGGCAGTGATGTCTTTTTGGTTGAAAAAAATGCGTACATGGGTGGACGTGTGGCGCAGCTCAATCAATATTTCCCTAAGATGTGTCCCCCTACCTGCGGACTTGAGATCAATTTCAAGAGAGTCAAAAACAATCGCAAGATAAGAATGTACACAATGACTGAGGTTCGGAATGTTACCGGATCACCAGGTAACTATCGGGTCGAACTCGAAACAAAACCCCGGTACGTCAACAATAACTGTACTGCCTGTAATGCTTGCGTTGAAGCCTGTTCAGAAGAGCGAGCTAACGCTTTTAATTTTAACCTGGATACCACTAAGGCTATTTATAAAGCTCATGATATGGCATTTCCAATGAAATACGTCATTGATATGGGAGCTTGTAACAAGTGTGGTAAATGTAAAGAAGCGTGCAAGTTTGACGCAGTTGAACTGGATCAGAGCGCTCAGACCTTTACGCTGGATGTTAGTTCCATTGTCTGGGCAACCGGTTGGAATCCTTATGATCCGACAAAGATGACTAATCTGAAGTTTGACAGCAGTAAGGCCATTATTACCAACATGATGATGGAGAGACTTGCTGCGCCCAATGGACCGACCGGCGGCAAAATTCTCCGTCCCGGAGATAACAAAGAGCCCGGCAGTTTTGCCTTTGTTCAATGTGCCGGTTCGCGTGATGAGAATCATCTTGAATACTGTTCCTTTATCTGTTGCATGGCGAGCCTCAAACAGATCAATTATATTCGGGAGAGATATCCTGAGGCCAAGGTTTATGTCTTCTATATTGATCTCCGTACCCCAGGGAAGTATGAGAAATTCCGTGCTAAATTGATGGAAGATAAGAATATTCAGTTCATAAAAGGGAAAGTAGCCGATATCATTGCCGATGCGGATGGCGGTGTAACAGTTGTGGCAGAAAATGCTGTTACCGGTGATAAGATCCAGCAGAAAGTTGATTTGGCGATTCTTGCAACTGGTATGGAACCTGCTTTGAAAGGGCAGGGAGCAGCCTTTGGTCTGCAGATGGATGCTAGCGGCTTTATTATTCCTGATGCTGCTAATACTATGTATGCAGCAGGTTGTGCCAAAAAAGCGTCTGACGTGGTAACCAGTGCACAGAATTCTACTGCGGCAGCTTTAAAAGCTATTCAAGCATCGAGGAGGTAATTTTAATGGATAAAAAGTACGGTGCCTATATATGCACGGGCTGTGGTATCGGCGACACCTTGAATATCGAAGCTCTTTCCCAAGTTGTAACCGGTGAGATGGGGATTAAATGTTGTAAAACCCATTCAGCCCTGTGTGGAAAAGACGGAAGGGCTTTAGTTGAAAAAGATATGCATGATGAAGGTGTTAATACCGTTGTCGTTGCAGCTTGTTCACCTCGAGTCATGCAGGATGAGTTCAATTTCGGCAGTGACAAGATTACAAACAGGGTAAATTTGCGTGAGCAGGTCGTCTGGTGCAAAGGTGATGATGCCAATCCTGAATTTGTACAGGAGTTGGCTTCTGATTATGTGCGGATGGGGTGTACCCAGGCAAAGAAGACTGAACTGCCCGAGCCTTATAAACAAGAGGTTACCAATAAACGTATTCTTGTAATGGGTGGAGGTATCTCCGGGCTGACTGCCGCACGTGAGGCATCAAAGGCTGGATATGAGGTTCTATTGGTTGAAAAAAACGATGCTTTGGGTGGTAAAGCAATTACCTGGAGGAAGCAACTCCCGACCAAAGCCCCATGGACTACTCTCGAAACCCCATCGATCCATTTGTTGATTAAAGAAGTTGAAACTGACGCGAAGATTACTGTGCATACAGGATCCGAAGTTGCAAGGATCAGCGGCGCTCCAGGTGCATATGAAGTAGTGTTAAAGCCTACCGATACCACAAGTGAATGGGATGCCCCTGCTCGTGTTACTGTTGATCAGCAGGATCTCATTACCAAGGGTCAGATGGCAGATCCGAATGCCGGAGTTAAAAATTATATGGATAGTAATCCGGATGCCCTTAAGGTTGGGGCAGTTGTGTTGGCAACCGGCTGGAATCCTGCTGATGTTTCAGAATATGAGCATCTGGGTTATGGCAAGATCAAGAATGTTGTAACTAACTTTGAATTCGAGCAGATTGCTTCCAAGGGATCAATTATTCGGCCGTCGGATGGCAAGCCTGTGCAAAGTGTAGCCTTTATCCAGAGTCCCGGAGCTGCAGAGAATGACAAGGATTTTCCATATTGTAACTCTGTAACCAGCTTGGTAGCCCTTAAGCAAGCCAAATATATCCGTGAAGAAAATGCCGAGGCCAAGGCCTATATCCTGTATCAGCACATGCGTACGCCCGGGCATATGGAGTTGTTTTATAAAGCTGCCCAGAACGATGATGGGATTTTTCTTACAAAGGCGAACGTTATGTCGGTTAACGAATCCGGTGATGGTTCGCTCTCCGTAGACATCACCAATACCCTTTTGAATGAAGATATCACCTTGCATGTTGATATGGTGGTTTTAGCTGCCGGTATGATTCCTACAACAGTGGCAGCGCCAACCATCAACCTGGCATATCGTCAAGGGCCGGCATTTCTTGAATTGGAACTTTTTGACGGTTATGCCGATTCCAATTTTATATGTTTCCCTTATGAAACCAGGCGTACCGGCATTTACACCTGCGGCGGTGTGCGCAAAGCTACTACTGTGGAAGAAGCGATTGACGATGCCACCGGGGCTGCATTGAAGGCAATTCAATGTATCGAGTCTGCTGAGCGCGGTGTGGCTGTGCATCCTCGGTCTGGGGACAACAGCTTCCCGGAATTTTTCTTTCAGCGTTGTACTCAATGTAAGCGCTGTACTGAAGAGTGTCCATTTGGTGCGCTTGATGATGATGAAAAAGGCACACCAAAGCCGAATCCAACCAGATGTCGGCGATGTGGAACCTGTATGGGAGCTTGTCCGGAAAGGATTATCGGCTTTAAAAACTACAATGTCGATATGATTGGCTCCATGGTGAAAGCTATCGAGGTGCCAAGCGATGATGAAGAGAAGTTGCGGTTTGCGGTCTTTGTCTGCGAGAACGATGCCTATCCAGCCCTGGATATGGCGGGAATGAGAAGGCTGGGCATTAACAACCTGGTCCGCTTCATTCCGGTTCGTTGCCTTGGTTCGGTTAACATGGTTTGGATTAAAGATGCTCTCTCAGCAGGTATGGATGGTGCTATGCTGCTTGGGTGCAAGTTCGGCAATGATTACCAGTGCCACTTTGTCAAGGGCAGTGAAATTGCAACAAAACGGATGGATAATATTGGGGAAACTTTAAAAACTCTTGGTCTTGAACCGGAGCGGGTTGCCGTCCGCGAAATTGCCATTACCGACTACAACAAGATTCCCGAGATCGTCAAGGATTTCGTTGATTCTATTGTGGCGCTTGGGCCTAATCCGTTTAAGGGATTTTAATTGAACAATATATGACCGACCTGTAATTATTTCGGCGGACCAGTCTGGTCTGCCGAAATAATTACTTAAAAAACAAATTATCAATAAAAGAGATCTGCTGCAACACGTTGAAGATAGTTATAATTTTTTATTATTTCTGGTAATAACCAGTAAGTGAAAGAAGGGGAGGGAGCAATGGCTGAAAAAATGAGGGTAGAACCTGATTTGGATTTCATTAGGTACATGAAAAGTGCCGGTGGCGATACGCTTAAAAAGTGTTATCAGTGTGCTACCTGTTCGGTTGTATGTCCTTTGTCTTCTGACAAGAAACCGTTTCCCAGAAAAGAGATGATCTGGGCACAATGGGGCCTGAAGGATAAGTTGATTGCTGATCCGGACGTTATGCTGTGTCATCAGTGTGGTGATTGTACAACTAATTGTCCTCGCGGAGCTAAGCCAGGGGATGTTCTGGGGGCCATTCGAGCCTATGCCTATATCCATTTTGGTTTCCCGCAGGGTATTGCCAAGCTGGCAAGCAAAGGACAAAATCTGCCGATTATGATTCTGATTCCAGCAATTATTATTGGTGTTATGTGGGCATTATCCGGCGGGATGCATATTCCAGCGGAAGGGCCTGTAGATTTCGGTCGTTTTTTTGGACACTGGGATATCCATTACCTTTCCAAGAATGTTATGTTTATAGATCTTATCTTTGTCCCGACTTTCTTTTTTGCGCTTTATGCTGCCTTTAGTGGTGTTTCGGCAATGTGGACGCAAATGGCTGCCGGGTTGAATGCTAATCAAGCATTTCGACCATCAGTAATACAATTCATTATGCAGTTTCTTTGGCCTTCCATCGTTGAAACGATTCAACATAAGCGTTTCAACGAGTGCGGTACTAATAAAAATAGGGTAACAGGACATCTTCCTTTACTGTTGGCTTTTGTTGGCCTTTTGACGGTTACCGCATATTCATTTATCAGAAAAGATATCTTCGGCATTTTTAATCCGGCATTACACGGGCCTATTGCTCTTTACGATCCCTTTAAGATTCTGGCTAATGTTAGTGCAATTGCCATGATTGTCGGTGTAGGTATTCTTTGGAGTAACCGCTCGGCCGCCGAAGAAAAAAAGGGGATATCTCCTACTTTTTACGATTGGTTTCTCATTGGGGAGATCATGGCAGTTGGTGTTACTGGTCTGCTGGCAGAGATTTTTAGGCTGATAAATGTACCAGTGCTGGCATATCTTTTCTATTTTTTGCATCTTGTTTCAGTTTTTATGCTGTTCTTTTATATGCCATACACCAAGTTTGCACACATGGTGTATCGAACCTTTGCAATGGCGTTCGAGCGTTACCGGAGTAGTGAATTTGTGAAAAACTAGAGGTACTTATTTGATTTTTTACGATGTCCAATCTACTTAATAACCGCAGTGCGCAACATATTGTCTCAGATATAAAGCTGAGTTCGAAAGAAAAAAAAGGTTGATGTTTGCGGACGAAGTTATTAAGTTGTCCTGTCCGCTGGCGTAGCTCAATTGGCAGAGCAGCTGATTTGTAATCAGCAGGTTGCGGGTTCAAGTCCCATCGCCAGCTCCAGATGTAACCAAATAAAAACCAGCATGATAATGATCCTATGTCCATTATCATGCTGGTTTATAGCTTTATTCAATATTGGTTGTATTTTATTGCTGACATGAGTTTTTCTTTAAGTTTGGAGGGGTTCCCGAGTGGCTAAAGGGAACAGACTGTAAATCTGTCGGCGACGCCTTCGGAGGTTCGAATCCTCCCCCCTCCACCAAAGAATCTTATTAGCGGGAGGAATGCAGAGCTTGGCGTTTGCTGATCGTTCATTCCACCAGTGTTTGGCATGAACATACCCGTATAAATAAGCGAAGCGGGAATAGCTCAATTGGTAGAGCATCAGCCTTCCAAGCTGAGGGTTGCGGGTTCGAGACCCGTTTCCCGCTCCAATTTATTTGTAATTATAATTAGTTAATGAGTATTGGCACTAATTTTTTTATAGTGGGTATGTGAAGTTGTCGATGCCCACATAGCTCAGTCGGTAGAGCACTTCCTTGGTAAGGAAGAGGTCACCGGTTCGATTCCGGTTGTGGGCTCCATAATAGTTATATAAGTTTTGCGCATTCCAGATGCAAGAAAAGAGATTATTTTTCAACTGAAACTGGGCTTTAGGAGACGCGCCATGGCAAAAGAAAAGTTTCAACGAACGAAACCACATGTAAACATAGGCACTATAGGTCATATTGACCATGGGAAAACTACGTTAACGGCAGCCATCACGAGT
>Ga0208863_1000915_pt1 | contig 22325 bp, 20 predicted proteins | sample RifOxyD3_FD_184040 | JGI IMG/M metagenome (GOLD analysis project Ga0208863, IMG submission 184040) | Soil microbial communities from Rifle, Colorado - Rifle Oxygen_injection D3 (SPAdes) | ecosystem: Environmental > Terrestrial > Deep subsurface > Rock core/Sediment | place: Rifle, Colorado...
GAAGAATTGAAGTCCATCATATGGGCATCCCTCTTTCCCGATTTTGGCTGCGCCGAAACAGAAGAATTGAAGCTCTTCATATTGGCATCCCTCGTTCTATTCTTCTGTTTTCATAGTCCACTCTCAGCAGCACAGCGGCGGCGATGCAATTGACCACCACGCCACTGCCGCCGAAACTCATGAACGGCAGCGTCAGCCCCTTGGTAGGCAACACGCCCATATTCACGCCGATATTGATGGTCGCCTGCACACCTATCCAGACACCGATGCCCTGTGCGACCAGGGCTGAAAAATTACGCTCCAGAAATGCAGCATGGCGACCGATCTGAAAGGCGCGTATCACGACCAGTGCGAACAGCACGATCACACCGGCCACCCCTGCCAACCCTAACTCTTCTGCGATCACCGCCATCAAAAAATCAGTGTGCGCTTCCGGCAAATAAAACAACTTCTCTACGCTGGCACCTAAGCCAACCCCCAGCCATTCCCCGCGCCCGAAGGCGATCAGCGCATGGCTCAACTGATAGCCTTTGCCGTACGGATCCGCCCAGGGGTCCATAAAACCGATGACGCGCTGTAAACGATATGGCGAGGAGAGAATCAAGGCGGCAAATGCCAGCGGCAGTGCCACGATCAATGCACCGAACACCTTGACGTTAAAGCCACCCAGCCAAAGCGTGCAAAAAGCGATAGACAAAATCACCACAAACGCGCCCATGTCCGGCTCTTGCAGCAACAAACCGCCCACCACCACAATGACTGCAAACATTGGCAAAAAAGCCTTTAAAAACAAATGTTTAACCACGCATTTGCGCACCGCATAATCTGCCGCATACAACACCGCGAACAGCTTCATCAATTCAGAGGGTTGTAGATTGATCACATACAGCGACAACCAGCGACGACTGCCGTTCACCTCACGACCAACGTGGGGTATCAACACCAGCACCAGCAACACAGCACCCGCCATAAACAGATAGGGCGAATATGCCTGCCACAATTGCACGGGCACTTGAAATACCAGCAACCCTGCCACCAGCCCCACGACGATGAACAGCGCGTGACGCATCAAGTAATAAGTTGCCTGATGCCCGGTAAAGCGGCTGGCCTCAGCGGTAGCGATAGACGATGAGTACACCATCACCAACCCTATCGTCAGCAGCGAGACAAACACCCAGATCAGCAGGTTGTCATATTCAACCTGGGGGGGAGGCGTGTGCGTTTTGACTAAGGTCGCCATACGCCCTCCGCGACCAGTTGCTGCACTGCTGCAACAAACACCTCTGCGCGGTGTGCATAGTTTTTATACATATCGAAGCTGGCACAAGCCGGCGACAACAACACCGCATCTCCGCCTTGAGCAAGTCGGGCTGCTTGTTGAACTGCGTCATGCATATCGACGGCATGAGTCACCGGCACTGCACAGCCTTGCAACGCGGCTTCAATCAACGGCGCATCACGCCCGATCAGCACCACAGCGCGACCATGCTGTTTGACCGCTGCGTTTAACGGTGAAAAGTCCTGCTCTTTGCCTACGCCACCTGCGATCAGCACCGCCTTGCGGCCCAACCCTTCCAGTGCAGCAACCGTTGCGCCGACATTGGTGCCTTTGGAATCATCGTAAAATGTAACACCCTGTTTTTCTTCGATTTTTTCTACACGGTGTGGCAAACCTTTAAAGCTGCGCAAGGCATCCAGTAATGCCGGCATCGGTAAATCGATAGACCTGCACAGCGCCAGCGCCGCCAGTGCATTCGCCACATTGTGCAAGCCAGACAGTTGCAATTCGCAGGATTTAATCAACCGTTGATTGCCCTGCACCAGCCAGATGTCGTTCGCATCGCGCGCTATACCATAATCGACGCCGCGCTCAGGCTGATTCAAACCGAAGCTGATAAATTCCTGTTCGGAATTCTTCATCGTCAGGCTGCGCGCATCATCTCGATTGACGATCTGCACGCGAGAGCCGGTGAAAATACGCTGTTTAGCCGACGCATAATCATCCATGCCAGCATAGCGATCCAGATGGTCTTCGCTGACATTGAGCACGGTGGCCGCATCGGCACGCAGACTGGACAAGGTTTCCAACTGAAAACTGGATAACTCCAGCACCCAAACCGCCGGTTGTGTTTCCCCGCGCTGCAGCACCACATCCAGCACGGCAGGAGAAATATTTCCCGCAGCGACCGCATCGAGTCCACAGGCACGGCACAGATGGGCGACTAAACTGGTGACCGTAGTCTTACCGTTCGAACCGGTGATGGCTAAAACACGAGGATTGAGGATCGAGGATTGAGGATTGAGTTGTTGTGCGAACAGCTCTATGTCGCCTGCGACAGGAATCCCGCGCGCAATAGCACGCGCAATGGCGGACTCATACAAAGGCACACCGGGGCTGAGTGCGATCAAATCAACACCTTCGAAAGCCGCATCGGTCAGCTCGCCACAAAGAATTTCTTTAGCATCAACATATTGCAAAACATCCGGCAATGGTGCGGCACGGCTATCCGCCACGCGCAGGCGCGCACCTTGGCAGCTTAACCAGCGCACCATGGATAATCCGGTCTCACCGAGACCGATTACCAATACCAGTTTGTTCTTGAAGTTAATCATCTCAGTTTTAACGTCGCCAATCCCAGCAATACCAGCAGCATGGTGATAATCCAGAAGCGCACCACAACTTGCGTTTCTTTCCAGCCCTTGAGTTCATAGTGATGGTGCAGCGGTGCCATACGGAACACGCGCTTGCCGGTCAATTTGAACGAAGCGACCTGGATCACCACCGATAAGGTTTCCACCACGAACACGCCGCCCATGATGAACAACACCAGTTCCTGACGAACGATGACGGCAACAATACCCAGCGATGCGCCCAGCGCCAGCGCGCCCACATCGCCCATAAACACTTCGGCGGGATAGGCGTTAAACCACAAGAACGCAAGGCCTGCTCCGACCAACCCGCCACAGAAGACTGCCAGCTCGCCCGCACCGGGAATGTAGGGAATGCCTAAGTATTTGGCGAACACGGCATTTCCCGCCACATAGGCGAAAATCGCCAGTGCGCCGCTGACCATCACGGTCGGCATGATCGCCAGGCCATCCAGTCCGTCGGTCAGATTCACCGCATTGCTGGTGCCGACAATGACGAAATACACCAGTGCGATGAAAGCCACTCCACCCAATGGAAAGACAAAAAACTTCATGAACGGCACGATCAGTTCTGTTTGCGCCGGCAGCGTAGCCGTCTGCCACAGGTAGACACCGACCACCAGGGCGATGATCGATTGCCAGCCCATCTTGGCTTTCGCCGACAAGCCCTTGGGATTGCGGTGCACCACCTTGCGGTAGTCATCCACCCAGCCGATTACGCCAAAACCCAGCGTGGTAAACAGCACAACCCAGACATAATGGTTGTGTAAATCCCCCCACAACAAAGTGGTGATGGCAATCGACGTCAGGATCAGCGCGCCGCCCATGGTCGGCGTACCCGCCTTGACCAGATGCGTCTGAGGACCGTCCGAGCGCACAGACTGACCGATTTTATAGGCAGTCAATTTGCGTATCATCGCCGGCCCCACAATAAACGAGATACCCAGTGCGGTCATGGCTGCCAGCACGGTGCGCAGCGTGATGTAGTTGAATACGCTGAAAAAACGAACATCCTGAGCCAACCATTGAGCCAGTGCTAATAACATTTTTATTCCTTATCTGTTGCCACACAAAAGGCAACGACCCGTTCCATTTTCATGAAGCGGGAGCCTTTAACCAGCACCGTCGTACCAGCAACCAATTCCACATCCAGCGCAGCGAGCAACGCATCAATACCCTCAAAGTGTTGCGCATTAGCACCAAATTCACGAACCGCTTCCCGGCTCAGTTCGCCCAGCGCATACATTTTTTCAATACCAGAATTCTTTGCGCTTACACCGATTCCCGCATGAAAGACAGCTGCGTTTTCGCCCAACTCACCCATATCGCCTAACACCAGCACACGCTGTCCGCCTGTTTGCGCCAGCACCGCAATCGCAGCATGCAGCGAAGCCGGATTCGCGTTATAGGTGTCATCGATCACTACCGCCCCACCACGCGCAGCCTTACGCTGCAAGCGTCCGGCCACACCACCGAATTTCTCCAACCCTTCGACAATGCTCTCGAGCGACAAATTGAGTTCGATTGCGGCAGCCGTCGCGGCCAGCGCATTGCGTGCATTGTGTTCACCGGGCACTTGCAGTTCGGCAGTAAAGTCACCCGACGGCGTGCGCGCAATCAGTCTCAAACCGGCGGCCTGCGGATACCATACGCCGGACACATCGGCTGCCGGATTCAGACCGAACTCCAGCAGCGAGTGCACCCCGGCCAGTGAACGCCATAACGGCGCAAATTCGTCATCCGCGTTGATGATCGCGCTGCCCTCATGCTGCAAGCCTGAGAATATTTCACCCTTGGCATGCGCGACGGCTTCGACCGAGCCCATGCCTTCCAGATGTGCCCCGCCGGCGTTGTTGATCAGCGCGACCTGAGGGCAGGCGATGCGGGTCAGATAATCGATCTCTCCCGGATGATTCATGCCCATCTCGATCACGGCATAGCGGTGTTGCGCGTTCAGTTGCAGCAAGGTCAGCGGCATGCCGATGTCATTGTTGAAATTGCCTTTGGTCGCCAGCACGGCCTCATCGCTACCCGCAGCGACGCGCAATATCGAGGCCAGCATTTCCTTCACCGTGGTCTTACCGTTACTGCCCGTGATGCCGACCACCGGAATCTCAAACTGACTGCGCCAGTGAGCCGCCAACTGACCTAACGCCAGACGTGTATCCTCGACCAGCAGCAAAGGAATCACTGGATTTTCAATCTTACTTCCTGAATCCTGATTAACGATGGCGGCCACCGCACCTGCAGCGGCTGCCTGTGCGATGAAATCAGCACCGTCAAAATGCTCGCCCCGCAGCGCGATATACAAATCACCCTGCACCACTTTGCGTGTGTCCGTTGAGACCGAAGCAAAACGCACAGCACCGGACGTCAGGCGCGCGTTTAGCACCTTCGCTGCTTTAGCCAGTTGCATCATTGAACACCTCCGGCGCATTTATTCAAGGCCTTCACAGCTACCGCCACATCGCTAAACTCATGTTTAACCTCATGAATTTCTTGATAATTTTCGTGCCCCTTGCCCGCCAAAAGGACGATATCGCCAGCACATGCCAGTCCCATTGCGTATTGGATGGCCGCTTCCCGATCTACGATCACTTCATGTCTTTGTTCAGTCATGCCGGATACGATCTGAGAGATAATTTCTCCGGCATCTTCGCTACGGGGGTTATCCGAGGTCACGATGCAAAAGTCGGCGAACTTTTCTGCCACCAACCCCATCATCGCGCGCTTACCGCGATCGCGGTCTCCGCCGCAGCCGAACAGGCAAATCAAACGAGCCTGCTGATGATTTGCTTCACATAGTTCACGCAGCGCCAGCAACACTTTTTCCAGAGCATCCGGCGTATGCGCGTAGTCCACGATGACGGCAGGCTGCCCCGCTTTTCCAATTTTTTGCATGCGCCCTGCGACAGACTGCACATCCGCCAGCGAGGACACTGCCTGAACCAGACTAACATCACTCACCAGCAACACCGCCAGCGCACCCATTAAATTGGCCGCGTTAAACCGGCCGATCAGTACGCTGTTCAATTCGGCAACGCCCCAGCTCGAATGAATCGCAAGGTGCATGCCCTGACCGCTCATTTCCGTCAAATGGCCTTTCACCATGCGCAAGCCGTGTTTTCCGGCCAGTTGCAGCGCGGAATCGGACAGCCCGTAACCCACCACTTCCACCTCTTTTTCACGCAAGCGCAACGCCAATTCGGCCCCGAATACATCATCCAGGTTGACCACGGCATATTTGAGCGATTTCCAGTCAAACAGACGGCGTTTTGCTGCCGAATAACCCTGCATGTCGCCGTGATAATCCAGGTGATCGCGGGTCAGATTGGTCAGCAGCGCCACATCGAAGCGCACACCGTTCACTCGTCCTTGCGCCAGCGCGTGCGAGGAAACTTCCATCGCCACCGCCTGTGCACCGCAATCGCGGTACTGCGCCAGCAGACCATGTACATGGATCGCGTCCGGCGTGGTATTAAGAGTCGCTTGCAGCGTTCCGGCAAAACCATTGCCCAGCGTACCTATCATGGCGCATTTTTTACCGGCTTCAGTCAAAGCTTGCGCAATCCAGTGCGAAGTCGAGGTCTTGCCATTGGTTCCGGTCACACCCACCATCCACAAAGACTCGGATGGTGCGCCATACACCGCATCCGCCAGCCAGCCGGACTTTAATCGCAATTCCGTCACAGACAGATTGGGTACTTCCCAAGATCGGTCCCAGGAAAAGCCCTGCTCCTCCCAGATCACTGATGTCGCGCCCTGTGCGATTGCTTGCGCGATATGCCTGCGGCCATCATTTTTCTCACCGGGGTAAGCGACAAAGGTGTCACCCTCCCGTACGGCACGGCTGTCCGTGACCAGGCGGGTCACCGGCACCCCCAATTCACGTAACTGTTCGTAAAATCGCAAAGAGGCACTCATATTTCCTCCCTGATAATTTCGTTAGACGGTGCAATCACATTGTCCAGCGGCGCATCGTTAGGCACGTTGAACAGATGCAGCGCCGCGCTCACCACCTGACTGAATACGGGTGCTGCCACCATGCCACCGTAATACTGACCATTGCTAGGCTCATCAATCATGACCGCCACGATCAGCCTTGGCGAACTGACCGGCGCCAGCCCTACAAATGATGCGACATAGCGATTGCTATACCGTCCGCCCTCCAGCTTGTGTGCGGTACCGGTTTTACCCGCCACACGATATCCGGCCACCTGAGCCAGCGGCGCAGTCCCGCCCGGCAACACCACCGATTCGAGCATTACGCGCAATTGGGCTGCAGTTTTTTCTGAAAACACCGTATGTCCTGCGGGCGGCGCATCCAGTTTCAACATCGAGATCGGTTTAATTTCACCATCGTTGGTGAACACCGTGTAGGCGCGGGCCAGCTGCAGCAGATTCACCGATATGCCGTGGCCATAGGACATGGTCGCCTGCTCGATCGGATGCCAGCTCTTGGCATCGCGCAGCATGCCGATGGCCTCACCCGGAAAATCACTGCCGGTGTGACCGCCGAAACCTGCATCCGAAAAAGTCTGCCAGAGTACACGTGGCTCAAGCGACAATGCAATCTTTGCCGCGCCTACATTGCTGGATTTTTGTATCACTTGAGAAACGGTTAAAAACGCTTCTGCATGGGTGTCGTGTATTTTCTTATTCCCCACCGTATACACGCCGTTTTCCGTGTTGATCAGTGTTTCCGGATGTATTTTCCCTAAGTCCAGTGCCGTTGCAATAGCGAAGGGTTTCATCGTCGAACCCGGCTCGAACGTGTCCGCCACGGCACGGTTGCGCATCGCTTGCGCACTGACATTGCTGCGATTATTCGGGTTGTAACTGGGATAATTGGCCAGCGCCAGCACTTCACCGGTACGCGCATCGAGCACGACCACCGCCCCGGCTTTAGCGAGATTTTTCTGAACTGCAACTTTAAGTTCGCGATAAGCCAGATGCTGAATCTTGCTGTCCAGGCTAAGCGCAATATCGCTGCCGGGTTTAGGCGGTGTCAAACTACCGGCATCTTCGACGATATGCCCTCGTCTATCCTTGATCACGCGCTGACTACCGAGTTTGCCAGCCAGCTGAGATTGCAACACCAGCTCCAGCCCCTCCTGCCCGTTGTCATCCTGCCCGGTAAATCCCAACGTCTGCGCAAACTCCTCGCCGGCCGGGTAATAACGACGATATTCGCGCCGCAAGGACACGCCGGGCAGATTTAGCTTCGCGACATTGCCCGACTGTTCAGGCGGCAACTGCCGTTTCAAATAGACAAAATCCCGTGACGAATCGGCAAGGCGACTTTGCAGCTCATCCACACGCATACCCAAGGCCTGCGCCAGCTGTTTCAGTTGCCTGGCATTGATCTTGGTTTCTTTTTCATCGCTTAATTTGATATCGGAAGGATTGGCCCAGACCGACTCCACGGGCGTGCTGACGGCCAGAGGATCGCCATTTCGATCGGTAATCATGCCCCTATGCGCACTGACCTCTACCACACGGCTATAACGCTGACTGCCTTTTTCCTGCAAAAAATCGTTGTGTATGCCCTGCAAATACACAGCCCGTCCCAGCAAACCTGCCAGACACAACAGCAACAAAATAAACAATACAGTCGCGCGCCATCCCGGCAGCTTTACCGTATTGTTGACTTTTGCGCTGGCCGCGTATTTCATTGTTATTGACCCGCTCCGTTTAACCACTTTTTCAACTTTTCCCAAAACCCAGCAGCGCGCGCCCCTTCGGAATTAACCGCGCCTTGCATTTGTGCCGACTTCAAACCGGCTGCCTGCGGCTTACCCGCGACATCAGCGGTTTCGCCTTCTGCAACTTGCCCTATCCGTATAAAACGAATTTGCTCTTTTTTTGGCGTCTGCATCTGCAAATTCTGTGAAGCAATTGTCTCTACCCGTGCGGGAGCAGCCCATGTGCTTTGCTCCAACTGCAACTGACCCCACTCGACATCCATCTGGTGAGCGTGGTCTTTTTCCTGCTGCAAAGCGATAAACAGCTTGCGCGCCTTATGCTGTGAAGTGACCACGCTCAATGCGCCCGCGATCACCAACACCAGCAAAACAACATTAATTCCACGGCTATGCCGCATCGCTACGCTCAGCCACGCGCATCATCGCGCTCCTTGCACGCGGATTCATTTTAAGTTCCGCTTCACCCGCCTTGATCGCACGCCCGATCAACTTCATCCGTCCCTGCGGCACCTCACTGGCACGGATAGGCACATTGCGCGGCAAGGTATCTGCATCCGCCATACTGCGTATGAAATGTTTGACCATACGGTCTTCCAGAGAATGAAAGCTGATCACCACCAGACGCCCTCCCGTCTTCAGATGCGAAACGCACTCTGGCAGGACATGTTCGAGTTCTTCGAGCTCGCGGTTGAGATAAATCCGTATAGCCTGAAAGGTACGTGTCGCCGGGTTTTTTCCAGCTTCGCGGGTACGTACCGTCTTGCTAACCAGCTCGACGAGCTGCCACGTTGTCTGGATGGGTTCGACCGCTCGCGCAGCAATAACCGCCCTTGCAATCTGCTTAGCAAACCGTTCTTCGCCGTAATCACGTATAACCTCCGTCAGCAGACTCTCGTCCACTGTTTCTAACCATTGCGCTGCGGTCATGCCGCCACTCGTATCCATACGCATATCCAGCGGCGCATCGAACCTGAAACTGAACCCGCGCGCCGCCTCATCCAACTGAGGCGAGGAAACACCCAGATCCAGCAAAATACCATCTACCTGCGCCACACCTAGCTCATCCAGCACAGCGGCCAGATGGGTGAAACCGCTGTGTACAATATAAAAACGCGGGTCCGTCCACCTGCGTCCAAAAGCCACCGCCATCGGATCCTTATCCAGCACAATCAATCGACCTTCGCGGCCCAACTGTTGCAAAATACGCGCACTGTGCCCGCCACGCCCGAAGGTACAGTCGACATAGATTCCATCCGGCTTTATCGCCAGCGCCTCCACCGCCTCATGCAATAGTACGGTTTCATGAACCAGAGCGTCACTCACAGTGAAAAGCCATCGAGCTCAGCTGGCAAATCGCCCGCCATCAAGGCCAGCGCTGCTTGTTGCTGCGCCTGCCATTTGAGCTCATCCCACAATTCAAATTTATTACCCTGACCGATCAGCATGACATTTTTGTCCAGTGCAGCATAATTGCGCAATACCGGTGAAATCAAAACGCGTCCGGCGCTATCCATCACCACATTCTCGGCATGACCAACCAGCATGCGTTGCAAGGCGCGACTACGCGGATTAAAAGAGGAAAGCTTGTTCAGTTTCTCGCAGATCGGCAGCCACTCGGGCTCCGGATACACCAGCAGACAGCCGTCAGTATCTATGGTCAGCACCAGATTACCGGCGCAACTGGAGAGCAGTGCGTCACGATACCGGCCCGGTATTGCGAGCCTGCCTTTGCCATCCAGATTGAGTTGTGCCGCGCCCTGAAACATCTACATACCCCACAATTTCCCACTTTTTACCACTTAGCGCCACTATATTGAAAAACACACGTCCGGTCAAGCTAAAAACGGGTTTTTTCGTTACGGGACAAGGAGTTAGCGCAAAATGACGAGGAAAAATAAAATTCGCTTAAAAAGCAAGGCATTGCACCCTAAAGCTAAAGTTGTTTGTAATTGAGAGAGAAATATGCAAAAACAAGTCGCACGCTAACGCAAGACCTTGTGGAATCCCTTCAAATTATAGTGGCCCCGATTTTCAGACAATGGTTTAAGCTATGCACTGTCATAGGGAATATGCAAAAGAGGTGCTATTCGAGTGCTGCTCGGGGCTCTACTCGAAATTGCAGCCTGAAACTGCCAGGCTAAACGAATACAAAAAACTGACAATCACTGCTTTTTGCTTGGCTGGGTTTTGAATTTAGAATTTCTGCGCATTTCCCCTTGTATTCTGCTGATCTCGGCAATAGCGCTTTCCAATATCATTCGGTCAGAAACATCTTTTTCACGCAGTGTCTGCCTGGTGAGCAGCAGGCCGTCCAAAGAGATTGTCGTGACTGGAATTACATCTAACGGTCATGGTAACTTTGCCGCCCCTGATGATGAAACTTGCCATGACCGTTTCCCCCTATCCAACTTTCCCCCGCATGCGGGAGAAAGGGCAAACGAATCGCTGCGCGAGTTTCAAAGATTTTAAATCCTGGCCGGTCGCTGGGCGTGCATATCCGGTCTCCCCGGTCATTTTATTAACTTATTGATTTTAATCTGTATTTTAGCCATCGGATTTTCTACCTACGATGCGCATAATTTTGCCTGTTCTTTACCCGTGAACCCACGCGATTTCGTCCGTGCTATCCCGCCAGTTTTTTCAGCAACACTTCGTTCAGTTGCGCCGGATTGGCTTTGCCTTTGCTAGCCTTCATCGCCAAACCGACGAAGAAGCCGAACAGCTTGTCTTTACCGGAACGGTACTCAGCAACCTTGTCGGCCTGAGCCGCGATGATTTCATCAACCAATGCTTCGATCGCACCGGAGTCGGAAACCTGCTTCAATCCTTTGGCTTCGATGATCGCATCGGCATCACCACCTTCCGCCCACAAGGTGCGGAACACATCCTTACCACCTGCGTTGGAGATGGTGTTGTCCGCGATGCGAACCAGCATGCCGCTCATTTGCCGTGTCGAAACAGGGCATTGTGCCATATCCAGACCATCGCGATTGAGCTGCGCAGACAACTCGCCGATCAGCCAGTTGGCGCACAGCTTGGCAAGGGTAGAAGATTGATTTTCACGGTCGCCTCCTCTCCCGCTGGCGGGAGAGGATTGAGGTGAGGGAGCGAGCGAGGCCAACACGGTATCAAAGTAGTCCGCCATTTCACGCGATGAAGTCAGACTATTCGCGTCATAGGCAGACAGCCCAAGCTCATTCACATAGCGGGTACGGCGCGCCTCAGGAAGCTCAGGCAAGGTCGCGCGCATGGCTTCCAGCATTTCGGGCGTAATATCCAGCGGCAACAGATCCGGATCAGGGAAATAACGGTAGTCGTGCGCGTCTTCCTTGCTGCGCATCGCACGCGTCTCGCCGGTATCCGGGTTAAACAGGATCGTGGCCTGATGAATCTTGCCGCCGCTCTCTATCGTGTCGATCTGCCACTGAACTTCGTAGTCGATCGCCTGCTGCATATATTTGAATGAATTGAGATTTTTAATCTCACGACGCGTACCTAACGGTTCGCCAGGTTTACGCACAGACACATTCACGTCGCAGCGGAACGAACCTTCCTGCATATTGCCGTCTGAGATGCCGATCCAACGCACCAGCGTGTGCAGCGTTTTGGCATAAGCCACCGCCTCGGCGGCTGAACACATATCCGGTTCGGAAACGATTTCCAGCAACGGCGTGCCTGCGCGGTTCAAGTCCACGCCCGTCATGCCTTGCGATGCGCCGTGCACCGACTTACCCGCATCCTCTTCCAGATGCGCGCGGGTGATGCGCACAACTTTTTCGTAAGATCCCGCCTTACCGGACAAGGGTTCTACCTGAATTTTGAGACTGCCCATCCCCACGACCGGCAGATCAAACTGACTGATCTGATAGCCTTTCGGCAAATCGGGATAAAAGTAATTTTTACGCGCGAACACCGAACGCGGTGCGATGTGCGCGCCGACCGCCAGACCGAACTTGACCGCGCGTTCGACCGCGCCTTTGTTCAGCACCGGCAACACGCCGGGCAAGGCGATACTCACCGCATCGGCCTGCGTATTGGGTTCAGCGCCGTAAGTGGTCGAGGCACCGGAAAAAATTTTAGTGTTGGTGGATAGTTGCGTATGCACTTCCAGCCCGATGACGATTTCCCAAGACATAGTATTTCCTTAAAAACCTTCAGGACAACGCGTGTGCCAGTCGGTCGCCAGTTGATATTGATGTGCGACGTTCAGCATGCGCGCTTCGTCGAAATAGTTACCGATAATCTGCAACCCGACCGGCATATCGTTGCGACCCGTACCGCAAGGAATCGACATACCCGGCAGCCCTGCCAGATTCACCGCGATGGTATAGATATCGGACAGATACATCTGCACCGGATCATCGCCCTTTTCACCCAGATTAAATGCAGTGGACGGCGAAGTCGGCCCCATGATCACGTCGCAATGCTGGAATGCATCGGTAAAATCCTGCGCGATCAAGCGACGTATCTTCTGCGCCTGCAAGTAATACGCGTCGTAATAGCCATGCGAGAGCACGTAAGTGCCGATCATGATGCGGCGCTTGACCTCTTCGCCGAAACCCTGCGAGCGGCTCTTTTCATACATATCCGCCAGATCCGTGTATTCGTCGGCGCGATGTCCGTAACGAACGCCGTCATAACGCGACAGATTGCTGGACGCTTCTGCGGGGGCCAGCACGTAATACACCGGCACTGCCAGTTTGGTATTGGGCAAACTGATTTCCACTACGGTGGCACCCAGCTTGCGATATTCTGCTATCGATTCCTGAATACAACTACCCACATCGGCGGACAGCCCTTCGGCGAAAAATTCGCGCGGCAGACCGATGCGCAATCCGGCCAGCGGCTTGTTCAGATCGCGGCTGTAATCTTCCTTTTCACGTTGCAAGGAAGTGGAATCGCGTTCATCGTAACCCGTCATCACATTGAGCATCAGCGCGCAGTCTTCCGCGCTACGAGCCATAGGACCTGCCTGATCCAGACTGGAGGCGAAGGCGATCATGCCGTAACGCGATACCGTGCCGTAAGTCGGCTTAATGCCGGTGATACCGCACAGCGCAGCAGGTTGACGGATGGAACCGCCGGTATCCGTACCGGTTGCCGCCGCACACAAACGTGCCGCCACCGCAGACGCAGCCCCACCGGAACTACCACCAGGAACGGCCTTCTGATTCCACGGATTTTTCACCTGCCCGAAATACGAAGTTTCATTGGATGAACCCATGGCAAATTCGTCCATATTGGTCTTACCCAGATTGACCGCACCCGCCTTGTTGAATTGCTCGATGACGTGCGCGTCATAAGGGGCGATGAAATCGGCCAGCATCTTAGAGCCGCAAGTGGTGCGCCATCCTTTGGCGCAGAAAATATCCTTCTGAGCAAAAGGAATGCCGGTCAATGGCTGCGCCTGACCTGATGCGATCAGCGCATCCGCCGCACGCGCCTGCGCCAGAGAGGTTTTGGCATCGACGGTGATATAGGCGTTAAAGACCGGATTATGGGTCGCGATGCGATCCAGATAAGTCTGAGTCAATTCGACGCTGGAAATTTTCTTGGCGCGCAGAGCGTCGCCAAGCTGTATAAGGCTGGAATTCAACATAATAGTTACTCTATGACTTGGGGTACGAGATACAGACCGCCTTCAACCTGCGGCGCGATAGACTGAAACAATTCGCGCTGATTGGCTTCGGTGACCACATCTTCGCGCAGGCGCTGCGATAAATCCTGAGCGTGCGACATCGGTGCGATGCCCGTGGTATCCACGGCCTGCATTTGGGCGATAAGTTCAAAAATGCCGGACATTTGCGCCCTGGCAGCTTCGATTTCGGTGTTATTCATGGCAAGGCGCGCAAGGCGCGCAACCTTTTGAACGTCGGCAGTGCTTAATGACATAGTAAAAGCTTTATATAAATGAGGCTGATAGAGTATCATAACAAGTTTCAGCAGCGCACATTTTAAGACTTTTCGGGAATCAACATGTTTGGATTTTTTAACGGCTACTTTTCTAACGATTTGGCGATTGACCTCGGCACAGCGAATACGCTGATATGGGTGCGCGGGCAAGGCATCGTTTTGAACGAGCCTTCTGTAGTTGCCATCCGCCAGGAAGGCGGCCCTAACGGCAAGAAAATCATTCAGCAGGTAGGCTTAGGCGCCAAGCAGATGCTGGGACGCACGCCGGGCAATATCACTGCCATTCGTCCGATGAAGGATGGCGTGATCGCCGACTTCACCGTAACAGAGCAAATGCTCAAGCAATTTATCCGCAAGGTTTACAAAGCCAGCATCTTCAGCCCCAGCCCGCGTATCGTCATTTGCGTACCTTGCGGCTCGACTCAGGTTGAACGCCGTGCGATTCGCGAATCCGCAGTCGGCGCCGGTGCGCGTCGCGTGGAACTGATCGAAGAACCAATGGCAGCGGCAATCGGCGCAGGCCTGCCGGTAGAAGAAGCGACCGGCTCCATGGTGGTGGACATCGGTGGCGGCACAACCGAAGTCGGCGTCATCTCACTGGGCGGTACGGTGTATTCAGGTTCGGTGCGTGTGGGCGGCGACAAGTTTGACGAGGCGATCATCAACTACATCCGTCGCAACTACGGCATGCTGATCGGGGAGACCACCGCAGAAGACATCAAGAAGACCATCGGTTCCGCTTTCCCGGGTTCCGAAGTGCGCGAAATGGAAGTCAAAGGCCGCAATCTGGCCGAGGGCGTGCCGCGCAGCTTCACCATTTCCAGCAATGAAATTCTCGAAGCGCTGACCGATCCGCTCAACAATATCGTCAGTGCGGTGAAGATTGCGCTGGAACAAACCCCGCCTGAACTGGGTGCCGATATCGCCAACAAGGGTATGGTGCTGACCGGTGGCGGCGCATTGCTGCGCGACATCGACCGCCTGTTGATGGAAGAAACCGGCTTGCCTGTGCTGATTGCCGATGATCCTTTGACCTGTGTGGTGCGCGGCTCCGGCCATGCGCTGGAACACATGGACAAATCGACCAGCATTTTCACGACTGAATAAGCAGCTTGTAGCCTGTAGCAACAGCTTCTGCTGCCCGCTACAGGCTACAAGCTGATTTCTCCATTTTTCTGACAATCACCGATGGGCAGCACGCAAACTTTTCAGGTATTAAACCGTGGGCCAGGTCACACGGCGCGTCTGGTGTTTTTCGTCGTTCTGTCAGTACTGCTGATGTTTGTCGACACTAGGTACCGCTATCTGGAATCCACCCGCAGCGCGCTGTCAATGCTGGTATCCCCCATCCAGCGCCTTGCAACACTGCCCAATACACTGTGGTTACAAGCGAGTGATTTTTTCGTCACTCAAAGCAAATTGCTGAATGAAAACAACATACTGCACACCCAGCATGAGCGCGATTCCGCACAGCTGATACAGTGGCATTCCCTGTTGCAGGAAAATCAGCAACTGCGACTGTTACTGGCACTGCAACAGCGCACCCCGTTTGCCTCGCAATTCGCCGAAATCGTCTATGCAGAACGTGATATATTTAGACGCAAAGTTTTGATTAATAAAGGAACTTCGTCAAACATGCAGGCCGGACAGGTAGTCATGGACGACAAAGGCATCGTAGGTCAAATCACCCGCGTCTACCCGTGGCTGTCGGAAGTCACGCTGATCACCGAAAAAGATCACGCCGTGCCTGTACAGGTGCTGCGCAGCGGCTTGCGCAGCGTCGCCTTCGGTGCTGGCGACACCAGTCAGCTATCCCTGCGCTATATGCCGGTCAGCACCGATATTCAGAACGGCGACATACTGGTGACCTCTGGTATTGATGGCATATACCCGCCCGGCATTCCCGTAGCAAGGGTGGAAAAAATAGAGCGCGACGCAGCTTATCCGTTTGCACAAATTATTTGCCTGCCACTAGGCGGCGTAGATAAGCATCGTCAACTGCTGGTTCTCTCCGCAACGCCGCCACTGCCCGAACGCCCGGTCGCAGAACCTGCGCCGACAGCAACAAAATCCAAGAAAGCTCTGCCACATTAATGCCGTATCTTGATCAAAATCAGCCCGAAATACTCCGGCCGGTCAGCAGCCTGTTCATTTTCACCAGTGTGGCTTGCGCACTGTTTCTCAACGGCCTGCCCTGGGAGGGCTTGTGGCTGACGCTGCGCCCGGACTTCGTCGCCGTGGTCATGCTTTACTGGTGCACCCACAAGCCGCTGCGCGTAGGCATCGGTCTGTCCTGGCTGGTAGGCCTGCTGGCTGACGTCTCGGATGCCAGCCTGTTCGGTCAGCACGCCCTGTCCTACACCGTGCTGGCCTTTGGCGGCGTGGTGCTCAGCCGCCGCATCCGCATGTTTGATTTACGTGAACAAACCACTCAGGTATCACTGATACTGCTGCTCACCTACGCAGTGTATGCGCTGGTACACTGGCAGGCGAACGGTCATGTCGCCTGGGTTTACTTTTTAGGTTGCGTGACCTCAACGCTGCTATGGGCACCCATGAGCGCCTTGCTGCAGTCTATGCGACAAACGCGCACGGATCGTGAATGAACAAGCGGATTGAGCTGAAGAATCACCAGCAAGAGATATTTAATTTCCGCTTGCGTCTCTTCATCAGCATCGGTTTTGCCTTGCTGCTGCTGTGCACGCTGCTCGCGCGTTTCGTCTATCTGCAAGCCGTGCGCCACGACTACTATCAGACACTGGCCGAAAAAAACCGCATCTCCGTCGTCCCCATCGTACCCAACCGTGGCCTGATACTGGATCGAAACGGTGTGGTGCTGGCACATAATTATTCAGGCTACACGCTTGAAATTACCCCTAGCAAAGTCAGCGACTTACAGGGAACGATCAACGAATTAGCCACGCTGGTCGACATCGCCCCGCGTGATCGCAAGCGCTTCAAAAAACTGATGGCAGAGAGCCACGATTTTGAGACCCTGATGATACGCAGCCGTTTGAGCGACGAGGAAGTCGCCCGTTTCGCGGCGCAACAATATCGTTTCCCCGGCGTAGAGATCAAGGCACGCCTGTTCCGCGAATATCCCTATTCCGAAAAAACGGCTCATCTGCTCGGCTATATCGGACGGATCAACCAGAGCGATGTCGATCGTTTAGAGGAAAACGACGCCACGGCAAACTATCGCGGCACCGATTACATCGGTAAGACCGGCCTCGAACAATATTACGAGAATGAGCTGCACGGCACCACCGGTATCGAACAGGTTGAAGTAGACTCAGCCGGGCGCGCGGTTCGCATCATCTCACGCTCACCGCCCATCTCCGGCAATACGCTGGTGCTTAGCATAGATGCGAAGCTGCAGGAAATCGCCGAACAGGCCTTTGGCGATTATCGCGGCGCGCTGGTCGCGATCGATCCCGCCAATGGCGAAGTGCTGGCTTTTGTCAGCCGTCCGGGCTACGACCCCAGCTTATTTATCGACGGCATCGACGCAGAGAGCTGGAAAGAACTCAACGAATCCCCGGATCACCCGCTCAACAATCGCGTTCTGCGCGGACAATATCCGTCAGGCTCAACGATCAAGCCCTTCATGGCTCTGGCCGGACTGTTCTACAACATACGTTCGCCCGCGCACACCATCAGCGACCCGGGCTATTACACCCTGTCCGGCAGCAGCCATCACTATCGCGACTGGAAACAAGGCGGCCACGGCACGGTGGACCTGTTCAAGTCCATCGTCATCTCCTGCGACACCTACTACTACGGCCTGGCGATCGACATGGGGATCGACAATATCTTCGAGTTTTTATCCCGTTTCGGTTTCGGCAAGAAGACCGGGATTGATCTGGAAGGCGAAACCTCCGGCCTGCTGCCTTCGCAGGAATGGAAAATGAAACGTTTCAAACAAAGGTGGTATGCAGGCGACACGGTTTCGGTAGGTATAGGCCAGGGTTACAGTCTGGTGACCCCGCTACAACTGGCGTCCGCCACGGCGACGCTGGCCAATGGTGGCATCGGCTATAAACCACACCTGGTCAGGGAGGTAAAAAATTCCCGCACCAACGAGTCACGCAAGCTGGAAAATCAACCCGGCATTGATATGAAACTAGATCCGTCACACCTTGATCTGGTCAGACGCGCCATGACGGCCGTCACACAACCTGGCGGCACTGCGGCACAAGCCTCCGCCGGAGCGTCTTACACCATCGCCGGAAAAACCGGCACCGCCCAGGTCATCGGCATGAAGCAGGGAGAGAAATACGATGCCAGCAAGATTGATGAGCGGCATCGCGACCATGCCTGGTTTATCTCCTTCGCACCCGTCGAACAACCCCGAATTGCCGTGGTGGTACTGGCAGAGAATGGCGGGCACGGTGGCGGCACAGCCGCACCGATCGCGCGCAAGGTAATGGACTATTATCTGCTGGGCAAAGTGCCGCAGCCCGTGATTCCCGTTGCGGTGCCGGCGAGCGGCATCCCGGCGGCATCCGGAATTCCTGAAATCGAGGCCGACTAAAATGACGAGACGACAGCTCTGGCAACGAATCACCGAGCATCTGGATCTGCCGCTGCTGGCGGGGATGGGCTTGCTGATGATAGTGAGCCTGCTCACTTTATACAGTGCGAGCGACCATAATCTGGAGCGCGTATTTTCGCAGGGCAGAAATATACTGGTAGCTTTCTCCCTGCTGTGGCTGGTCGCCAATCTGCCGCTGCATTATTTGATGCGTGCGGCCGTGCCAATTTATGTGTTCGGCATGGTGCTGCTGATCGGCGTGGCACTATTCGGCGAAATCAGCCACGGCGCACGACGCTGGCTGAACATCGGCGTGACGACGATACAACCCTCAGAGCTGATGAAGATCGGCGTTCCAATGATGATGGCCTGGTACTTTGAAAAACACGAATCCGCACTCACATTCAAGAATTATGCCATCGCAGCCGGACTGTTGCTCTTGCCGGTCGTTCTGATCGCCAGGCAACCTGATCTGGGTACCGCACTGCTGATTTCAGCCAGCGGTTTTTATGTACTGTTTCTGGCCGGACTGAGCTGGCGCATCATAGCCGGCTTAGCCGTGACAGCTATCCTCAGCGCGCGGGTGCTCTGGTCGCTGATGCACGACTATCAGCGACACCGCGTCGAGATGCTGTTCGACCCTTCACAAGATGCGCTGGGCAAGGGCTATCACACCATACAGGGAATGATCGCGGTTGGCTCAGGCGGCATTTTCGGCAAGGGATACCTGAAAGGCACGCAAACCCACCTCGACTTTTTACCGGAGCGCACCACCGACTTCATCTTCGCCGTTTACTCCGAAGAGTTCGGCCTGATCGGCAATCTGATTTTGCTGGCGATGTATTTCTTTGTGATCGGTCGTGGATTTATCATCACCGCCAACGCGTCGACCTATTTTACCCGGCTGATGGCCGGATCCATCACGCTCACTTTCACCACTTACGCCTTCGTCAACATGGGCATGGTCAGCGGGATACTACCGATTGTGGGCGTGCCGCTTCCGATGGTCAGTTATGGCGGCACATCCATGCTCACCCTGCTGCTGGGCTTTGGCATACTGATGAGCATACAGACACACAAAAAACTGGTTAAATCCTGACCTTGAGGCAACGCGCGATATAATCCGAACATCAATTTAACTTTCAAGAAGGAAGCAAACATGAATTCACTCATCTGCGGTTCTATGGCCTATGACACGATCATGGTGTTCAAGGATCAATTCAAGAAACATATCCTCCCCGAACAAATCCATATCCTCAACGTCGCCTTCCTGGTCCCCGAAATGCGCCGCGAATATGGCGGCTGCGCAGGCAATATCGCTTACAACCTGCACCTGTTGGGCGGAAAACCACTGATCATGGCGACCGTGGGCGACGATTTTGCCCCCTACGCAAAACGACTGGACAAACTGTGCATTGCGCAGACACACATCCGTCATGTCCCGGACAGCTACACCGGCCAGGCTTTCATCACCACCGATCTGGACGACAACCAGATCACTGCTTTCCATCCGGGCGCAATGGGCTATTCCGAACAGAACAAGGTGAACGATGCGTCCGGTGTCACACTAGGTATCATCTCGCCGGATGGCCGCACCGGCATGATTGAACACGCCGAACAATTTGTCGATGCCGACATTCCTTTTGTTTTCGACCCGGGCCAGGGCCTGCCGATGTTCTCAGGTCCGGATCTGTTGCGTTTCATCGAACAGGCCACTTATGTCACGGTCAACGACTACGAAGCCCGGCTTCTGCAAGAAAAAACCGGCAAAACGCTCGCCGAACTCGCAGGCTCGGTCAAGGCGTTGATCGTTACGCTAGGCGCGGATGGCTCCATGATCTACGCAGATGGCAAAGAGATCGCAATTCCGACGCCCAAACCTGCTGCGGTGGTCGATCCGACCGGTTGCGGTGACGCCTATCGCGCAGGTCTGCTGCACGGCATCCAGCACGGCTGGGACTGGAAAACGACCGGCCGCCTCGCCTCATTGATGGGTTCGATCAAGATCGCCAGTCGCGGCGGTCAGAATCACGCTCCAACCCTCAATGAAATCAAGGCGCAATTCTTGCATCACTTCGGCTTCGAAGTGCCACTGTAAAACATGCGCCATCTGTTATTCACGATCATCCTGTTACTGACCGGTTGCGCGACCGGGCAGCATGGCACAGCAGATCGCGAAACAATCAAGTCGGGCGTGATTGAAAGCATCACGCCCATCACGCTGGATGCCAGTTCGCGAGGAGGCTCTACTGCAGGCAGTATTTTTGGTCAGGTAGGCGGTGCCAACACCGGTGACGGTCGTGGCGCAGTGGTCGGCTCATTATTAGGCAGCGTACTGGGTGGCACACTCGGGCATCAGGCAGGCATAGCCACTCAACCCGGACTGGAGATTTGGGTCAAGCTGGACAATGAGGCGCAGAGCACTTATGTCATGCAACCGGGCAAGCCGGATGCATTTAGCACAGGTGATCGCGTGCGTGTCGTGCGTAAAAAGGGGGAAGTCCGCGTAGAACTGGACTCACACACCAAACAAGACCGACAATAACCTCTGCCTTCAGATTTGTTGGTCAGATACACGTATAATTCAGCGACTGTAAATTGACTGGTTTATCAACATGCTGTGGCTCAAAGCATTTCACATCATTTTTGTTGTCTCCTGGTTCGCCGGACTGTTTTACCTGCCGCGCCTGTTCGTCAACCACGCGATGGCGAGCGAGCCTGCCGAGATCGCACGCCTGAAACTGATGGAAGGCAAGCTGTACCGTTTCGTCACGCCCATTTCCTGGCTGGCGATTGCATCAGGCCTAAGTCTTTGGTTTATTTATGGTTTTAATGGAGGATGGCTAAACACCAAGGTCGCACTGGTAGCGGGTTTATATGCTTATCACCACTATTGCGGCATACTGGTCAAACGCTTTGCCGACGATAAAAATGTCCGCAACCACGTTTTTTACCGGTTTTTTAACGAAATTCCTGTCCTTATCCTGACCGCTGTGGTCATCCTTGTCACCGTCAAACCATTTTAAAAGTATCTTATGACTGATTTTTTTGCTCCCTGCCCGCGCGGTCTTGAAACCGTTTTATTTAACGACCTGGTGGCGATGAATGCGCAGAACGCGCGCAGCACCGAGGGCGGCGTACATTTTTCCGGTGACTGGTCACTGTGTTACCGCGTCAATCTGGAGAGCCGTGTCGCCAGCCGCGTGTTGTGGCGCGTCAAGGAAACTTATTGCCGCACCGAACAGGATATCTACAAGGCGGTGTTCGATCTGCAATGGCAGCGCTGGTTTAACGTCAGTCACACCATACGGGTGAACACCACGGCGATACGCTGCGCACTGAAAAGTCTGGAGTTCATCACCTTGCTGGTCAAGGATGCCGTATGCGATCGTTTCCGCGCGCACTGCAACGAGCGCCCGAGCGTCGACACCCTGGAACCGGATGTCCGCATCCACGTGTTCATCGAAGATGAAAAGCTGATGTTATATCTGGATACATCCGGTGATGCTTTGTTCAAACGCGGC